>Ga0265339_10001059_pt1 | contig 20946 bp, 20 predicted proteins | sample 4CB219metaG_FD_202085 | JGI IMG/M metagenome (GOLD analysis project Ga0265339, IMG submission 202085) | Rhizosphere microbial communities from Carex aquatilis grown in University of Washington, Seatle, WA, United States - 4-CB2-19 metaG | ecosystem: Host-associated > Plants > Roots >... | reverse complement strand
CCGATTGCACGGATCTCGAGGGCCTCCAGCTGCTGCGCATCGGCGGCACCAAATACATCGAGCAGTTCTGGGACTATCAGGGTTTTGCGCTGCGCGACCCCGCGGTCGCGCCGCAGGGGGAAGCGCGCGACTTCACCTGGATCGCGACCGAACTGGCGCGCCGCTCCGGCATCCTCGAAGCCTACAACGCCGCGATCAACCGCGGCGGCCACGGCGTCAAGCTGTCGGGCAGGAACTACGACTTCTCGCTCGATGTGTCGGTGCCGCACAGCGTCGAGGAGATCTGGGACGCGAGCTGCCGCGCCGCGAGCGCGGAGATCACCGACGGTCAATCGAGCGACGGCCTCGCCTGGTTCCGCGAGCACGGTTTCCGGGTCGCGCCTTTCCCGCGCCTGATGTGGTATCTCTACCCGCGCCTGGTCGAGCAGGGCCTGCGCTTCGAGCAGCCCTATCAGGAGCGCCTGTTCCGCATCGGCAAGGAACTGGGCCTGCGCCTGCACGAGCAGGGCATCACATGGTGGGACCGCCAGCTCGAGGAATATGAAGCGCTCCCGCACTGGCGGGACCTCGGCAAATTGTGGGAAGACGCGCTCGCCCGGCACTTCAAGGTCGACATCGCCGACTATCCGTTCTGGCTCGTGACCTCGCGCAGCATGCAGTACTCGTGGGGCAACAATGTCGGCCTGCAATTGATCAGGGAGCTTGCCGACAACGTCATCGGCCACGGCAGCGTGCTGATGAACGAGGGCGCGGCCGCCAGCATGGGCATCGAAGACGGCGACCGCATCGAGGTGCGCTCGCCGCTCAATGCCACGGAGGGCCGGGTCGTGCTGCGGGAGGGCATTCGCCCCGACACGTTGCTGATCATTGGGCAGTTCGAGCACTGGGCGACGCCCTACGCCAAGGACTTCGACGCCCCGAGCATGAATGCCCTGGTACCGATGCTGCTTGACCTCACCGATGCCACCGGCTCGGCGGCCGATCTCGTCAAGGTGAAGGTGACGAAACTCCGAGGCGCGGCATGACCCGCTGGGCGATGATCGCCGACCTCGAGCGCTGCGTGGGCTGCCAGACTTGCACGGCCGCGTGCAAGCATACCAACGCGACCTCGCCGGCCGTGCAATGGCGCAAGGTGCTGGACATCGAGGCGGGCTCGTATCCCGCGGTGTCGCGCACCTATGTGCCGGTCGGTTGCCAGCATTGCGAAGATCCGCCCTGCATGCATGTTTGCCCGTCGACGGCGACGCGCAAGCGCCCTGACGGCATCGTCACGATCGATTACGGCATCTGCATCGGGTGCGCCTATTGTGACGTGGCCTGTCCCTATCAGGCGCGCTTCAAGGTCGATGCCGCCGACTTTGCCTATGGCGCGGGCCGGCAAATGCGGAACGAGGCCGAGCGGGAGGACCCGGCACGGGTCGGCGTCGCGCAGAAGTGCACCTTCTGCTCCGACCGCATCGACTTCGGATTGGAAAACGGCCTGACGCCGGGCGTCGACCCGCGTGCGACGCCCGCCTGCGCCAATGCCTGCATCGCCACCGCGCTGCATTTTGGCGATCTCGACGACCCCTCCAGCAATGTCTCGACTCTCCTGAAGCAGCACAAGCATTTTCGCATGCACGAGGAGATCGGCACTGCGCCGGGTTTTTACTATCTCTACGAGCACGCCGGCGCGTCGGCGGCGGACGATGATCGCGAGGAGCGGTCGGCAGCGCCGACGCCGTCGCGCATTCGTACGCGCGGCGTTGAGCCGTCGCACCAGAAGCATTGGAATTGGAAGGCGGCCGCAAATTTCCTGACCGGCGGAGTAGGCCCCGGCTTGTTCGCCTGCGCCGCAGTCGGCGCAGCGACGGTCGGCCCGTCGGCCTTGCTTGGACTGCTCGCCATGGCGCTGGTCGGCCTGGGCCTCCTCATGGTGATGATGAAGATCGGCCGCCCGGCGCGGGCACTTTCGGTCCTGCGTCAGCCGCAGCGCTCGTGGATGTCCCGCGAGGCGTGGGTTGCCGTGGCCTTCTTTCCGGTGGCGCTGGCCGCCGTGTGGACCGGCATGACGGCGCTGTGGCTCGCCGCCGCCGCGCTCGCGCTCATGTTCCTGTTGTGTCAGGCGATGATCCTGCGCGAGGCGAAGGGCATCCCCGTCTGGCGCGAACCCCGCATTGTGCCGCTCATCGTCGCCACCGGGCTGACCGAGGGGGCGGGCGTGTTCCTCGCCGCCTGCGTGGCGCTGCCGGCGCAAGCGTCGCTGGCGCGACCTGCGGCGGCCGCCACCGTCGTTTTCGCCGCCGCCCGCGCGCTCGCCTGGACCGCCTACCGTCACGCGCTGGCGCGTGACGGTGCGCCGACCAAGTCGTTTGCCGTGCTCGACGGTTACCGGCCGTGGCTGCTGATCGGCGGCCTCATCGTTCCGGCGGCCTGCGTCGTCCTGGGCATGCTGGTCCAGGATTTGACCGCGCCGCTGTTCGCCGTCGCCGGTATCGCAGCCGCGGCGGCCGGACTGGGCTTCAAGTTCCTGCTCATTACCCGCGCCGGCTACAATCAGGGGTTTGCCCTGCCGCACACGCCGGTACGAGGCGCCGGTCACGCCGGTCCGGCGGTCAAGCCGGGCTGGACGCTGCCATGACATCTGGGAAGCTCGGACGGAGCGGCCCGCAACGAAGCAAAGAGGGAGATCACGCCATGAACAGACAGAGCGCACTGCATAACGCCGAGGTCTTCATGTTCGATCCGGCCGCCGAGACAATGTCGCGCGGAGCGCTCGCCGGCCTGCAATTCAAGCGACTGAAGCACACGCTGGAACACGCCTATGCCAATGTGCCGCATTACCGGCGCGCGTTCGATGCGGCTGGAGTCAAACCGGAAAGCCTCACCTCTCTCGCCGACATCGTCCGCTTTCCGTTCACTCTGAAGACAGATCTGCGCGACAATTATCCTTTCGGAATGTTTGCTCTGCCGCGCCAGCAACTGACGCGGCTGCATGCCTCGTCCGGAACGACCGGCAAGCCGACAGTGGTCGGTTACACCAGCGGAGACCTCGACCGCTGGGCGGGCCTGATGGCGCGCTCGCTCGGCTGCGCCGGTGCGGCGCCCGGCGACATCATCCACAATGCATACGGCTATGGCCTGTTCACCGGCGGGCTCGGCGCGCATTACGGCGCGGAGCGGCTCGGCTGCACGGTGGTTCCGATCTCGGGCGGCGGCACCGAACGGCAGGTGGCGCTGCTCAGCGATTTCGGCGCGAATGTGCTGTGCGCGACGCCGTCCTATGCGCTCAACATTGCCGAGGTCGCGGAAGCGATCGGTGTCGATTTGCGGCGATCGCCGCTGCGTTGCGGCCTGTTCGGCGCGGAACCATGGAGCGAAGCCCTGCGCAGCGACCTGCAGGACCGGCTCGGCATCAAGGCCATCGATATCTATGGCCTGTCGGAAATCATGGGCCCGGGCGTCGCCTGCGAATGCCATGTCGTGCAGTCGGGCCTGCACGGATGGGAAGACCATTTCCTGTTCGAAGTCATCGACCCTGAGACGCTGGCGCCGAAGCGGTTCGGCGAGGCGGGCGAGCTCGTCATCACGACGCTCACCAAGGAAGCGCTGCCGATGATCCGCTACCGAACCCGCGACATCACGCGCCTCGACGACTCGCCATGCGCCTGTGGCCGCACCCACGTGCGCATCATGCGGGTGACCGGACGCGACGACGATATGCTCATCATCCGCGGGGTCAACGTCTACCCGTCCCAGGTCGAGGCCGTGCTCGTCGGCTTTCCCGGACTTTCGCCGCACTATCAGATCGTGCTCAAGCGAGCCGGCGCACTCGATGCCATGACGGTGGAAGTCGAGCTGGCGCCGGGGGCTCCGGACAACGACGAAGAACGCGCACGCAAGGCAACGGAGGTTCGCCATCACATCAAGTCGATGATTGGCGTAACCTGCGATATCTCCGTGAAACGGCGCGGCGAGGTGCCGCGCTCGCAGGGCAAGGCCGTCAGGGTGAAGGACGAGCGGAAAGCGCCCAACTGAGGGGCGCCCTATTGCGTGATGAGGTTGGGGTTAAGCGGCGGCGAAAAGGCGGGGCTATCGTATATCGCTCTTCGGCAGCTGTGTGTACTCGGCCTCATGGTTCTCCCGGCGACGCTAACGGGTCGCGCGAATGCGCGCCCGATGACAGGCTCCGCGTCGTCCGGAGACGTGCCGCAAGCGACGCGCCATGAGGGCCTAAGATTTTGCCTGCGAAATTAGACCTCATCCTCAGAGTCTGACCGAACAGCGATCAATGAGGTCGGGCATAAGCGTTCGAATTCGTCATGCCCGGCAAAGGGCCGGCCATGACGGAAAGTGATGCAATTCACTGCAGGAAAGAATGCTGTCGGCTTTTTGAGCAAGGCTCTGAGGAGCCCGCAAAGGGCGGGCATCTCGAAGGATGGCCACGGAGGGAGGGTCGGGCGGTCGCTTGGCTGTCGCCGGGCGTGCGGAGTGAGTGCCGGCGCTCACTCCTGGGATACTGGCGGATCAGGGTCCTCGGCCCAGGACTCGTCCGGACGCGGATAACGCAGCATCAGCTTGCTCACCAGGTTGACGTGCTCCGCCTCCTCTTCCACGAGTTCCGCCGCCACCGCCTTGACCTCGGGATCTGTCGCCGTTTCCACGACGCGGCTGAAATACGCGAGCGCGCGCTTTTCCCCGGCGAGTGAAAGCTGCAGGGCGTGCCAGGGCGTCATCAGGTAGTGCGCGGCATCGAGCGGGGCCTCCTCCGGGCTCTCCATGCGGCCAAACCGCCCGATCTGGCGAGCGCGATCGACGACGTCGAAATCGCCGGCCAGACGACGGATTTCTTCGGCGTGAATGCCTTCCGCGCGGGCGAGATCGCGAAAGACCTTCACCAGCTCTGGGTTATTGTGGGTCTCCATCTGGTCGGCCAGCACGTTGTAGCGCTCGACCGCGTCGATCTCGATCTGATAGGCGACGGCCAGCAGATCGTTCAGGCTGGAGATCTCAGGATCGGACGATGATTTGCTCATAGCTCGAAGTCCTTCTCGAGCTCCGAAAGGTCGATGTTGCTCGTTCCCCGCGCCAGCTGAAACGGCGTGCGATTGCCGCGGTAGAGGATTCCGAGGTTGAAACCGTCGTCGGTCATCAGTCGGCGTGCGGCCCTGCCCTGGTCGTCGGTCTCGGGGACGGAGGCCGGGCGCACCAGATCCTTCCAGTCCTTTTCATCGGGGCGAAAGGTGACGCAAGGACTCAGGATTTCGACGAAAGAAAATCCGGGATGCCTGATGGCTTCCGCCAGAACGTCGGCGGTTTCGTTCGGTTCTCCGGAGAAGCAGCGGGCGATAAAGTTCGCCCCCGAGGCGAGAGCGACGACAAGCGGGTGAAATGGTGCAACCCCGGTCCCCCCCGGCGTCAGCGCGGTGTCGAATTCCGGCTCGGTGGTGGGCGAGGGTTGGCCCTTGGTCATTCCGTAAATGCGATTGTCCATCACCACATACGTCATGTCGATGTTTCTGCGGCATGCGTGCAGGAAGTGGTTGCCGCCGATCGAGTACCCGTCGCCGTCGCCGCTGGCGACCACGACCGTGAGATCGGGCCGCGTCACCTTCAATCCGGCGGCGAGAGCCAGCGAGCGGCCGTGCACGCCGTGGAACCCGTAGCAGTTCGTATAGGCGGGAATTCGCGACGAGCAGCCGATGCCGGACACCACCGCGATCATTTCTGGCGACAGGCCCAATTGCGCGAATGCGCGCGTGAACGACATGAGCACGTGATAGTCGCCGCAGCCGGGGCACCAGATCGGCTTCAAATCCGATTTATAATCGCCGGGCTTGCAGCCCATGCGCGTCGTGAGGCTCGACATCGTCATCTCCAATCCGTGATTGCGCGATGAATTTCGCCCGCCGTGATCGGCAGCGGTCCCGGCCGGTGAAACGCACGTACCGGCGCCGGCAGGTCGTAGTGGGCGCGCAGGTAGCGGTGGAACTGGCCGCTGTGCGTCTGTTCGACGACCAGGATCCGTTTCACTCCCTCAAGGGCAGCCGCCAGCCGGTCCGGCTGTACCGGCGACAGCAGCCGTGGCGCGATCAGGCGGACATTGAATCCATCGGCGGCAGCGCGTCCAATCGCTTCGCGCGCGGCGCCCGTGAGTGACCCCCAGGTGACGAGTGCGAGATCGCCGGTTCCTTCGATGCTGGCCCAGTGGTCGCCGAAGTTGAACTGATCGAGCTTGTCGCGCCGCTTGTCGAGCTGGTTCCGATGGTCGGCGGCCCCGCTGGTCGGGATGCCGGTCTCGGTATGGGTCAGTCCGTCGGCGGTGTATTGACCGCCCGGCGTTCCCGGAACGGCCATCGCCGAAACGCCGCCGGGCCCAAGAGCATAGCGCTTGTAGGCGCCGGTGATACTGGTCGCGAGCGTCCGTTTCCCGATGAATGCAACATCGGCAGGGCGGTCGATGGCGGCACGAGCCTGTCCCATGAACTGGTCCGACAGGACGATGGTCGGCGTCTGCAGTGTTTCCGCGAGATAGGTCGCCCATTGCGTCGTGAAGAGACAGTCGCTGACCGACTGCGGCGCCAGGACGAGATGGGGCGCGTCGCCGTGCAGGCCGTAGATGGCGATATTCAGGTCGGTTTGCTCGGACTTCGTGGGGATGCCCGTCGACGGACCGCCACGCATCACGTCAACGACCACGATCGGGATTTCGGAGGCGGTTGCGAGTCCCATCGCTTCAATCATCAACGAGAGCCCGGGGCCCGATGTCGCCGTCAGCGCCGGCGTGCCGCCATACGATGCGCCGATGATCATGTTGATTGCGGCAAGCTCGTCCTCGGCCTGCAGCAGGATGCCGCCGACCTTGGCAAGACTCGGCGAAAGCCATTCAAGGATTTCAGTCGCGGGCGTAATCGGATATGCGGCCGCAAAACGAACGCCGCCGCGAATGGCGCCAAGCGCGGTCGCCTCGTTGCCCGACAGCAGCCATCGGCGGGCGTCGCTCGGAATCGGCGGCGCAAGCCGTGGTTCAAACTTGATGTCCGCCGCCTCCTTGAAACCGGCCTTGATTCCGACGCGGCTGGCCTCGATAGCGGCAGCCCCCTTGCCGCCAAGCTGCTTTTCGATCAGTGCGAACACCTGTTCGACAGTGAATCCCAGCAGCCGGCTGGCGATGCCGAGCGCGATCATGTTGGGGCGCCCGCCCGCGATGGACTTGGCGATGTCCTTCATCGGGATATCAACGACGCGCGCTCCGGATTGGGTCACCATCGGCGGCGGTTCGCCGCCGCGCGGATCGCTGATCACCAGGGTCTCGGGGCCGGCCTTGATTTCGCTGCCGAAACGGTGCGCGTTCTGCCAGTCGATGCCGATGATCAGATCGAATTGATCCGGCGGGCACTCGACGGGATGCACCGCCAGCCGCAGAAGCCCTGCCGCTTCCCCGCCGCGGATCTGGGGACCCAGGGTCCGTGTAAACAGCCCATGCCACCCCGCCGCGCTGGCCACCTCAAGCAGGAAGTTCACGGTGGTCAGGGCACCGGCGCCGCCGCTGCCAACGATCGCGATCGAGATGCTCGGCGAAGCTGTCATGGCGATTGCCTCCTCATCGGGGCTCTCCCCGCCCTCAAGTATGTATTTAAGTACTAGAATGCGTTTTTTTTCCCTTCCTTGACGTCCGTCAAGGCACCCCGGGGGTTGCTGATCAAAGAATGCAGGCCAAGACGGCGTGGTCTTGAGCGGCGGATTGAGCGGCCACCATCGGAGGACAGACGGATGAGCGCCAAGCCGATGCGCTGGGTCATGACGGGTAGCGGCAAGCCGCTGGTCCCGACCGAATTCGAAATAGCCGCCCCGGCCGCCGACGAGGTTGTGGTCGAAATTGCCGGCTGCGGCGTCTGCCATACCGACCTGGGCTACTACTACGACGGCGTGCGCACCAAGCATGAGCTGCCGCTGACGCTTGGGCATGAGATCAGCGGTCATGTCATCGATGCCGGCGCCGATGCGCTTTGGTATACCGACCGGGCGGTGATCATTCCGGCGGTGATCCCGTGCGGTCGCTGCGATGCCTGCCTGCGCGGCAAGGCGACAATTTGCCCGAACCAGAAGATGCCGGGCAACGACATTCACGGCGGTTTCGCCACCCATATCACCGTACCGGCGCACGGACTCTGCGTTGTCGACGAACGCCGCATGGCGGCCGTCGGAATCGATCTGGCGGATCTCTCGGTCATTGCCGACGCGGTGACCACGCCTTACCAGGCGGTGATCCAGGCCGGTGTCAAGAAGGGAGATCTGGTCGTCGTCAACGGAGTCGGCGGTGTCGGCGGTTATGCCGCCCAGATCGCGGCGGCTCTCGGGGGCGTCGTGGTCGCGATCGACGTGAGCGAGGACAAGCTCGCCGCCATTGCCGGATCCGCCGTCGCGCTCACGCTCAATGCCAGGCAGATGACGCCGCGCGACGTCAAATCGACGATCCAGGAATTCGCGAAGCGAAGCGGTCTGCGCCAGAGCGAATGGATCATCTTCGAATGCTCGGGCACGCGCGCCGGCCAGGAAACCGCATACAGCCTGATCAATCACGGCGCGACTCTTGCCGTCGTCGGATTCACCATGGACAAGGTCGAGATCCGGCTCTCGAACCTCATGGCGTTCCACGCTCGCGCAATCGGCAACTGGGGATGCCCGCCCGATCTCTATCCGGCCGCCCTCGAACTCGTCATGGACGGTCGCGTCAAGGTTGATCCATTCGTCGAGAAGCATCCACTCAGAGAGATCAATCAGGTGTTTGAGGCGGCCCATGCCGGCGCTCTCAAGCGTCGTGCCGTACTCATTCCCGAACTGTGAGGATTATTCCATGACCGCAAACGCCGCCCGAGCCGTTACCACGAGCGCCGAAGCCAAGGACCACAACCTTGTTTCCGATGCGGTGCGCGCATCCGTTTCCAACGGCGTGCGCTACGAGAAGCGCCCGGTGAAGGGCATCGACGGCAAGCCGGTGCCCGGGCTGTTCAATGCCTGGATCACGCTCGACAATCAGGGCCAGTTCAACTCCTACACGACCGATATGGTGAAGGCGACGATCCTGGGGTTTCGCGCGGCGAGCGCTGCGCGCGACGTGGTGGCGGTGGTGTTCACCGGAGCCGGCGACAAGGCATTTTGCACGGGCGGCAACACCAAGGAATACGCCGAGTACTACGCCGGCAATCCCCAGGAGTACCGGGGATATATGCGGCTGTTCAACGACATGGTCTCGGCGATTCTCGGCTGCGACAAGCCGGTCGTCTGCCGGGTGAACGGCATGCGGATCGGTGGCGGCCAGGAAATCGGCATGGCCTGCGACTTCTCGATCGCGCAGGATCTCGCCCGCTTCGGCCAGGCCGGACCCAAGCACGGTTCGGCGCCGATCGGCGGCGCCACCGACTTTCTTCCCTACATGCTCGGCTGCGAGCAGGCGATGGTCTCGGGCCTGCTCTGCGAGCCGTTCTCGGCACACAAGGCCTATCGTCTCGGCATCATCAGCGAGATCGTTCCGGCCCTGAAAGTCGACGGAAAATTCATCGCCAACCCCACGGTCTGCACGGATCAATTCCTCGACGAGTACGGCCGTATCGTCCATGGCGAACCGAAGACCGGCGCGGCGGGCGCTGCAGGGCAGGCGCTGTTGAAACGCGGCACGATCGACCTCAGCCTGCTCGACGAACGGGTCGAGGCGCTCTGCACCAAGCTGCTCTACACCTTTCCAGAATGCACGACCAAGACCGTCGAGGAGTTGCGCAAGCCGAAGCTCAACGCGTGGAACAGCAACAAGGAGAACTCGCGCGACTGGCTTGCCCTCAACATGATGACCGAAGCGCGCGCCGGTTTCCGCGCCTTCAATGAAGGCACGCGCGAAACCGGCAGGGAAATCGATTTCGTGGCGCTGCGCCAGGCGCTCGCGGCGAACGCGCCGTGGACGGACGAACTCACCGAAAGCATTCAGCCGCGGGCGAGGGGATAACCGTGACGGTGCCGCTCAAAACCTGGTCAGAGGCGGACGGCCGGCTGCTGCGGCTGCGGCTCAACCGGCCCAAGGCCAATATCGTCGACGCCGCCATGATCGCGGCGCTCGATGCGGCGTTGGCGGACAACAGCGGCAATGGCCAGCTCGGCGCGGTTCTTCTCGACGCCGAGGGGCCGCATTTCAGCTTCGGCGCCAGCGTCGAGGAGCACATGCCGGAGCAATGCGCCGCCATGTTGGCGGGGCTGCACCGCCTCCTGATGCGCATGATCGAATTCCCGGTGCCGCTCCTGGTTGCGGTGCGCGGCCAGTGCCTCGGCGGCGGGCTCGAAGTTGCGCTGGCCGGCCATCTCATGTTTGTCGCTCCAGATGCGGCGCTCGGTCAGCCGGAGATGAAGCTCGGCGTGTTTGCGCCGGCGGCCAGTTGCCTGTTGCCCGAGTGGATCGGTCCGCAGCGCGCGCTCGATCTCCTGGTGTCCGGTCGCAGCATCACCGGCACGGAGGCGGTGGCAATGGGCATTGCCAGTGAGGCGCTCCCCGATCCGGAGCGCGCCGCGCTGGCCTATTTCGAGGAGCATCTCAGAACGAAGAGTGCGAGCTCGCTGCGCTACGCAGTCAAGGCCGCACGGCTCGACTATGTCGCGCGTGTCAGGGACAAGATTCGCGCGGTCGAACGGCTCTATCTCGAGGGGCTGATGGCCACCCACGATGCCGTGGCTGGTCTTGAGGCATTTATCGCAAAGAGGTCGCCGCAATGGCAACATCGTTGAATCCGTCGACTACGGTCGACCTTGTCGCACGCGCCAACGCGCTGTTTGAGGATCTGTCCTTCACTTCCGCCCGCGAATGGAAGGCGGCGGAGCCCGGCCGCAAGGTGGTCGGCTACATGCCGATCTACGTGCCGCGCGAAGTCATTCACGCCGCCGGCATGCTGCCGCTCGGCGTGGTCGGCGGCGGCGACCAGCTCGAGGTGATCCACGGCGATGCCTATTACCAGAGCTATATCTGCCGCATTCCGCGCTCGACCATCGAGCTCGGCGTGTCGGGCCGGCTGGATTTCGTCGACGGCATGCTGTTCCCGTCGATCTGCGACGTGATCCGCAACCTGTCGGGAATGTGGAAATTGATGTTCCCCAAGGTCTATTCGCGGTACTTCGACGTGCCGCAGAATTACCGGGACGACATCGGCGGAAATTTCTACATCAACGAATTGGCGGAACTCAGGCATGATCTTGGCGAACTTCGCGGCAAGCCGATAACCGACGATGAATTGCGCGCCTCGATCGCGATCTACAACGAGAATCGCAAACTGATACGCGAGCTCTACGCCCTCCGGGCGGAACGGCCTTGGCAGGCGCCGGCCACCGAGGTTTATCTGATGGTGCGCGCCGGTCTCTTGCTGCCGGTCGAGGAACACAACGTCCTGTTGCGCGACTATCTTGCCGCGGCGCGGGCGGACGAGCGGCCGATGCGCGACAATTGCCGCATCGTGCTGACCGGGATGTTCTGCGAGCAGCCGCCGCTCAACCTCATAAAATCCCTCGAACTGTCCGGCTGTTACGTGGTGGACGACGATCTCCTGCTGGTCACCCGCTGGCTTACCGGGGACGTCGAGACCGAAGGCGATCCATTGCGCAATCTAGCTCTCGCATTTCTCCACCATTCGGAATCGACGGCGGCCAAATATGAGCCGAACCAGAAGGAGAAGGGGCAGCATCTCGTTCGTGCGGTCAGGCGCACCGCCGCGGAAGGCGTGATCTTCGCCGCGCCGAGCTTTTGCGATCCCGCGCTGCTGGAGCGGCCCATGCTGCAGCACGTGCTCAAGGAAGCCGGCATCCCCTATATCGCATTCAAGTACGCCGAGAACTCCGGTCAGATGCAGCCGATCAGGGAGCAGGCCGGCACGTTCGCCGATTCAATCAAACTATGGAGCGGAGCATGACGACGACAAAGACCGCGGCGTCCAAGGCGCCGGCAAAGGAGGTCATCAAGGATGCCTCCATGCTCAAGCAGAAGGAGATGATGGCCGCGCATTACGACCGGCTGACCAACTCGCCGGAGACCGGCGCCAAGGTGGCGGCGACTTTCGTCCCCGGCAATCTCAACGAGCTGGTGATGTGCTTCGATCTCCTGAACAACCTGCCGGAGGTCAACGCCATTCAGAGCGGCTTGCGCCGGGTCAGCGGCGGTTACGTGCTTGAAGCGGAAAAGATCGGCCATTCCGAAGACGTCTGCACCTACGTGAAGTCCGACATCGGGATGATGGCCAAGGGCAATATCGCGCCCAACGGCAAGAAGTTTCCCAATCCCGACGTGCTGTTGCTGTCCTACACCGGCTGCTTCACCTTCATGAAGTGGTTCGAGCTGCTGCGCGAGCAGTACAAGTGCGAGACGATCATGCTGCACACGCCCTACATGGGCGACGGCAAGATCACCAAAGGCATGATCGACTACATGGTGAAGCAGCTCCGGGAGGAGGTGATTCCCACGCTCGAACGGATTTCGGGCGTAAAATTCGATATCGACCGGCTGCGCGAACATCTGAAGAAGTCGAACAAGGCCGAGGACGACCTTGTCCGCGTGCTGCAGAGCGCCAAGGCGAAGCCGTCGCCGATCGACGCCTATTTCGGCGGCATCTATTACATCGGACCGATCTTCGGCGCCTTCCGCGGCACCGACGATGCGATCGACTACTACCGCTTCCTGCGCCAGGAAGTCGAGGAACGGCTGGCGAAGGGACAGGGTCCGGTCACGCCGGACGGCGACATGGGCAAGGAGAAATACAGACTGGTCGTGGAAGGACCGCCCAACTACACGAGCTTCCGCCAGTTCTGGAAGATGTTCTACGATGAAGGCGCGGTGGTCGTCGCTTCCAGCTATACCAAGGTCGGCGGCGTCTACGATTTCGGCTTTCGTCACGATCCGAGCAAGCCGCTGGAGACGCTGGCCGAGTACTGCCTCGGCGTCTACACCAATCGAAGCCTGCCGATGCGCATCGACATGTTGGTGAACTACATCAACGAATACGAAGCGGACGGCCTGCTGATCAACTCGATCAAGAGCTGCAACAGCTTTTCGGCCGGGCAGCTCTTGATGATGCGGGAGGTCGAGAAGCGCACCGGCAAGCCCGCGGCGTTCGTCGAATCCGATCTGGTGGATCCCCGTTATTTCTCGGCGGCAAATATCAAGAACCGCCTCGAAAGCTACTTCCAGATGATCGATCAGAAGCGTTCAGGCGCCAACGCGGCGGCTTGAGGAGAAATGCATGAAGACATTCGTCGGCATCGATCTTGGTTCGACAACGACCAAGGCTGTTCTCCTCGATGAGGATCGCAACGCCATCGGCCATGGCATCACCAATTCGCGCTCCAATTATGCGACGGCGGCGCGAGTGGCGAGCCAGGAGGCGCGCGTCGACGGGCAGTTCACGCTGTTCCGGCGGGCCCTTGCCGACGCCGGCGGGTTGATCGAACTCGACAGCTTCCTCGGATCGCTCGAGCGGGCCTTTCGTCTCGAGCAGTTTCTCGAGCAGCTCGACGATCTCGAGCATACCTGCCTCGGTCAGGTGCAGGGCGAGCGCTTCGCCAAGGTCGGGTCCGGTGTGAAGAGCTCGCTCGGCGAAGTCTTCCAGCGGCTGCGCCAGGAGGCGCCCGACCTCTATGCGCCGGGTGCCAAGCGCAAATCGGACTTCTTCCGGGACATCGCGGGATCGCGCTATCACAATCATGCCGAGGAAGTCGCACGCGAGGCGGGCCTTCCTTATGACCTGCTTCTCAACGTCTACGACAAGTCGATCATCGAAGTCGAGAACCGGCCGCCTGCGGGCGAGCTGAGTGAAAAATTCCGGCGCGCGCTGGGGCGCGTACTGGCGACGGACCCGTCGTTCAAATCGGCCGCGACCGACATCCAGAACATGATCGAGCGCGCGCTCGCGATCGAACTGGAGGAAACCTACCTGGTGGGGACCGGCTACGGTCGGGTCACGCTGCCGTTTTCCAAGGAGCACATCCGCTCGGAGATCCTGTGTCACGGCCTCGGCGCCCATCTGATGTATCCGCAGACGCGTACGGTGCTCGATATCGGAGGTCAGGACACCAAGGGCATCCAGATCGACGGCAACGGCATTGTTGCAAACTTTCAGATGAACGATCGCTGTGCGGCAGGATGCGGTCGGTATCTCGGCTATATCGCCGACGAAATGAACATGGGCCTGCACGAACTGGGCCCGATGGCGATGCAGTCGGACAAGCCGGCGCGGATCAACTCGACCTGCACCGTTTTCGCCGGCGCCGAACTGCGCGACCGGCTTTCGCTCGGCGAAAAGCGTGAGGATATCCTGGCCGGATTGCACCGCGCCATCATCCTGCGCGCGATCTCGATCATTTCGCGGTCGGGAGGGATCACCAATGAATTCACCTTCACCGGCGGAGTCGCCAAGAACGAGGCTGCGGTGCGGGAGCTGAGAAAGGTGGTCCAGGAAAACTACGGCGACGTCGTCATCAACATCAATCCGGACTCGATCTATACCGGCGCACTCGGTGCGGCCGAGTTCGCGCGCCGGGCATATTTGGGCCAGGCGGACGGGAGCGAACAATGACGATTGCAGCGGGAATTGATATCGGCACCAGCACGATCAAGGGGACCCTGTTCAGGGTCGAGAACGGGGAAGAAACCTGGATGTCGCGCTATATGATGCGCATCCGGCAACGCGACCCGCTGGAGCTGGCGCGTGTCGTCTATGATGCCGTGCTCGAAGACGCGAAATTGCGTCCGGAGGACGTCGACTACGTCGCGACCACCGGCGAAGGCGAAAGCGTGCCGTTTCATACCGGCCATTTCTACTCGATGACGACCCATGCGCGCGGCGCGATCTATCTCAACCCCGAATCGCGGGCCGCGCTCGACATCGGCGCCCTGCATGGCCGTGCCATCCTGATCGACCAGCGCGGCAAGGTTCTCAGCTACAAGATGACGAGCCAGTGCGCGTCCGGCTCGGGACAGTTCCTCGAAAACATTGCCCGCTATCTCGGCATCGCGCAGGAAGAGATCGGATCGCTTTCCTGTGAGGGCAAGACCCCGGAGGTCGTAAGCAGCATTTGCGCCGTGCTCGCGGAGACCGACGTGATCAACATGGTCTCGCGTGGCATATCCACGCCGAACATCCTCAAGGGCATCCACCTGTCGATGGCGGCCCGGCTGTCGAAACTCCTGAAGTCGATCGGCGCGAAGGATGGCGCCGTGATGGTGACCGGAGGGCTCGCGCTCGATACCGGGCTCATCGCCGCCCTCGAGGAGGATATCTCGCACATCAAGGACATGAAGGTCGCCGTCCGCAGCCATCCGGATTCGATTTATGCCGGTGCGATCGGAGCCGCGCTATGGGGTGCGTTCCGCTTTGACAAGCTTGCTACGGCCAACCGTGCGGCCAGGGCCGCTTGAGAGAATATTAAGGAGATGACTGCATGGCACTGATGATCGAAGACGCCTGTACGGCCTGTGACGCCTGCGAGCCGGTGTGCCCGAACAAGGCGATTTCTGCCGGCGATCCGATCTACGTGATCGATCCGATGAAGTGCACGGAATGCGTGGGCGCCGAGGATGAGCCGCAATGCAAGCTGGTCTGTCCGGCGGATTGCATCGTGCCCAACCCGGACTGGGAAGAAACCAAGGAAGACTTGCTCGCCAAATACCAGCAGTTGCACGGCTGACGTTCGCTCCCCAGTCCGATTGCGTCCGAGCGAGGATTTCTGATGAGCTATACCAACCGGATCAGCCAGGCACTGCACGACGAGCATGGAGCGACGGTCGCCTTGATGGAGCGGCTCGAGCAGTTGCTGTCGCGCGGGCGGCGTGGCCCTCCGGACAAGTCAGATGGCAATGTCGCGCGCTTGCTGTTCGATCTTTCGACCGGCATGAAAGCGGAGTTCGAGCGCCACTTTGCGTTCGAGGAAGATCATATCTTCACGTATCTCGAGGCCATGGGTGACGCCGACATCGGCGCGCACCTGACAAGCGAGCATGCCGCCATTCGGCCGGTCGGCACGCGTGTTGCGGAGATTGCGCAGACCGCTGCGACCAACGGGTTCGCGCCGGCCGAATGGGACGAATTCATGCGTCTGGCCCAGGAACTCAGCGAACGCATGCTCGCCCACGTTCAGAAGGAAGAGATGGCGCTGTTGCCGGTGATCGAGGAAAACATGGATCCCGAAACCGAGGACCGGCTCTATCAGGAATATGTCGAAAATGGATGAGGCACTTGCATGGGTAAGGCTGCCCCGAACACAGAGGCCCGGATCCGCCGGTTACGTCCGATCGATCTCGAACAGGTAATTGCCATCGACTCGCATGATGTCGGCGAGCCGCGCCGTGCTTTTTTCGAGAAGCGGCTGGCCCAGGCCAGCGAGTATCCTGAGGATTACGTCCAGGTTGGCGCCGATCGAAACGGCACCTTGGTTGGCTTTGCGTTCGCCCGCATCCTGCGTGGCGAATTCGGTCGCGATCGGGCCATCGCAGCGCTCGATGCGCTCGGAGTCATGACCAGCAGCCGGGACCAGGGCCTCGGCCACGCCTTGATGGAGAGCCTTACCACGGACCTGCGCGAGAAAGGTGTTCAGTCGCTGCAGTCTCAAGCCGACTGGACCGACCATGCCTTGCTGCGTTTCTTCGATGCCTGCCATTTCAGCCTGGCGCCGCGCCTGGTGCTCGAGCGGTCCGCGCTGACACCACTGCCGGAGCCCGTCGATGGCGACTAGAAACAAGACTGGATCCACGGTCACGACCGGGAACACCGATATCGTCATTCCGCAACGCGTGGACGAAGCGCCGGAGGTCAGCTACGGCGCCGCGCCCGCGCCGGATTTCGGGCCGCTTGCGCGCGACCGGATACCGGTGCGTTCGATGAACGCAAACGACCTGGCCGCACTGGTGGAGATTGACCGCCGGATTACCGGTGGCGAACGGGTCAAGTATTTCGAACGCAAGCTGGCGGACGCACTGACTGACTCGGATGTGCGCGTGTCCCTCGTCGCAGAGCTTGACGGCGTGCCGGTCGGCTTCGTCATGGCTCGTGTCGACCTCGGCGAATTCGGCCGGGTCGACACCACGGCGGTCCTTGATACGATCGGTGTTCATCCGGACTACCAGAACAGAGGTGTCGGGCGCGCCCTGATTTCGCAATTGCTGACGAATCTCGGTACGCTGCGCGTCGAGAACGTACGAACCGAGGTCGATTGGAACGATCGGGAATTGCTCGCTTACCTGGATCGATGCGGGTTCCGACCCTCGCAACAACTGTGTTTTGATCGACGCTTGAATTGATCGCCTGCGCCTGACATCGAAGCTATCGGACCGCTGCCCGCCGACGCGGGTGGATGCTCCGGGCAGCAGCTTCTGTCGGGGGCGGGCTACCTGCCCGGCAATATCCTTCGAATCACGTCGGCCGTGAACCAGGCGAAGGCGATTGCGCCGATCAATCCAACGGCGCCGCCGAGACGCGCCACGGTCGCGTCGCCGAGCAGGATTGCGGCGACAAGCAAGGTGAAGGCGACGCCATGGCAGACGGCGTGGAGTCTGAGCGAGCGGACCCTGGCTAGCTCTGACACGATAGGCGAGCCACCGCTGGCCGGCGGCGCCGCGAACATCGAGGCGAGAAAGGGCATGATGCGCTGAAGGATCGCGGTCGAGAACGTCAGCAGCCAGCCGAAGAGCAGCAGGAAGCCGAACAGGGTGCCGCCACGCTCGCCTGCAAAGCCGTACAGCGCGGCAAGACCGACGAGCAGCGTCACCGGCAGCATGATCCAGGCCGCCCGCACGAGGATGAAGGAGAGCCCGAGCCGTTTGCGCATTCCGGTCTTGAGCACGCGGAGCATCAGCCAGAGATGCGTCGCGGCCGCCGCAAGGCCTGCGAGCAACGCAAGGGTCAAAAGATTGCGGCTGCCGGCGAGCGCTCCGAGCGTGCCGAGCAGGAGCGCCGTCAAGGCGGCGGCGAAACTGGCGTAGCTCGTCCGCTTCGGCGGCGCGGACGCCAATGCAAACATCGGTATCAAAATGTGGCTGAAGCCAAGCACGAGGAGCCCCATGAATCCGAATCCGCCGAGAATCATGTGGGCGAGGGCGACGGCGCCATGGTCGGGCAGAAAGCCGGCCTGCTCGTCGGCCGCAAGCGTGACCCCGAGCGCGATCACCAGAAGGAGCATCGCCAGGGCGGCCCAGCCGTAGGCGCCGACCGCGGCAAGGCTGCCTGCGCGGCGCAAATTATCCGCCAAAAGTCCGCAGAACAGCAGTAAGCCGGCCGCAATGGCCGCGGACGCCGGAATGAGGATATTGGTTTGGCCCGTATGCATGCCGACGATCAGCGCGAGCAGTCCCGGCACGGTGAGCCAGAAGATCAATTTGATCGGCCAGACGGCGTGCAGCGTGCGCCGTGTCGCAACAGGCATGAGCTGAACGGACGCGCCGATCGCCATCGTGGTCAGAACCCCCAGGGTCAAGAGGTGCACGGATGCCAGCGCAGGGCCGAGGCCGCCTCGGAAGCCTACCGCTTCGTCAGCCCCGACGAGCAGCTCCAGCCACATCATGACATGAAAGATGGCAGCGGCCGCAAAGAACCTGAACGGGATCGAGCGCGGCAGCAATCTGCTCTTTGCCCCCGCGAGAAAACCTGCCGCGATCGTCATGAGCCCCATCGCTCCATGCGGAGCATGACCCCGTCGTCACAGTCCGGGCTCCCGCACGAGGATTCGATGAGCTCGTGGTCCCACCCCCGGTCAGCGAGCTCCGGATAAAGGAATATCGGCTCCCGATCGAGGTGGGCGACGAGCATGGTGCCGGCCTCGCCGCTGTCGATCACCCGCAGGATCGCGACCATGGGTTCCGGCGGCTCGAGGCTGCGCAGATCGAGATGGATGGCGTCGCCCGCCTGCCACATCCGGGGTCTTTCCTCTGGTCGAGCACAGCTCACGACGACACCTCAGTCAGGCTCCCAATCGATAAATCAGTACCACAATACTTGATTATGCGCTATAAGTCATTGAAGTCACGGCAAGGCGAAGCGTGAAAATGCGGGAAGCGACGAGGGACAATTCGGCTGTGCGGGTCCGGCGGGTACGAGCCGCCGACATTCCGCACGTGATCGCCCTCGATACGCGCGTCACGAAAATCGCTAAGGCGGAGTACTGGAATGATATTTTTCGCAGATACGGCAAGCAGCGAAGTCACGAACGTTTCTTTCTGATCGCCGAGAGCCGGATGGATCGGTCAGTGTCGAACTTTCTGGGCTTCATCATCGGGGAGGTTCGTGCCTGGGAGTTCGGATCCTCGCCGTGCGGGTGGGTATTTGCGATGTCCGTCGAGCCGAAGGTGCGCCTGCACGGCATCGGCAGCGCGCTGTTCGAGGCAATTTCCGCCGAATTCAAGAAGGCGGGCGTCGGCAAGATGCGGACGATGGTCGCCAGGGATGGCCATCTTCCCATGCTTTTTTTCCGCAGCGAGGGCATGATCGCAGGACCCTATCTCCAGCTTGAGAAGGATCTCGATTGAAGACGTTCGGCGAGAACAGGCGTTCTGAACGGGATCGCATGCCGATGGCGACGCCATGAGGCTGCAGGTTTCGACCCGGCTTGCCATCTTCGCGGTTCTGGAACTTACCGCGCGCGAAGGCCTGCAACTCTCTGTCGCCGAAATCGGCGAAAAGTACGGCGTGTCCAGCCATCATCTGGCGAAGGTCATGCACGTCATGGGTCGGGCCGGCCTCGTCCGCTCGATCCGTGGCGCGGGCGGCGGGTATCAATTTATCGGTAACGCGCGCCGAACGACGCTGCTGGACGTGGCACAGCTGTTCGAAGATCCGAGTTCCGTCGAGCAGGCCGCAGCCGCCGATGCAACGCGCGAGGAGCAGACCTTGAGCGAGATCCTCAATGAAATTGACGATATCGCGCGCGCAACTCTCGGCTCGATAACCATCGCAACGATGCGCAAGCTGGTGGAGCGTCGTTCCGCCGGCACCGGGCAGGACCTGAAGGCAGGCCTGCCTCGCCGAAGAAACTCGCCACACCTCTGATTTGGGAAGAGCGCATGATGTCGGGAGGCGGTTGGACAACACGGCACCATTGTGGCCCGGCTCGCCGAAATCCTGACGCGGGAGACTTCGATATGTTGCCACGCGCCGCTGCGACGCTATACGCTGCGCCGCAGAGGCAGGTTTCGAATCCGATAATTGACCGCGATCAGCGGCGTCAGAGCGATCGACCCATGAACAGGGCGGGCTCTGTTTGAGATAAGACGATGTCCTCAAAATTGACAGCCGGCGATCTTCAAATCATTACCCGCATCGCCATCTTTCGCGGACTGAGGCCGGAAACAGTCGAGCACGTCGTCGCGCCCGCGACAGCCAGCATGTTGAAGCCGCACGAATGGCTGTTTCGCCAGGGTGATCCGGCCACCGCCTTCTTTATCGTGATCGACGGATTGGTGAAGCTGTTTCGTATCACGCCGTCCGGCGACGAAACCGTGATCCATGTCCTGCAAAAAGGCGAAAGCTTCGCCGAGGCTGTTGCGTTCACCGGAAATCGATTTCCAGCGACCGCTGAGGCGGTGACTGACGCGCGCGTCGGGCGCATTCCCGCCGATCACATCATTCGTTGCATACGCGAAAGTCCCGACATCGCGTTGGCGATGATCGCATCGACCTCCCAGCATTTGCATCAGCTTGTTGAACAGATCGAACAGCTGAAAGGGCAAAGCGGGGTGCAGCGGGTCGCCGAGTTCCTTGCGTCGCTGTCGCCGGCCCTGCAGGGGACGTGCGAGGTCTCTTTGCCTCACGACAAGATATTGATAGCTGCGCGGCTCGGCCTGACGCCTGAGTCGCTGTCGCGCGCCTTTGCGAGATTGCGAGGGATCGGGGTCATCATCAACGCTTCGCAAGTCACGATCAATGATATCGCAAAGCTGCGTCTTGTCGCGGCGGATGA
>Ga0265339_10001054_pt1 | contig 20979 bp, 15 predicted proteins | sample 4CB219metaG_FD_202085 | JGI IMG/M metagenome (GOLD analysis project Ga0265339, IMG submission 202085) | Rhizosphere microbial communities from Carex aquatilis grown in University of Washington, Seatle, WA, United States - 4-CB2-19 metaG | ecosystem: Host-associated > Plants > Roots >... | reverse complement strand
CGGACTCAGCTTCAAGGGTGCGCGATGGCTAACAAAAGGCACGCGGCAAGCCTCCCAGCAATGGTATTCCAGGAGACTACCTCACAATCTGTTGTATTGCAATGTTATTTTGGAATCGCTCTACTAGTCCCTAATCCCTAGTCCCTAGTCCCTAGGTGTTCAAAACACCGGCTGAACCTCGTGCTCTTCCTCTTCCTCCAGGCCGTAGCGCCGCAACAGATTGGGCAGGCTCTGTGAGAACGCCGAGCGCGGCATCACGGTGTCGCATCCCGCTTCGGTCGCCTTGGCCTTCAGGTCGCCCTGCAGGTGCGAGAGGAAGCCGATGATGGAAACCGACTTCTTGAACTTCGTCTTGAACTTGGGAATCAACGTCATCGGCTTGGCGTTGGCATTGTTCAGATCGAATACGATCAGCCGCGCGCGCTCCTCTTCGGGCGCATCCAGGATCCGCGACGTCGTCTCTTTGTCCGCGCTCTTTACGAACTCCACCTTGACCCCCAGCTTCCGCGCCGACTCATTGATCTTGGCCAGGAAGAAGAGGTCTTCAATGAAGCAGAAAATCCGCGTGGGAGCGTCATGCCGGACCGGCGCCGCCGGAGTCGCGGAAACATACGCGTCCGGGTAATAGTTGGAGTGACCGTTGCCCGCAGTGGGAATGGTCGACGCCGACCGGTCCGCAATGTTGCCGTTCACCGTGCGATAACTGTGGTCCATGGGGCCCACAAACTCCCTCGGTCCGCGCTGCTTGGTCTTGCGCTTGTTCTGGTGCGGCGGATGGATGCTGTTGCCCGGCTGGGCCTGCGGCGGCGGCGGCGGGCCGCCCTTCTGGAAGAACTTCTTCTTCTTCTTCCGGCCATGGCCCCCATGCTGCTGGCCCTGGTTTTGCTGGCCCTGGCCTTGCTGAGGCCGGGACGCCACGGTGGGCTGCGGCGGCAGTTGCGGCGGCCCTTGTGGTGGCTGGCCTTGTTGCGGCTGCATCTGCGGTTGCTGCATCTGCGGCGCGCCGCCGTGGCTGGATTTGTTCTTGCGGCGGCGCCGGCGGCGCCGATGCCCTTGCGACTGGCCCTGGCCCGCGGCCGGGCTCGCCCCTGCTTCTGGCTGGGGCTGCGTCGATTCTGTTGTCATGCGTGCACTTCCTGGCACTTTATTGTTGGATGCATTGCTCTTTCACGTGCCACGCCCTTGCGGTACGCGGCTCTACCTTGCCTCGGGCCGGATCCATCTCAGGTAAGGAATCGCGGTCATGCCGCGCCCAATGAAAAATGGCTGGCTGGATCGCGTAGCGAAGTGCTGTCCGCAATGTACCATGACCTTCTTTCGCCGGCAGCATCTCGCCGATTTCCATCCTGTGCGGAACCTTCCTTGTCAATCTCCCTGGCGCATCCGGCGGCTGACGCCGCCCGTTGCCGCCCCAGCAGACTCAGGTCCTGATGATCCTTGCCCCCGCACAATCCCCGCCAGTCCCGGCAACCACCATCTCATGCCGCGATCCTGGTCCTGGTGTCTCCAAACAAAGTACCGGCCGGCAACCCGCACGGGATTCCTGCGCCGTCATTGTTCCTCTCGTGAGGCCTTTCCAATTGGGGAGACTTCGCCACTCTCGAGCCATCTATTTTGAGCCCCGGGCGAACTATCCTTGCTTGAGCAGCGCGCGCGCTCATCCCCATCGGGGGGCGCGCCTCGGCCGCTTCTCGGCAAATTCGATACTACAGCGAACCGCGCCTGCTGGCAAGTAGCCCCCCGTAACGGTGCTGGGTCAGCCTGAAGGGTACGGGCTTCGGCACGCGCATAAAACCGCCCAAATCGAAGCAGGCTTTAACCGCTAAGGGACCGCCCGGCCGAAATGAGAGACTAGCCCCGCGCGAATGGCCCTTCCCGGCGTGATCGTCAGCTCCCGGCAAAGGGAAAGCGCCACTCGAATTGAGTGGCGCTTTCGGCCTCAAGCGGGGTCACTGGCCTCCCCCGTATTACTTATGATTGCGGTATTATCTTTACCGCTTTTGGCTACCCGGCCGGGTTCTCTCTTGGGAGATTCGACTTTTGGCGTCACTCGTGCCGGGTGCCTTTGTCATGAGGCCATCCGTTTTCAGGCGGCCTGCTCATCACTGGCACCCTTACCTAGTGCAATCGCCGTGCCGTTCCGGAGTTTCTATCGATTCAATCACTTGCGAATGCGCGAGTAAAGCGATATACCGCAATTCTGGAGTCAATTGGCAGATAACTACAATAAATCATAATGAGTCAACTCTGGCACCGCGGACAATAGTGCGTGCTGCGCCCCGCCACCACCACCCTCCGGATCGGCGTCCCGCACTTGAGGCAAGGCTCTCCCGTCCGCTGGTAGACGCGATGCTCTAGCTGGAAAAATCCCCGCACGCCATCCGCATCCACGTAATCTGACACCGACGATCCCCCTAGCCGGATGGCGCTCTCCAGCACTTTCCTGAGCGCCTTGCGCAGACGTTCCAGCTCGGCTCCGGTCAGCCTTCCCGCATGGCGCCGCGGCCGGATTCCCGCCCGGTAGAGGCTCTCGTCGGCATAGATATTGCCCACTCCGGAGAGCAGGCTCTGGTTCAGCAGTGCTGCCTTCACCGGCGTCCGCCGGCCCCGGAACAAGGCGGCAAATTCCGCCGCGCCGATCGCCAGCGGCTCCAGCCCCGGCGCCCCAAACGCCTCGCTCCGCTTCAGTTCCCTGAATTCCAACCTCCCAAACCGCCGCGGATCCACAAAGCGGAGTTCCCGGCCGCTTTCGAGCAGCACGCGAGCGTGGGTGTGCGCGGCCTGCGCGGCATCCGGCGTAGTCACCAGCAGCCGCCCGGTCATGCCCAGGTGCACAATCCACTGGGCGTCCGGCGCTACCTCTCCGGGCGGCCCGTCCTCGGATTCACTCCCCAGTTCGCACACAATGTGCTTTCCCGTCCGGTGGACGCTGAGGAAGCGCCGGCCCTCCAGTCCCTTTGCCTGCGCCTCCGCGGGCGTCTTGAACGGCTGCGGGTGGCGGCTGAACCACACCTCCGCAATCCGGTCGCCCCGCACCCGCGCGTCCACGCCGCGCGCAATCGTCTCCACCTCAGGCAGTTCCGGCATTCATCCATTCTAGAAGCCGCTTGCGGGCTGCCTCTCCCCTGGCGCCGGGACAATTCTCCGCATGCTTCCGCGCCCTTTATACTCAATGGCAACTCGCTGGCACGGATTCCCCACTTCCTGGAGACAAGAAATGATGCGAAAAGCAGTGATGATCTGGGCGGCAGTGTCTTTTGCGGTCTTTGTGGTTGCCGTAATCGGCTGCATCGTGGTCTGGAGCGGCGGCTTCGGCGTGCGGCCGCACCCGCCCGCGCTCGAATCCAGCCTGGCCATGAGCGCGTTGGACAGCTCGATCCCCTCGCCTTCTTCCAAACTGAAGAATCCGCTCACAACGGTCGATATGAAAGATGCGGCCGGCCACTATGAAGAACATTGCGCCGTTTGTCACGGTGATGACGGTTCCGGCCGCACCAAATTTCACGGCGCCATGGACCCACCACCCACCGACCTGCGGTCCGACGATACCCGGGAGATGTCCGACGGCGAGCTCTACTGGATCATCAAAAACGGAGTGCGCTGGTCCGGCATGCCCGCCTTTGGCGCGCCCGGAGACAACGACACCCACGCCTGGAAGATCGTCGCCTTCATCCGGCACCTGCCCAGCCTGACTCCCGATGAGCTGAACGCGATGAAGGCCGGTGATTCAGATCACGACCACGGCGATCATGGCGACCAGCATTGAACCCTGAAGCGCCGAACCACCTCGGACAAACTGCCAAAAACGTCTAGGACGGGGTAGGCACTCTGCCCCATTTTGTCTCGCTCTCTTCAGTGATTCAGCTCACATATCAGCCCGCCCTCGGGCGCTCGGTCACACCACCCGCTCGCCGTTCACTATGGACGCCATCAGCCGCCCATCCGCGCCCACCGCCACCAGGCTCGCCGGCTGTCCCACCGCCAGGGCACCATCGCCGATCCCCAGCATTTCCGCCGGATTGGCCGTCATCAAGCGTAGCCCCTGCTCCACGCTCGCGCCCGTAAACCGAACAAAATTAAGGAGCGCCCGGTCCAGCGTCAGCACGCTGCCGGCAAGCACGCCCCGCGCAGTAGCGCGCCCATCAGCCACCTGCACCGGAAACCCGCCCAGCACATACTCGCCGTCGGGCATGCCGGTCGCGCTGATCCCGTCCGTCACCAGGATGGCGTGCTCCGCACCCTTTGCCCGCCACCATAGCCGCACCATCTCCGGCGCGTTGTGGATCCCATCACAGATCAGCTCCGCATAAAGCTTGTCGTCCGTAAGAGTTACTCCCAAAATGCCGGGCTCGCGATGGTCCAGCGCCCGCATCGCGTTGAATGTGTGCGTGGCGCTCGTCGCGCCCACCGCAATCGCCGCCCGCGTCTGGGCTGCCGTCGCATTCGAGTGCCCCAGCGATACACGCACGCCGCGCGACCGGGCATGGACTGTAAGCTCCTCTGCACCGGGGAGTTCCGGGGCCAGCGTCATCAGCCGCACACGGCCCTCCGCTGCCTCGAACAGGCGATCGAAGGTGGCGATATCCGGCTCCAGCAGATGCTCCGGGGGCTGCACACCGCATTTTTCGCGAGAAAGAAACGGTCCTTCAAGATGAATCCCAACGGGCCGCGCCTGGCCCGCGGCAGGTCCTTCAGAAATGACTCTTGCCAAACTACTTACGGCCTTCAGGGTCCGGTCCATCGGCGCGGTTACGGTGGTGGCCAGGTAGGCGCCGGTGCCGCGCGAGGCCAGGAACCGGCCCATGGCCGCGGGAAAGTCCGGTGCGGCATCCATCACGTCGTGCCCCGCCGCGCCGTGGATGTGAACATCAAGGAAAGCCGGCGCCAGTGTTGCTCCGGGAAAGTCCCGGATTTCCGCATCGCACGGCAGCTCGGCTTCATCGCGCGAGAAGACACTAGCGACCCTGCCGTCCTCCAGCACCACCACAGGACGGCGAATCACTCTGCTTCCGTCAATAATCGACTCGGCCGTAATCGCTGTTCGCTTCATTGCTGCAACACCTGAACTTGCCATTGTGCTTCGCTTGAGAGCTTCTCGCCCGCCTTGATCGTAGAACATGGGACACAACTCTGGCTCATCGCTTTGGCGGCGCAGGCTCACAAAAACATCACCGAGTGAGATGATCGTAATAAGCAGACGGGCTCTATGGGTCGCTCCGATTCGCGGGAGGGTCGCGTGTCCGATCACGCAATGTTGAAGGAAATCTTCGCCCAGCCAGACGCGCTCCGCCGCACTCTGGAGCTTTACACCGCCTCCGGTGTGCTCAACGCGGAAATGGCCGATCGCCTTGGCCGCTGGTCAATACCCGAAGGGGAAGTGTTGATCGCCGCGTCGGGGTCCAGCCGGCACAGCGGGCTCGCTGGAGAAATTCTGCTGGAAGATTTATGCGGGCTGGCAGTGGATGTGGAGTACGCCAGCGAGTACAGCGTCCGCGGCGGCCGGGAACTGCGCCACCCGAGCTGCCTGGTGATCTCGCAGTCCGGCGAGACCTCTGACACGCTGGCCGCCATGCACGCCGCCGGGGCGCGCGGCCAGAAGACGCTGGCCATCACCAACGATCCCAACTCCACCATGGCGCGCGAGGCCGATGTCTCCATGCCGCTGGGGGCTGGCCGGGAGCTTGCCATTCCCGCCACCATGAGCTTCACCTGCCAGCTTGCCGCTCTCTATGTGCTGGCACTGTTTGAGGGCGAGCGCCGTGAGGTGATGGAGCCCGGCGAGCTGTCATTTCACATAGCCGGACTTTGGGCGCAGTGCGACCGCATCGAAGCGCAGCTCAAAGAGTGGCGCGAGCAGGCCGCGGAGCTTGCGCAAAAGTACAGCTCTGCCGCGTCGTTCCTCTATCTCGGCCGCGGCATCCATTACGCCATTGCGCGCGAGGGCGCACTCAAGCTGAAGGAGGCCTCTTACATTCCGGCGGAGGCGTATCCAGCGGGAGAGCTGAAGCATGGTCCCAACGCACTGCTCAGCGAGCGCGTTCCGCTGGTCGTTCTCGCCACGGTCGATCGCCAGATGCCGGCCTCAGTGGAGCGCTATGAGAAGACGCTCCAGCTCCTTGAGGACATGAAGGTGCAGGGCGCACGCGTGATCGCTCTGGCAAACCGCGGAGACACCGGGGTCTCCCAGCTTGCCGCCGACTGCATTGAAGTGGACAACGCCACGGAGTACCTGCTGCCCATCAGCGAAGTCGTACCCCTGCAGCTCTTCGCCTACTTCATGGCCCTTCAGCGCGGCGTGGATGTGGACCGGCCGCGGAATCTCTCCAAGGCGGTCATCGAAAACTGACTCCTGCTCAAAGGTTCGATTACGAAATCACCTGGACGCCACACTCGTCTGAGCAAAATGAAAGGGCCGCCATCATCCGGCAGCCCTTTCTATCTGGTTTGAAGTTGTTACCCTCTCGCGCCCAGCTGCTACTCGCCCGGCTTGGTGGCAGGAGTGGCGGGAGCGGCAGGCTTCGGCATTTCAAAGATCGCCGGATCGATGGTCTTGTTCAGCTCTACTTTCTTGATGGCAATGCTCAACTGGAACTGGCCGCCAAGATCAAGGTTCATCGCGTAGGGAATCAGAAAGCCCGCATCCGTCTTGCGGTAATCCGAGTAGGAGGTAGTGATGTCCACCTCCTGGCCCTGCATCTGGCCCTTGTGCACAGTGGAATTGATAAGAAATGTTTTGGCGTCGATGATGTAGGTCGAATCCACGCCATCCTTGGTGGTGAGCTTGATCTTGTACGTGCCGGCATCGCCGGGAAGCTCTTCAATCTTGTTGCCCTTGGTCGCGTAGTCGAACAGAGGGCCGGCCACGTACATCTCGTCCTTGCCCTCTTTGTATTCGGCGTCGGACATCGGGGTAGGATCGGCAGCGCCGGCCATCGGATTCACCTGCCAGCCGCCCTTCGCGTTCACGCACCCGATAATCTGCGTGCCGTTGAAATCCATTTGCGACTTGTAGCCCACGCCGTCGACGACGATCACCGTGCCGGAAACGTCGTTCCCCATCACGCTGGCGGTGGTGTCCATTGAGAGCGACTTTACCTGGGCGATGGCGTCCTTTCCCCCAACGGCGTCCACATACTTAGCCACAACCTCGTCTGCCGTCAGAGTTGGCGCCGGTGCAACAGCGGGCGCCGGTGCCGCTGGTGCCGGAGCCGGAGCCGGCGTCTGATCGGGCGTTTGCGCGTTCAATGCCATTGCGCCAGCCAGTGCTGTAACCACCATCATTCCGTGGATCAAATTCTTCATAATTGCTGTCCTCACCTTTCAGTGCTTCCAAATTCCTTTTACCGCTGCCGCAACAGTGTAGCCCAAACCATGCCTGGCGGCTCATCCGCGGCCACGGCACACCGCTTGCGCGGACCGCACAGCCGCCCCTGCTTGGTATACGGACCAGCGCCCGCTTAAGTTCCAGCCAACCGGGGCGCAACCGCGAGGACCCGCCACCCGGCGCTCCGGTATCCTGTCAGCGCATGAGATTCCCGCGCTTTCTCTTCCCCGTTCTAGCTTTGGCCGTGGCTGCCGCGCCCGTTCCAGCTCCTGCCCAGGCTCCCCAGAAGAACGTCCTCGCCTGGCGCGGCGAGCAGCCCGTCCGCGCGCGCCACGGCATGGTGGTCAGCGTACACCATCTGGCCGCAGACGCCGGCCTGGAGGTCTTGAAAGAAGGCGGAAATGCCGTGGATGCCGCCGTGGCTACCGGCTTCGCCCTCGCCGTTGTTCATCCCCTGGCCGGCAACCTGGGCGGCGGTGGATTTCTCCTCCTGCGCATGCACGGCGGCCAAAGCACCTTTATCGACTACCGCGAGAAAGCGCCGTTGGCCGCCACCGAAACCATGTATCAGGACGCCAAGGGAAATATCATTCCCGACGCCAGCATCCTCGGTTACCGCTCCATCGCCACGCCGGGTTCGGTCGCCGGCCTCGCCTATGCCGAGCGCAAATACGGCAAGCTCGGCCTGAATCGCGTGATGGCGCCCGCCATTCGCCTCGCGTCGCAGGGCTTCGTGCTCACACCGGAAGAGGCTGCGGAGCTGCACGACACCGAGCTGACCCAGTTCCCCGACTCGCGCCGCATCTTTCAGCGCAACGGCAACTTTTACAAGGCAGGCGAGACCTTTCGTCAGCCGGAGCTGGCGAAGACGCTCGAGCGCATAGCCGCCGATCCGGACGATTTCTACCGCGGCAAGATGGCGCAGGAACTCGTCAACGATCTGAAGAAAGGCGGCGCGCTGCTCACGCTTGAGGACCTGGCGCAGTACGACGTGGTGGAGCGCAAGCCTGTGATGGGAACGTACCGCAACTACTCCATCCTCAGCGCGCCTCCGCCGTCTTCGGGCGGAGTGGTGCTCGTCAGCGCGCTCAACATCCTGGAAGGCTACGACCTGAAACGGCTCGGCGACCGCACGCCCGCCGCGATCCACCTCATCACCGAGGCTTATCGCCGCGCGTACATGGACCGCTCCGATTATCTGGGCGATCCCGATTACAACAACATTCCCGTGGCCGCGCTCACCGCGAAGAAATACGCTGCGGTGTGGCATGACGGCATCGATCCGGACAAGGCCACGCCCAGCGCGGAGCTCAAGCGCCCCGCGGGATTTCTGCCGCCTGCGCCAAAGACCGCCGGCCAGCGCCGCGCCGAGTCGCAGGACACCACGCACTATTCAGTGGTCGATAGCGAAGGCAACGCCGTGGCCGTGACCACCACGCTCAACAATGGATTCGGCTCGGGCGTCACCGCCGGCTCGCTCGGCTTTCTGCTCAATGACGAGATGGACGACTTCGCCTCAAAAATGGGCGTGCCCAACATGTTCGGCTTGATTCAAGGGCCGGCCAACGCCATCGCGCCGGGCAAGCGCCCGCTCAGCTCCATGACGCCGACAATTGTTCTCGAGAACGGCAAGCTGCGATTCGTGCTGGGCTCGCCGGGGGGCGCGCGCATCATCACCACCGTGGCAGGGATTTTTCTCTCGGCGGCTGAGGGCGGACTCAACATTCAGGAAGCCGTGGACGCGCCGCGCTTCCATCACCAGTACCAGCCGGACAAACTGTATCTTGAGCCGGGATTCTCAGCGGACACTGTGAATGCGCTGCGCGCTATGGGCTACACCGTTTCGCAAGGCGCACATCACTGGTCGAATGGCGAGTGCATCACCATCGATCCGAAGACCGGCGAGCTCGAAGGCGGACAGGATCATCGCAGCCATTACGGAAAAGCCGCCGGGTACTGACCGGCGGCTCGCTTCCCTGTCTCGAAAAAAACTAATTGTCATCCTGAGCGGAGCGAAGGATCTGCGGTTGCTTCCAGGGAGTCCGCTTGCTAAACGCGGTCCAGATCCGCGAAGATCTCCTGCGGAACCACGCGAATCGGCGTGCCAGGAATCGCCAACTCACCCGACCGAACCAATTCCAGTCCAGCCTCGGTTCCGCGGTAGGCAACGCGCGCGTACGGATCGATAACCCACACATTCTCGATGCCGAATCGCAGATACTCCATCGCCTTCAGCTCTGTCTTGCGCAGCGGAATGTCAGGGGACTGAACCTCAATCACCAACAACGGCGGGTGCGTCAGGATGCCTTCGCGCCGGCTGCCTTCCCGCAGAATGGCGATGTCCGGAACTCGGAAATGTGTCTTCTGGGTCTGTACCCGCTGTTCGGGAAGCGGATAAACACCCCATTCCTTACGGTTCTGAAGAAACAGCCCGATCAGAATCCCCTGCACATAGGCATGCTCAAACTCACCCAAGTCGCGCTCCTCGATGACGCCGTCCACGTACTCGCAATCGTGCTCGAATACCATTGAACGGTACTCTTCGACGCTGATCGGCTTGTCGTAGATGGGCTGCGTCGCCATGAAAACAGTATCCTCCGATTCCGGTCATTCCGCCAGAAGCAGGAATGCTAAATGCCAAGCAAGGTGATTTCCTCGTGAGTTTCCAGCTCCCGCATCAACCAGGACGATACTTGGTCAATAAGCAGGGTGAGCTTCCTGCAGTTCCGAGAAAAATCCCGCAGGAATTCAACTCTCGTGTCGATCGCAACGTAGCGCAGCACCTGCAACTCGATGGGAAGGGCGGCTAGCTGCGCGCGCGATTTCAGCGCCTGCCATTCAGCCAGCACTGCAAGCCACTCCGCGCGAGGAATCGCGGTCACTCCCCAATGAGAAAACCTGACGCAACCAGGACACTTTTCCCGAATCGCTCGCTCAAGGAACCAGAATGGACCTTCTCGAACGGTGATCGCCTCTTCAAACGAAATCGATCCGCGATAGCGCCCGGGAAGCAAACGCATAACGAGGCCACCTCGTCCGTCGCGCCCCTTCTTGATCCGAAAATCCATATGTGTGCTACAGCTCCGTCGACATCGACCCCACCAGCCCCTTAGCCCTTGCGATGAAATCCGCCAGCGGCATCGCCCCCTGGTCGCCCTTGCCGCGCGTGCGCACGCTTACCGCGCCCGCCTCCTGCTCCTTGTCGCCGAAGACCAGGATGTATGGGATCTTCTGGTTTGCCAGGTCGCGGATCTTCGCGTTCATCTTCTCGTTGCGCGCATCCAGCTCCACCCGGAAGCCCGCGGCCTGAAGCTCCGCCTTTACCTTTGTCGCGTACTCGGTGTGCCTCTCGCTGATGGGCACCAGCCCCACCTGTATAGGCGCCAGCCAGAATGGAAACGCGCCCGCGTACAGCTCGATGAGATATGAAGTCATCCGCTCCATGGTGCTGATCACGCCGCGATGGATCATCACCGGCCGGTGCTTGTTGCCGTCCGCCCCGGTGTACTCGAGGCCAAACTGGCTGGGCAGGTGAAAATCCACCTGGATCGTCGAGTACGTCTCCTCGTGCCCCATCACGTCGGCAAGCTGGATGTCCACCTTGGGCCCGTAAAACGCCGCCTCGCCGCGCGCCTCCTTGTACTTCAGCCCCAGGCCGTTCATCGCGTCGCGCAGCACCTGCTCGCCCAGCTCCCACATCGCGTCGTTGTCCACGTACTTCTCTTTGTTCGCCGGGTCGCGCAGCGACAAGCGATAACTGTATTGCGTGATCCCCAGGTCGCGATACGCCCGCTCCACCAGCTTCATCACTTTGGAGAACTCTTCCTTGATCTGCTCCGGCGTGCAGAAAATATGCGCGTCATTCAGCGTCATGCAGCGCACCCGGCTCAATCCGCTCAACACGCCTGACCGCTCCCAGCGGTACATCGTCCCCAGCTCCGCCAGTTTCACCGGCAACTCGCGATAGCTGCGCGGCTTCGACTCGTAGATGAGAATGTGGTGCGGGCAGTTCATGGGCCGCAGCACCATCTTCTCCGTCTCCAGATCCATGGGCGGAAACATGTCTTCGTGATAATGCGCCCAGTGCCCCGACCGGATGTAGAGATCCACCTTGGCCAGGTCGGGCGTGTACACGTGCTCGTACCCCTCCTTGCGCTCCAGATCGAGAATGTACTCCTCCAGCAGCCGCCGAATCGTCGCGCCCTTGGGAAGCCACAACGGCAGACCCGCTCCCACATCCTCGCTCACCGTAAAAAGCTCCAGCTCCTTGCCCAGCCGCCGATGATCGCGCCGTTTCGCGTCTTCCAGCCGCTCCAGGTACTCGTCCAGATCTTTCTTCGAGAAAAACGCTGTTCCGTAGATGCGCTGCAGTTGAGGATTCTTCTCGCTGCCCAGCCAATACGCGCCGGAAATGCTCATCACCTTCGCGGCCTTCACCCGGCCCGTGGAGGGCACGTGCGGCCCGCGGCAAAAGTCCACAAAATGCCCGTTGCGATAGAAGCTCACCTGCGAGCCGGGCTCCGTGAACTTCGTCACGAAATGCGTCTTCATGAAGTCGCCGTCGCGGTCAAATTCCGCCAGCGCCTGTTCCCGCGGCTCGTACTCGCGCACAAATTTTTCATTGCGCGCAATCACCTCGGCCATCTTCGCTTCAATGGCCGCCAGGTCCTCCGGCGTGAACGGCTGCTCACGATAGAAGTCGTAGAAGAACCCCGATTCCGTGGCCGGCCCGTGTCCCAGCTTGGTTTCAGGAAACAGTTCCAGCACCGCCGTGGCCAGCACGTGCGCAGCCGAGTGCCGCACCACCTTCAGCGCCTCCGGATCACGCTCCGTCACCAGTTCCAGTTTCGTGTCTTCGGTCAGCGGGGTCGCCATGTCCACCAGGCGCGGCGCACCGGCCTGCTCGGCCAAGTACATCGCGGCTTCGGCTGACTCGTCCGCCTTGTTCGCCGATCCGGCGCCATCCCCGGAAACAGGCGTGAGCCGCGCCACCACGCTCGCCGCCGCAAGCCGCGGTGAAATGGAGTTGGCAATCTCCAGCGGCGTGGTGCCCGCAGGCACCTCACGCACCGAACCGTCAGGAAGATGTACGGAAATTTTGCTCGTGCTCATTGTGGATTCCAAAGTACTGCCTTGCTTTCTCAACAAATTTGTCTGCACCACAAGGATATAACGGAACAATTCTCCCCCAGGCCGCAGGCTATGGCGTGGGCCTCCATCCGCCCCGGAACGCCGCCGCCTTCGCCGGTGGTTACCCAGGGTGATTCCCGTGGTTTAATACGCCCACGATTTCCTCCTTGCCAATCGTCCCTCCCCGCTAGTAAAACGATTCTCCAAGCACTACAAGTGGGATTTACCCTTGCCCCATCCGGCTCAAGAACGTTCCGGGAACGGCCATGGCTTGTTCCTATCCACCGGAGATAGGGTGCCCCTTGTGGCAGCGAAACTACAACGAGGTCCATCGACATGCAGGTGATGTGCAAAACCACAAGCCTCGCCGCTGACGTCTGCTGCAGCGTGTGTGGCCAGGGATTCGCTCTCTACTGGGAACGCCACAACAAAATGGAGCGGGCGCAGGCGCTCGGCGAAATAGCCAGGACGCTGCGCAGCCATCACCGCGACAAGTCAGGTCCGGAGGCGCACCCCCAGCGGGGGTTTCTGGTCCCGGAATGGAAAGGTCCGGCCTCAGTTTCCGGCGCCGCCGTACTGGGCAGTGCACCCACTTGGGCACTTTGACGCATCTTAGATTGTGGGAGTGAAGGCAATTCGGCGCTGAGGCTCGATACGCGCTGCAGAGCCCGCGGAGCTTTCCCGCTCCGCACTCACGTTACCTTCTTGAGACAGAAGCGACAGGTCCCACTGGCGAAACGGCAACTTTCGCCGAAGAATATAGAGGGCCACCGCGAAATGATCGTGTGATGTGCCGTCTCTCTGGTTCTCTCCGTAGCTATTCAGCACGACGAGACCAATCTGAGCTGTACCTGCTCCCGATGCCGGCCGGCGACTACACCCTTTGAGGTCATCGCCGCCGGCATTGTTCTTTCTTTTGCCACACGATCCGGCGCAGGTCTTTAGCTGCTGGCTACAAGCTACTGGCTACAAGCTACTGGCTACAAGCTACTGGCTACCGGCCGCTGTCTCCATCTCATACGGCAACCCGAACCGCCCAATCTGAATAAACGCCTTCTCACCCGGCGGCCAGATCCGGAAACTCACTACCTCGTGCGAGGCGCCCGGCATCCTGCCCGCCTCCGCGTTGCCGATCAGCTCGCCCGTTGCGGCCACGTGAAAATGTACCTTGAGCGATTCGTTGGTTTCGTCCCGCACCCATCCAAAAACATACTCACCGGGCTTCAGCTCCACCCCGCCAATCTTCACCGGCGCCTGCACCACCAGGTAGTGCGAATACTTCCCATCCGCCGAGTAACCCGCCGTGATCAGCACCACCCCCGCAATGTACCGCCTGCGCGAGTCCACAATTCCCGATGCCGTGCGCATCTCGGTTTCAATGTGCTCCTTCACCACCGGCGCGCGTCCCGGCAGCAGCGACGCCAGCTCGGCATCCGAAGCCTGCCGCCACCCCGCCTTCTGCGCCTGGAACATCGCCTTCTGCGCGCACAAAGGCGCGGCCGCAGAAGAAACAACCAACAAGATAACCAACATGAGAGTGCGTTTCACCAATTCACCCCTGAACCCTGATCCCTGATCACTGAACCCTGATCACTGTTTCGGCCTCCGCAGCGACTCCAGCGGCACAATCCCCCGCTGAATCGCCGCCGTCGCCGCCTGCGTCCGGTCGGTCACGCCCAGCTTCCCCAGCAGGCTGTTGATGTGCGTCTTCACCGTCGCCTCTGATATCTCCAACTCCGCCGCAATCTCTTTGTTGCTTTTGCCCATCACAATCTGTTCCAGCACATCAAACTCGCGCGCCGTCAGCTCCTCGGTCCCCATGCGCTCTGCCAGCCGCTGCGCAATGGCCGGCGGAATGTGCTGCCTGCCCGCATGCACCGCGCGGATGGTCGCAATCAGCTCTTCGGTGGTCATGCCCTTCAGCAGGTATGCGCGCGCTCCCGCCTGCAACGCGCGAAAGATGTCCTCATCGCCGTCATAGGTGGTCAGCACAATAAACCTCGCGCCCGGCGTCTCCATGCGGATGCGCTCAATCACCTCCACGCCGGAAAGCCGCGGCAGCCTCAGGTCCACCAGCGTAATCGCCGGCTGGTGTATGCGGAACTGCGCAATTGCTTCCACGCCATCCGCCGCTTCGCCCACCACTTCAATGCCGCCGGCCACCTTTAGCAGCGCCACCAGCCCCTGCCGCACCACGTGGTGATCCTCCACCACCAGCACCCGAATCATTTCCTCGCTCACACCTGCTCCTTTTCTTCTCTCGCCCCGCGCGGCGCAGGCGCCCGCAGCCGTACCGCAACCCCTGCACCCAGGGCAGACAACACTTCCAGCATTCCGCCGATCGCCACTGCTCGCTCCATCATTCCCTTCAATCCAAAATGCCCGGCCGGCGGCTCCCCTGATCCGTCCACCTCAAACCCGCGCCCATCGTCCCGCACCTCCAGGGCAATCTCGTCAGCCAGGTATTCCATCTGCACGTTCACCGTGCGCGCTCCGGCATGCTTCTTCACATTATGGAGGGCCTCCTGGGCCACGCGCATAATTTCACTCTCCATGTCCGGCGGCAACGGCCGGTACGCTCCATACACGCTGAATGTGGCCTCCAGCCCGCGCCCGCCCGCTTGCTCGGTCACGCGCCGCAGTTTCACGGGAAGAGTCGTCTCGCCCGCGTCCTGCGAACGCAGAGCCCAGATCGACTGCCTTGCATCCGCCAGCCCCTCGCGCACAAATCCCCGTGTCGTATCCAGATGCTCGGCTGCGGCATCCACCTTCTTCTGCCGCAGCAGCTCGCTCAGCACTTCAAGCTGCACGCTGATGCCCACGTACCCCTGCGCCAGCGTGTCGTGGACCTCGCGCGCAATCCGGTTGCGCTCACCCAGCACCGCGCGGAACTCCCGCTCCGCCCGCAACAGCCGCAGCCGCAGCGCCAGCAACACCAGCCCCGCAACGGCCAGCGCCAGCAGCACGTAGAACCAGATGGTTTGATAGAAATGCGGTGCAAGATCGAATTGCAGCGTCGCGCCCGCCTCGTTCCACACGCCATCGTTGTTCGCCGCCTGCACCCGAAACGTGTAATGCCCCGGCGGAATATTGGTGTAGTACGCCGTGCGCCGCGCGCCCGCGTCTGTCCACTTGTGGTCAAACCCCTCCAGCATGTACCGGTATCGAACCTTCTGCGGGGCCACAAAACTCATGGCCGCGTACTCAATCTGGAAGTGATTGTGGCCCGCGGGAATCTGCACAGCGGCCGCGTTCAGCGCCTGGTCCGTATCGTCCACGGCAAACCGCTCCACTGCAACCGGCGGCAGCACAGTGTTCACGGGAAAGTGCGCGGGGTCGATTTCGACAAGTCCCTTCGGCGTGGCAAACCACAGCCGCCCGTCCGCGGATTTCCACGCCGAAGGATGCGAGTTCACCGCCGTTTCGCGGCTGTGCAGGCCGTCGGCGGTGCCAAATTCAAGCGGATTGAAGCAGGAGACTCCGCGGACTATTTTCCCTCCTACCGCGTCACATCGCGCAAGACCGGTCGGTGTCGCAAGCCATAAGTACGGCGGGTCCTCTACTACCGCGCGAACGCCAATGTGCGGCAACAACTTTTGCTCCACCACGGATTCGTTGCCTTTCACCAAGCCCAGAGTCCGCGGATCCAGAGTATTGACGCCGTCATCCTGCGTTCCGGCGATCAGAAAACCGTCCAGTGTCACCATCAGGGACGTGATCACATTTGAGGACAACCCGTTCGCAGTGGTGAAGGTCGCAATCTTGCCGGCGCGTAATCGCGAAAGCCCGTTCAGCGTCGCAATCCAGAGGTCGCCATGCACGTCCCGCGCCATCGCACCCACAAGGTCGCTGCCCAGCCCCTTCGCCTGCGTGTAGGTCTCAATGTGCGCCGGCGTACGCCCGCCCGCCGCAAACGTCATGTGCGCCAGCCCGTGCCGCGTGCCCACCCACAGCGATCCGTCCGTATCCACCAGCAGTGAGCGGATAAAGTCATCCGGCAGCCCGTCGAAAGAGGTGTATGCATCCACCGCGCCGCCGCGAATGCGGTTCAACCCGTCCGGCGTGCCCACCCAGATGTCGCCATTGGGCGCAGCCGCCAGCGACAGAATCACCTGGCTCAGCAGCGGGCCGCGAAACGGCGTAATCCCCGACTCGCCGGCAACTGTGCCCGTCAGCCGCATTACGTTTAGCCCGCTGTTCGTCGTCCCCACCCAAAGCCGCCCGGCATGATCCTCCACCACCGTGCTCACCGAGTCCGACGAAAGTCCTTCACGCGCGCCAATCGTGTGGAACCGCGAGTCACGCAGAATCTGCAAGCCGCCCGCCTCGGTCCCCACCCACAGATCGCCTTCCTTGTCTTCGAGAATCGACAGCACTGAAGCCGTAGCCAGCGGATCAGTCAGGGGAAACTTCTCCAGCTTGCCGGCAGCGTAGCGCACCAGCCCGCCATTGGTCCCGATCCACAGCGGCCCCTCGCGGTCCGCGTTCAGCGCCTGAACGCGAGTGCCCGGAAGTTCGCGGCCAACACGCCAGTCAATGTTCTTTCCACCCTGCGACAACGTGACTGCGCTCGTGCTCCCTTGCACATGGCTCCCGTCCGAAAGCACGATAGAAAAAGTTGACTGGAGCGCCGGCGCGGGCGATTCCGGCATGTCAAATACGGCATTCACGGGTCCCGTTCCTCGAATACCAACAACTCCCTGATCCGTGGAGACGATCAAGGCATCGCTGCTATCGAAGCGAAGCGACCGAATCTCGTTTCCCGGAAGATTGTCCTTCGTGGTAAACGTGTTCACCGCGCCGTCTTTCATCCGCGCCAGCCCGTCGCCCGTCCCGATCCAAAGCGCGCCATCCTTCGCCGCCAGCAGGCAGCGAATATCCCCGCTCGGCAGCGCCGGCTTCGAGTGCTCGTCGAACGTGGCAAAACTCACGCCGTCGAACCGCACCAGCCCCACTTCCGTCCCCAGCCACAGAAACCCGTCCGCCGTCTGCGCCAGCGCGTGGATAGTGTTCTGCGGCAGCCCGTTCTCCATCACCCAGCCCTGCCGGTTCAGGTTCGCCAGCGGCGTTGCAGGCTCCAGCCCCCGCGCCGCTATCGCTCCGTTCAGCACCAAAGCCACCGCGCTCCAGACGAGCGCGCGGAACCCCGCGTAGGGGCACGACTTCAGTCGTGCCGCAACCGCCGCAATGAGATGATGGGCTTTAGCCCCTGAGGGATGCCTTGCGGCCGCTGGGCGGCTCCCACTGCGCAACGAGTTGGAGGCGAGGACCATCACCGCAGACACGCCGGTCCGGCATATCTCCATCAACTGCGGAGGGGCGTAACTTCAAGGGTATTCGCCAGCGCCCCCTTTTGCCACCAAACCGCGGCAGAATCCGATTTACTCTTCGATCGCCGCCCGCACCACTGACCCCGCCGGCGCCGCCCGCAAATACTGCTCCGGCCACGCCGCCGCCTCTCCCAGAGCTTGCGCGGCATGCACCGCAAAGTACGGATCGCGCAGCATCTCCCGCGCCAGCAACACCAAATCCGCCTCGCCGTTGGCAATAATGGTCGCAGCCTGCGCCGGTGTCGTGATCAGGCCCACTGCCGCTGTCGCAATTTCGGCTTCTCGCCGGATGCGCGCCGCAAACTCCACCTGGTAGCCCGGAGCCAGCGGAATCTTCGCCCCGGCCACGTTGCCGCCTGACGAGCAATCCACCAGATCGACGCCGTGCTCTTTCAGCAGCCGCGCCAGTGCCACGGAGTCGTCCGCCGTCCAGCCGCCCTCGGTCCAGTCCGTGGCGGAAATGCGCACAAACAAAGGCTTTTCCTCGGGCCACACGCCGCGTACCGCGTCCACCACTTGCAGCAGCAATCGCGCACGGTTCTCCAGGCTCCCGCCGTACGCGCCCGTCCGGTGGTTGGAGAGCGGTGAGAGGAACTCGTGCAGCAGGTAGCCGTGCGCCGCGTGGATCTCCACCAGATCAAACCCGGCCTTCAGCGCGCGGACAGCCGCCGCCCGGAAAGCCTCTATCACCAGCGATATGCCGGCTTCGTCCAGTGCATGCGGGGTGGCGTACTTCTCGCTGAAGGCAATGGCCGACGGCGCCACCGGCGTCCATCCGCCTTCCGCCGCAGTCAGCAGGTGTTCGCCCTGGGCGGGCGGCGCCATGCTGGCTTTGCGGCCGGCGTGGGCAAGCTGGATTCCGGCCCGCGCGCCCTGGCTATGCAGGAAGCGCACGATCCGCGCAAGCTGCTCAATATGAGCGTCTTGCCAGATGCCCAGGTCGGCGGGCGTGATGCGGCCCTCCGGCGTTACCGCGGAGGCCTCGGCCATGACCAGGCCGGCACCGCCAACCGCGCGGCTGCCCAGGTGGACGAGGTGCCAGTCGGTGGCGAAGCCGTCCACGGACGAGTATTGACACATGGGGGAGACGCCGATGCGGTTGGAAAGATTGAGGTTACGGAGCTTCAGGGGCGAAAGAAGGGGATTGGTCATAGCGTGACCGTTGGATGAGCGGGGGGCGGTCTTCGATGCAAATCATTGTTAATAAAAAAACGGATATATATATCAGAATCAATAAGTTATGCCATAAAACCGCAGTGAATTGCGCACCCTTTATCCCACATTGTGGGCCGGCCGGTGGGTTGGAGCTCACACTGGCCTGGAAATGCGAATGCCCGCCACTGAGTGCGCGGGGCGGTTCGACCCATGGTTCTACTTTAACCCGCTTCCTGGAGTCTGAATGTGACGGTGGATACGGCGGGCAGGGCGGGGGCGGGGTTTGAAAAGCCGGGAAACTGCACATAAAGCGGTGCATTTGCGAGGAAATCTAGCCAGATTCGGCAAAACTAGCCAGATTGGCATTTAACTGGCTGATTTATTGAGAGTTATGCATGCAATTAGGGGACCCGTCCGCCACGTGGTGTCCCGGAAGTTCATTGCAGCATTGGAACGCCCGAAATGCAGGTCCTTCGACTCCGTTTGGCGCAAAAAGCGCGCCAAACTCCGCTCAGGATGACGGCGCGCTTACGATGGGAACTTCAGAGACTGGATGCTAGTTGGCGGCCTTTTTCAGCACCGCCGTCCCGCGTTCGTCCATGAGAATTGCGCCTTCGAGCTTGCGGAAGTCGCCGGCCTTGTCTGCCGGGATCTGGACCTGCTTGACCACGTACTCGCGCTCGTAATGGAGCTGGTTGCCGTGGCCCGTGACCTTGGAGTGGTAGCTGGCAAAGTCCATGTCCACGTCGACGGGATCGGGCGCGTCGTCCACCACGTAACCGGCGGGCAGCGTGATGTCATAGCTGTCCTTCCAGTCGCCGGTGGCGCCCAGATCGATGGGAAGCGTGCGCGGCTTGCTGTCAAACGGCCTGGCAAACGAGCCCACCACGCGCGGGCGGACCAGCAGCAGCGGCCCGGCGGAGTGCGCGTACTGGCTTGCGGTGAACTGGTACTTGAACTCGAGCGGCTTGTCGATGGCCGGAGCCTGCACAAACTGGAACGACTTCAGGGTCACGCCGGGCACGTCGTGGGCTATCTCCGTCTCCCAGTAATCGCGGCGCTCCTTCTCGTCTGTGTATTTGAGGATCCAGCGCACGTCGGCGGCGTCAGGCCCGGAGTGCGAAGCGTCGACCGCGCCGGCAAGCGCGCCGTCGGCAGCCAGGGTAAAGGCGCCGGTCTGCACGGTGCCGTTGGCGGCGGGCGGCAGCACGGGAAGCTGAATGATCTGGCTTTCCGCGCCGGCGGCCAGAATCCCGTAGCTGCCCTGCTCATACGAAGGCAGATTGCCCACCGGCGTGTGTTCATTGGTGGGGTCGAAGATGAGCCAGCGCTTGCCGTCAGTGCTCTTTGCCACAGCCTGGAGCCGCGGGTCGTTGATGCCGGCCGGAATCTCAATGGCTGTGATCATGTGGTTGCCGATGAGCGATGGGTTCCCGGGGTCGACGACGCCGCGCTGGTCATCCACCGGCACATACACGGCATGGATGCCTGCCGCCTGCAGCATGGAGATAAGCAGCGTGGTTTTGTCCTTGCAGTCACCGTAACGATTGCGAAAGATGTCTGCCGCATGATTGGCCTGGAGGCCGCCGATGCCGCGCATCACGATGAAGTAGCGGATATCCTTCTGGATGGACTGGGTGATGAGGTTGAGCTTTGAGTAAAAGTCAGGCGCGCCGGCAACAAGCGTGTTGACCCTGGCCGTGATTTCCGGCGAAGGATCGGGCCGGCCGGCCTCGAGCTTTGTGACCCAATCGCCGATGGCTTGCCACTGCTTGTCGTTTCCCGCCACGGCGGCTGTGCCCCACTGCGCGGTCATGCGGGCTTCAAGAGCCGCTCTTGCAGGAGCCGATGGAATGTCGCGCAGTTCCAGCGCCGGCGTGTCCCTGAGATCCCAGCGCCAGACACTGGGCGTGGGCTGCACGGGCGTAACCGGATCGTGGCGGTGCCAGGAGCTGGTGAGCGTGCGCCCCTGCGGAAGATCGATCTCCAGCGCCTGAAAGACAACCGGAATACCGAACTGGACTTGCCAGTCCTTCTCCT
>Ga0265339_10001050_pt1 | contig 20995 bp, 19 predicted proteins | sample 4CB219metaG_FD_202085 | JGI IMG/M metagenome (GOLD analysis project Ga0265339, IMG submission 202085) | Rhizosphere microbial communities from Carex aquatilis grown in University of Washington, Seatle, WA, United States - 4-CB2-19 metaG | ecosystem: Host-associated > Plants > Roots >... | reverse complement strand
GTCGCCGAAGGTCACGAGCGGATCGGCGGCGAGCTCCTTCATCTCGGCGGGGTGAAACTCCACCCAGCGGCCCGAGACGAAGATCGTCGCCGGCACCTTCTCCGCCTTGAGGATGTCGTAGATGTCGCGCCCGAAGCCGTAGCCGTGCGTGCGCGTCGCGCAGGCGTCGAAGGTGAGCGCCACCGCGGGCTCGCGCGTCTCGACGCGGTGGATGGGACGGAGCTGCGCCCGGGAGGGCGAAGGCGCGCCGAGGCTCACCACCGCGACCACCACACCCAGCGCCAGCACGCCGCCTCCGCCCGCTATCCGAGGTCCAGGAGCATGACGATCGCGTCCTCCTGATCCTCGGCGTAGTAGTTCGGCCGCACGCCGACGGAGCGGAAGGCGAAGCGGCGGTAGAGGCGCAGCGCGACGGCGTTCGAGCGCCGGACCTCGAGCGTGACGTATCGGCAGATCTCGCGGCGGGCGAAGTCGATCATGTGCGCGAGCATGCGCGAGGCGTGGCCGCCCCGCCGCGCCTGAGGGTGCGTCGCGATGTTCAGGATGTGGACCTCGTCGGCGACCAGCCAGTAGTTCCCGAAGGCGACGACGTCGCCGGTCTCGGCGTCCCGCACGACGTCGACGTGGGCGAAGTCGCGCGCCATCTCCTCGAGGAAGACCTGGCGCGACCAGGGCGACTTGAACGATAGCCGCTCGATCTCCATGACGGCGTCCAGGTCGGACACCTTCATCGGCTCGATCGTGAACGGCTGGGGGGCCTTGCTGAGCGCCATGCGCGAACGCGAGAGAGACGTTAAGCGGAGGGAGGCGCCTCCGCAAGAGACGGTCCCGTGACGGCGGCCGAGAGGATGGCCGCCCAGAGCTCCGGCACGCCCTCCCCCGTCTCGGCCGACACGAGCAGGGGCGCCGCGCGGCGGCGGCCCTTGCCCGCGCCAAACATCTGACGCGTGCGCTCGCGCATGAGGCCGCGCTCGCTCGCCGAGAGCTTGTCCACCTTGGTGAAGACGATCTGCGCCGGCACGTTCTCCGTGCCCAGCCACTCGTAGAGCTGGCGCTCCTCGTCCTCGACGCCGCGGCGCGCGTCGACGAGCACGACGAACAGGGCGAGCGTCGGGCGCCCGCGCGTGTAGCCCTCGATGAGCGGCTGCCACGAGTCGCGCTCCGTGCGCGAGACCTTGGCGTAGCCGTAGCCCGGCAGGTCGCAGAGCCGCAGCGCCTCGAGGGGCGCGCCCTTGCCGAGCTTGAGCTCGAACAGCACGATGCCGCGGGTCCGGCCCGGCGTGCGCGAGGTGCGCGCGAGGCCCTTGCGGTTGGCGAGGCGGTTCAGCAGGGTCGACTTGCCCACGTTCGAGCGGCCGGCGATGGCGATCTCGGCGGGGCCGGCCGGCGGGAGGCTGCGGGCGTCGCGCGCCTCGGCGAGGAAGACGGCGTCGCGCACCTCGGGGGGCCGGGGCAGATGGTCGTTGTCGCGGGGCACGGTCAGCTAAGGTAGCATCCTCGCGTGGGGCGCGGCCTCAAGGTGCTCGGGCTGACCGGCGGAATCGGGTCGGGCAAGTCCACGGTGGCGAAGCTCATCGCCGATCTGGGCGTGCCCGTCCTCGACGCCGACGTGCTCGCCCGCGAGGTCGTCGAGCCGGGTCAGCCCGCGCTCGCCGAGGTCGCGGCCACCTGGCCCGAGGCCATCGGTCCCGACGGCAAGATCGCGCGCGGCAAGCTGGCCGACATCGTCTTCGCCGATCCCGCGCAGCGCCTGCGCCTCGAGGCCATCATGCACCCGCGCATCCAGGCGCTGTCCGACCAGCGCTTCGCGGAGCTGGCGGCCAAGGGGCACGCCCTCGCCTTCTACGAAGCCTCGCTGCTCGTCGAGAGCGGGCGCTACAAGGACTTCGACGGCCTCGTCGTCGTGACGGCGTCGCCCGAGACGCAGCTCGAGCGGGTCCTCGCGCGCGGCGGGCTCAGCGAGGAGAAGGCGCAGGCGCGCATCGACGCGCAGCTGCCGCTCCTCGCCAAGGTCCGCGTCGCGACCCACCTCGTCGACAACGACGGCGACCTCGACGCGACCAAGCAGCAGGTCGAGCGCCTCGTCGCCACACTCAAGTAGGTCACGCGCGCCGCGCGGCCTTGAAGACGCGGAAGAGGATCACGAGGCTCGGCGCGAGCACGGGGACGCCGATGGCGAGCGCGCCGAGCAGGAGCGCGCGCGTGGCCGGGCTCGCGGCGGCCCGGGCGAGCGTGACGTCGGGGACGACGAGGAACGGGTACTGGCTGGCGGCCCAGCCGCCGAGGATGAGGATGGTCTGGGCGACGGCGGCGGCGCGGGCCGCGCGGTAACGGCGGCGCGCGAGCGCGGCCAGCGCCAGCACCGCGGCGAGGCCCGTCGCGGCGTGGAACGGCCAGCGCCAGGCCCGCGTCGCGAGCGTCTCGCGCACGAGGGGCGCGCCCTCGCCGGCGAGCACGAGCGCGGCCAGGGCCGCGGCGCCCACGACGACGCCCGCAGCGAGGGCGCGGCGGCGGAAGTCCTCGGCGAGCTCGGGCTCGGTGCCCTCGAGCTCGCACTCGACGGTCAAGTAGGTCGCCGCGAGGAAGGCGCACAGCGCGAGGGCGAAGATCCCGAGCGCGACCGAGAACGGCGTGAGCCACGGCGTGAAGAAGCCGCCCGTCACGAGGCCGTCCCGCGCGACCCGGATGCGGCCCGAGGCGAGCGCGCCCACGCTCATCCCGAGCAGCACGGGCGAGATCGTGCTCGCGACGGAGAAGAGACGTCCCCAGCGGCGCTGGGCGCGGTCGCCGGTCGCGTCGAAGCCGCGGAAGGCGAAGGACGCCCCGCGCAGGACGACGCCGACGAGGAACAGCGTGAGCGGAACGTGCAGCGCGACCGAGACGGCGGCGAAGGCGCGCGGGAAGCCCGAGAACAGGATCACGACGACGAGGATCAGCCAGACGTGGTTGGCCTCCCACACGGGGCCGATGGCGTGCGCGACGGCGGCGCGCTGGCGCTCGGCGCGCGGCCCCGTCGCGAGGAGATCCCACACGCCGCCGCCGAAGTCCGCGCCCGCGAGCACGAAGTAGAGGCAGAGCGCGACGAAGATCGCCGCGCCCAGCGCGAGCTCAGTCGCCACGCGCGGGGGCTCCAGCCGCGCGGTGCGCAGCGGCGATCTGCTTGCCGAGGAGGTACGCGACGGCGACTCCCAGGAACAAGTAGACGACCGTGAACAGCCAGAACGGCGCCGCCTTGTAGGGGAACGACGTCACGGCCTCGGCCGTGCGCAGGTAGCCGCGCACCACCCAGGGCTGCCGGCCCCACTCGGTGACGAGCCACCCCGCCTCGAGCGCCACGAACCCGAGCGGGCTCGCGGCGACGAGCGCCCAGAGCAGCCGTCGCGGCCAGGGGACGTCCTCACCCCGCTGGCGCCGCCGTCTGCGGTAGAGCGCGAACGCGCCCGCGAGCGCCGCGACGCCGGCCATGGCGGTGCCCGCCCCGACCATCACCTGGAACGCCTCGCGCGTCGCGACGACGGGCGGGCGATCGGCCGGCGGGGTCTGATCGAGCCCGATCACCATCGCCTCGGTGTTCCCGTGAGCGAGGAACGACAGTCCGCCGGGGATGCTGATGGCGCCGCGGATATCGCCCGTGGCCGGATCGGGCCAGCCGCCGAGGTGCAGCGGCGCCGCGCGCGTCGTGCGCATCAGCCCCTCGGCCGCCGCGAGCTTCGACGGCTGCGCGAGCGCGTCGTGCTTCGCCGAGCGGTCGCCTGAGAGCGGCTGCACGAGCGCCGTCACGCACGCGAGCGGCAGCGCGATGCCGAGCGCCTTCCGGTGCAACGCGCGCCGCGGGTCGCGCAGCAAGAAGAAGGCGTGGATGCCGACCATGGCCCACGCCGTCGCCTGATACGACGCGAGGAGCACGTGGAGCGTCTGGTACGGCCACGACGGGCTCCACATCGCGCGCAGCGGCTCGAACTCCAGCGCCGCCGAGCGGCCCGTCTCGACGATGCCCGCCGGATCATTCATGAACGCGTTCACCAGCGTCACGAAGAACGCGGACAGCGCCCCGCTCACCGCGACGGCGACCGCCGAGCCGAGGTGCATCCGCTCGGACACGCGCCCCCGCCCGTAGAGGTAGATGCCGAGGAAGATCGCCTCCGTGAAGAAGGCGAACCCCTCGAGCGCGAACGGCAGGCCGATGGCCTCGCCGAACATCCCCATGAAGCGCGGCCAGAGCAGCCCCAGCTCGAACGACAGCACCGTCCCCGACACCGCCCCGACGGCGAAGAGGATGCCCGTGCCCTTCGCGAGGCGCTTCGCGAGCTCGAGGTAGTCAGCGTCGCCCGTGCGCCGCCACTTCACCTCGGCGACGACCAGCAGCACCGGCAGCGCGACGCCCACCGCCGCGAACACGATGTGAAGCGCCAGCGACAGCCCCATCTGCGCGCGCGCGTACTCGAGCCCGTCCATGCCGTCGGCACGGACTCTGCCTCACGTCGCGGGCGCGCGCGACTAGAACTTCGGTTCGGGGAAGCCGCGCAACGGCTTCGAGAAGAGGTAGCCCTGGCAGAGGTCGCCGCCGAGCTTGACGATCGTGTCGCGCTCGGCGGGCGTCTCGATGCCCTCGGCGATGAGGTAGATGCCGAGCTCATTGCAGAGCGCGATGATCGACCGGACGAGCTTCTGCTTCACCGCCGACGCGTCGATGCCGCGCACGAGCGACATGTCGACCTTGACGACCTCGGGCTCGAGCTGCGCGAAGCTCGTGAGCCCGGCGTAGCCGGCGCCCAGGTCGTCGATGGCGATGCGGTACCCGAGGCCGCGCAGGCGCGTCACGCGCTGCTGCAGCTCATGGATGCGGTCGAGCGCCGCGCGCTCGGTGATCTCGAGGACGACCTGCTTGGCGTAGGGCGTGAGCGCACCGTCGTCGGCGTAGAGCTCGGCGTCCTCGAGGTCGGACGGGTGCAGGTTGACGAAGACGGGCGCGTTCGTGTCCTTGATGACCCTCGCGACCTGCTGCCGGATGATGCGGCCGAGCTCGGGCGCACGGCCGAGGCGCTCGGCGGCGTCGAAGAAGTCGAGCGGGCTGCGCAGCGTGGGCTCGTCGGTGCGCAGCAGCGTCTCGTACGCGAAGGTCTGCTTTCCGCTCCAGGTGACGATGGGCTGCGCCGCGACCCACAGCTTCTCGAGCGCCGAGGCGAAGCGCGCCTCGAGCCCCGCGCGGTCGCCGATGGGCTTGCCGTCGAGCTCGCGCACGAGCACGGCCTCGCGCCGCACCTTCGCCAGCCGGTGCACGCGGGCCGCGCGCTCGACGACGTCGAGCAGCGCCGCGGGCGCGACGGGCTTGAGCAGGTAGCGGAACGCGCCGTACTCGATGGCCTGCACGGCGCTCTCGATGGCGGGGCTGCCCGTCATGAACACCATCGGCACGTCGAGATCCGACTGGCGGATCGCGCGCAGGAGCGCGAGCCCGTCCATGTCGGGCATGGCGATGTCGCTCACGACGACGTCGAAGCCGTTCGTCTTCGCGAGCGCGGCGGCCTCGCGGCCGTCGTGCGCGATGGTGACCCGGTAGCCGGCGGCGGTGAGCGCGCGCGCGTAGCTTCGCGCGGTCACGGGCTCGTCGTCGACGACCAGGATCTTGGCCTTGAGCTCTTCGGCGGCCGCGTTGGGCACGCCGGCGGCAGACGAAGCGCCGACTTCAGCACCTTCAGGCATCCCCCGGCTCATCGGCGGCGCGCCGCGTTCTCTTGAGCGCGGACAAACCGAGCCCACGTGACGATTTTGTAGCCGAAAACCCTTTGACTTCCGACGCCTGTCAGGGTTTCCCCCCGCAGGCGTCGGGCACTGTAAGCGCTGCGGGACCTTAGCGGCCGCGCATCGCGGTCGCGGAGGTGCGGAGGCGGAGGGCGTTGAGGCGGATGAAGCCGCCCGCGTCGCGCTGGTCGTAGGCGCCGCGGTCGTCCTCGAACGTCACGATGTCCATGCGGTAGAGCGACTTCGGCGCCGTGCGGCCGATGGTGGTCGCGCTGCCCTTGTAAAGGCGCAGGCGCGCCGTGCCCGTGACCGGCTCGTTGACCGAGTCGACGAGCTTCTGCAGCGCCTCGCGCTCGGGCGAGAACCAGAAGCCGCGGTAGGCCAGCGTCGCGAACTCCGTCGACAGCGAGTCACGCAGCCGCATGGCCTCGCGGTCCATCGTCAGCGACGCGACCGCGCGGTGCGCCTTGTGGAGCAGCGTGCCGCCCGGCGTCTCGTAGACGCCGCGGCTCTTCATGCCGACGAAGCGGTCCTCGACGACGTCGGCGCGGCCCACGCCGTGCTCGCCCGCGATCGTGTTGAGCTCGGTGAGCAGCGCGGCCGGCCCGAGCGGCTTGCCGTCGACGGCGACGGGGTTGCCCTTCTCGAACGAGATCGAGACCTCGCGCGGCTGATCGGGCGCCTTCCGCGGATCGGCCGTCCGCTGGAACATCTCGGCCGGCGGCTCCGCGTCCGGATCCTCGAGGATGCCGCCCTCGTAGCTCGTGTGCAGGAGGTTGCGGTCGATCGAGTACGGCTTCGCCGCCGTCGCCTCGACGGGGATCTTCTTGTCGGCGGCGAACTTGATGAGCTCGCTGCGCGACTTGAACTCCCACTCGCGCCAGGGCGCGATGATCTTGATGCCCGGGTTGAACCAGTAGGCGCCCAGCTCGAAGCGCACCTGGTCGTTGCCCTTGCCCGTCGAGCCGTGACAGATGGCCGTCGCGCCCTCGCGCGCCGCGACCTCCATCATGCCCTTGGCGATGCACGGCCGCGCGAGCGACGTGCCGAGGTAGTACTCGCCCTCGTAGATCGCGGCGGCGCGGACGGCCGGGAAGACGTAGTCCTGCACGAACTCGTCGCGCTGGTCGACCACGTGGCACGAGACGGCGCCCGTGCGCAGCGCCTTCTTGCGCGCGGCCTCGAGATCCTCTTGCTGCCCCACGTCCGAGCAGAAGCCGACGATCTCGGCGTTGTACTTCTCCTTGAGCCACACGATGGCGACCGACGTGTCGAGGCCGCCCGAATACGCGAGGACGATCTTCATGGGCGAGGAGCTACCACATCCGCGCTCAAAAGGGCAGGCCGGAAAGCCCCGTTCGGGCGGGCCTTCATGTGACAATTCGAGCCGTGGTGACGGTCCTCATCTGGGTGGTGTTTGCGGCGGCGTTCGCGATCGCGAACGTCCGCACGACGCGGAAGCTCTGGGCGAGCCCGTTCCGTGGCTCACCGGGATGACGCCCTCCTCGAGCTGGGACCAGAGCCGACCGGACGACGCCGGCTCGCATCACGCGTCGGCTCACCACGGCGACGGCGGCGGGCACCACGGTGGCGGGTCCGACGGGGGCGGGCACCACGGCGGCGGCTTCGGCGGGTACGACGGTGGAGGCGGCGGAGGGGGCTCCGACGGCGGCGGCGGCCACGGCGGCCACGGCGGCCACCACCACTGAGCCCGCGTCCGGTTCGTGGCGCGAAGCGCGCCGAGGGCTGTCCCCAATTTGAGCGGCGCCCGCACCTTCGCCGCTCAATCGAGGACGAGGACGAGGACGAGGACGAGGAACTAGACCACGCGGATGATGCCCGAGCGGAGGAGCGAGGCGGCGATGCGGAGGCCGTCGCCGTGGAGGCGCGCGGCGTCGAGGATCTGGCTGAGGGAGCGGACCCCGTCGACGAGGCCGATGACGGCGCGCCGGCGCTCGTCGAGGGCCGCCACGGGGATGTCCTGCATCCGCTTCGCCATGACGGGGACCTCGTCGAGCGGGCCCACGTAGGCCGAGAAGATCTGGGCGAACAGCGGGCGCGCCGGCTCGATGACCTCGGCGATGCCCGGAGGCGCGGCGCGCTCGGCCTCGTCGAAGGCCTGCTCGGCCGCGACGACGGCGCCCGCGAGCGCGCCCGAATTCAGCAGCGCGCGCGCCTGATCGATGAGGTGGGCGGCGCGCAGGCGGGCGCGCGCGTTCGGGTCGTTCGAGACCTCGATCTTGTAGCCCTGGCTCCGCTCGCGCGGCGTCGGCTGCCGGTCGGAGTCGCCGACGCGCCGCGTGAGCTCGTGGCCCCCGTGGCTCTCGGGCCGGGGCGCGGCCGGGTCTCGTCCCGCCGGGACCTCCGAGACGTCGCTCATCGACTCGGCGATGAGGGCGGAGATGGGCGACGTCAGCGTGTTGCGCCGGTCGCGTTCGACGTTGATCTCGGCCGTGCGGAGCGTGTCGAGGCGGCCCGACTGATCCTGCGTCTTGCGGCTGTGATCGTCTTCGGGCACCGCCGCGTGGACGGTCGCCGTACGGTTCGAGGTCGGCGTGATGTCATCGTCGTCGACCAACATGTCCCCCAACTCGATCGTTTCCGCTGCTTCGTGCGCCAGCGCAAAGGGTGATTCGCGCACTCTCATTCCGATCAAGAAATCGGCAGTCTCTCTCGCCTTCTTGAGAGTGTATGCAGTCTGACATTCGATGTTTCCGGGCGTCTACACCGGTCTCAGGGGATGAGCGTCTCGAGGAGGGCCTTCTGGGCGTGTAGGCGGTTCTCGGCCTGCTGCCAGACGACGCTCTGCGGGCCCTCGATCACCTCGTCGGTGATCTCCTCGTCCCGATGCGCGGGCAGGCAGTGCAGGACGATCGCCTCCGGGGCCGCCTTCGCCATCAGGGCCGAATCGATGCAATAGCCCGCGAAGGCGGCGCGGCGCGAGTCGGCCTCGCTCTCCTGCCCCATCGACGCGAAGACATCGGTCGAGACGACGTGCCGCCCGGCGATGGCCTCGCTCGGGTCGCGCGTGACGGTGATGCGGCCGCGCTCCGTGGCGCGCGCCCGGTCGTAGACGCCCGGGTCGGGCTCGAACCCGGACGGGCACGCGAGCGCGAGGTCGAGGCCCAGGATGCCGGCCGCCTCGATCCACGAGTTCGCCATGTTGTTGCCGTCGCCGATCCAGGCGTACTTCACGGCCCGCAGCGCCGTCCCCACGTCCCCGCGATCGCGGAACTTCTGGGCGACCGTCTGGAGGTCGGCGAGCACCTGACAGGGGTGCAGCAGGTCCGTCAGTCCGTTGATGACGGGGACGGCCGCGTACTGCGCCATCTCGGCGGCGCGGTCCTGGCCGAAGGTGCGCACCATGATGCCGTGGCAGTAGCCCGACAGCACGCGCGCCGTGTCCCGGATGGGCTCGCCGCGCCCGAGCTGCGAGCCCTGCGTGCCCAGGTAGAGCGCGTGGCCGCCCAGCTCGAACATGGCGATCTCGAAGCTGGCCCGCGTGCGGGTCGAGGCCTTCTCGAAGACCATGCCGAGGATGCGGCCCGGGCGGGTCGCGTGCGGCTCGCGCAGCTGGCGTAGCAGGCGGAACTCCTCGGCGCGCCGGATGAGCGCCTCGATGCCGCCGTCGGGCAGATCCCAGAAGCTGAGGAAGTCTTTACGGCGCTCCATGGTGCCCAAACGTCTTTCTACGCCGCCGCTTCCAGCGCTGCGTCGAGGATCTGCACGGCCTCGTCGATCTGAGATTTGGTCACGATGAGCGGCGGCGCAAGGCGCACGACGCTGCCGCCCGCGACCGACACGAGCAGGCCGCGCTCGGCCGCGCGCGCGACGACGGGCGCGGCCTCACCGTCGAGCACGAGCCCCTGTAGCAGGCCCCGGCCGCGCGCGCCGCGCGTGCGGGGCTTGCGCCGCTCGGCGAGGTGCCGCAGCGCCGAATTGAGGTGCGCGCCCACGTCGCGGCAGTGGTCGAGCATGTTGCGCTCGTCGAGCGCCGCCTGGACGTAGAGCGCCGACGCCGTCGCGAGCGGGTTGCCGCCGAAGGTCGAGGCGTGCGAGCCCGGCTCGAACCCGCGCGCGACCTCCTCGTTGGCGAGCATCGCGCCGATCGGCACGCCGCCGCCCAGCCCCTTCGCGAGCGTCACGACGTCGGGCACGACGCCCTCGTTCTCGAAGGCGTAGAAGGTGCCCGTGCGCCCGACGCCGGTCTGCACCTCGTCGAAGATCAGCACCGTGCCGGTCTCGGTGCAGAGCCGGCGCAGCTCCTGCAGCCACCCGGGCGGCGGGATGATGATGCCGCCCTCCGCCTGCACGGGCTCGACGATGACGGCGCAGGTCTTGTCGGTGATCGCGCCGCGCAGCGCGGCCACGTCGCCGAACGGCAGGAAGCGGACGGGCTCGACGAGCGGCCCGAACCCGGCGCGGTACTTCGCCTGCCCCGTGACGGCGAGCGCGCCCATCGTGCGGCCGTGGAAGCTGTTCTCGAAGGCGATGAGCTCGACGCGGTCGGGCCGCGCGCGCGCGACGGCCTGGTAGCGGCGCGCGATCTTGAGCGCCGCCTCGTTGGCCTCGGCGCCCGAGTTGCAGAAGAAGGCGCGCCCCTTGAAAGCGCGGCGCGAGAGGGCCTCCGCGAGGCGGACCTGGTTCTCGAGGTAATAGAGGTTGGAGGCGTGCACCAGGCGGTGAGCCTGGGCGCCGATGGCGTCCGCGAGGCCCGGGTCGCCGTGACCGAGCACACAGACGGCGACGCCGGCCGTCATGTCGAGGAAGCGGCGGCCCGAGACGTCCCACAGCGCGCACCCCTCGCCGCGCGTCATGACGACGGGCGCCTGGCGATAATTATTGAGGAGCAGCCGCTTACCGGCGTCGACGAGCTCTTCCTGCTGGGACATGGCGACAGACTCTAGCGGATTGCCGGCGGCGCGATAACCCCCAACCCGACCGCGCCTTGTGCGAAGGTCCCTGCGGTCCCAGGTTTCTGACCCCATGGACGCTTCCCCCGCCATCGTCGCAACGGCCACGGCCGTCCCGCCGCACGAGGCGACCCAAGCCGAGGTGCGGGAGCGGTTGCGCGCGCTCCTGCCGCTCGACGCGCGCCGGCTCGAGGCGGCGCTGTCCTTCTTCGATCACACGGGCGTGGAGCGGCGGCGCAGCGTGTATCCGCTGGGCGACTTCGGGCGCCCGCGCTCGCTCGGGGAGAGCATGGTCCTCTACCGCACGCACGCGATCGCGCTCGGGCGCGACGTCGCGGCGCGCGCGCTCGCGGCCGCCGGCGTGCGCGCCGACGAGATCGACATCGTCGTCACGGTATCGTGCACGGGCGTCATCATCCCGTCGCTCGACGTCTACCTGGCCGACGAGCTGGGCTTTCGCCGGGACGTCCGGCGGCTACCGCTGACCGAGCTCGGATGCGCGGGCGGCGCCGCGGCGCTGGGGCGCGCGCACGATCTCCTGCGGGGGTTCCCGGAGGCGCGCGCGCTCGTCGTCGCCGTCGAGCTGCCGAGCCTCTCGCTGCAGCGAAACGACGTCACGCCCGCGAACCTCGTCGCGACGGCGCTGTTCGGCGACGGCGCGGCGGCGGCCGTCCTCACGGGCGGCGCGGCGGACACGCGCGGGCGGCGGCCGCTGCGCGTGCTCGAGGCCGGCGCGCACGTCTTCCCCCACTCGACCGACGCGCTCGGGTTCGATCTGCGCGACGACGGCTTCCACACGGTGCTCTCGAAGGACGTGCCCGTGCTGCTCAAAAAGGAGATCGCGGCGCTCGTGGCGACGCTCACGGGGCGCCGCGGCCTGTCGCGCGAGGCGCTGGACTTCTTCGTGCTGCACCCGGGCGGCCCCAAGATCCTCGGCGCCGTCGAGGAGGCGCTGCGCCTCACGCGCGACGACACGCGCGAGTCGTGGAACGTGCTGCGCGACTTCGGGAACCAGTCGAGCGCGTCCGTCATGTTCGTGCTCGATCGCCGCCTGACCGAGCGCCCGCCCCCTCTCGGCGCGCGCGGTCTGCTCGCGGCCTTCGGCCCGGGGCTGTCCGTCGATCTCCTGCTGCTCGAGGCCGCGTGATGACGACGTCGGAGCTGGCGTTCCTCTCGCTCCTCGCGGCCGTCGGCCTGGGCCGGCTGCTCGAGATGCGCCTCTCGCGCCGGCACCAGCGCGCCCTCGCGGCCCAGGGCGCGCGGCGCGAGCCGGAGCCGGGCTTCGCGGCGATGGTCGTGCTCCACACGGGCGTGCTCGTCGCGGCCGCCGTCGAGGTCGTCGCGCTGAAGCGCCCGTTCGTGCCCGCGCTCGGCGTGCCGGCGCTCGTCCTCTTCGCGCTCTCGAACGCGCTGCGCTGGTGGGTGATCGCGACGCTCGGGCCGCACTGGAACGTCCAGGTCGTCGGCTCGCTCTCGCTCGGCGTCGTCACGGGCGGGCCGTACCGCTTCGTGCGCCACCCGAACTACGTCGCCGTCTTCGTCGAGCTCCTCGCGCTCCCCCTCGTTCACGGCGCCTGGATCACCGCGCTCGTGGGCTCGGCGCTGCACGTGCTCGTCCTGCGGCGACGGCTCGCCCTCGAAGAGGCCGTCCTCGCCGCCGACGCCACCTATCGCTCCGCGATGTCCGGCAAGCCTCGTTTCGTGCCGCGCCTGCGGGCGCGGGGGACCGCGTGGCCGACGTCGTGATCGCGGGCGCCGGGCCGGCGGGCGCGTCGCTCGCCGTCATGCTCGGACGCGCCGGCCACTCCGTCGAGCTCTTCGACGCGCGCCGGTTCCCGCGAGAGAAGCCGTGCGGCGAAGGGATCATGCCCTCGGGCGTCGCGGTCCTCGGACGCCTCGGCCTGCTCGACGCCGTGGGCGGGCGGCGGGTCTCTGGCGTCCGCTATCACGGGTTCGGCCTCGAGGCGGAGAGCGCGTTCCCCGACGTCGACGGCGCGCCCGCGACGATGCTCGCGCAGCGCCGCCTGCGCCTCGACGAGGCGCTCGTCGCGGCGGCCCGCGCGACGCCCGGCGTGCGCGTCTTCGAGGACGCGGCCGTCGAGGGCGCCGTCGTCGAGGGCGGCCGCGCCGTCGGGCTGCGCGTGGGCGGCGACCTGCGTCGTGCGGGGCTGGTCGTGGGCGCCGACGGCCTCGGCTCGCGCGTGCGCCGCTCGCTCGGCCTCGACGGCCCGGCGCGCTCCGAGGCGCGCGTGGGGGTGCGCGCGCACTACCGGCTGGCCGCGGGGCGCGCCGCGCCCGAACGCCTGGAGATCTTCGTCGCGCCCGGGCACGAGCTCTACGTCGCGCCGCTCCCCGACGGCGAGCTGCTCGTCGCGGCGCTCTCGGCGGCGCCCGCGCTCGGCGGCCGCGCGCGCGCCGCGCTCGGGCGCTGGATCGCCGAGACGCCGCGCCTCGCCGCGCTGCTCGACGGCGCCGAGCCGCTCACCGACGTCGCGGGCCGCGCCCCCGTCGCGGGCCGCGCGCGCGCCGGCTTCGCGCCGGGCGCCGTGCTGCTCGGCGACGCCGCGCGCGCGACCGATCCGCTCACGGCGGGCGGCCTCGCGCACGCGCTGGTCACGGCCGAGCGCCTGGCGGCGATCGCGCCGCGCGCGCTGGCCGGCGACGCCGACGTCTGGCTGCGCCGCTTCGACGACGAGCGCCGCCGGTTGCTGCGCGCCCCCGCGCTGCTGACCGACGCCCTGCTCGCCCTCGTGCGCCGCCCCGCCCTCGCGCGCGGGACCCTCCGCCTCATGCGCGCCTGGCCCCGCGTGATGCGGCGCCTGCTCGGAGTCGCGGCCGGTATATAGTCTCCGCCGTCATGGCGCGGCCCTGGTTCTTGTTCGCCCACGGCGCGGGCGCGCCCTCGTCGTCCCCGTGGATGCGGCGGTGGCGCGACTACCTGCGCTCGCTGGGCGAGGTCGTCACGTTCGACTACCCGTACATGCAGGCGCGCCGCAAGATGCCCGATCGCATGCCGGCGCTCGTCGAGGCCCACCGCGCGGAGCTCGCGAAGGTGCGCGCCGAGGCGGGCGACGCGCCCATCATCCTCGCGGGCAAGTCGATGGGCTCGCGCGTGGGCTGCCACCTGTCCCTCGAGGAGCCCGTCGCGGGCCTGGTCTGCTTCGGGTACCCGCTCGTCTCGGGCTCGAGCGGCGCCCTGCGCGACGAGGTGCTGGTCGCCCTGCGCACGCCCATCCTGTTCGTCCAGGGGACCCACGACTCGCTCTGCCCGATCCCCAAGCTCGAGGACGTGCGGGCGCGGATGACGGCGCCGAGCTGGCTGTACCCGGTGCAGGACGCCAACCACTCGCTCGAGCTCCCCGGCGTCAAGCGCACGCCCGCCCTGCAAAAAGACGTGGAGATCTCGGCACTAGAGGCCGTCAGACGTTTTCTCGACGACGTGAATAGAGGCGCCCGGAGCGCCGTCTGAGGGGCCGTCATGCGTGATCTCCGTCGCTCGTTCACCTCTTCATCTAAGCGGGTCGTGGCGTCCCTCGCCCTGCTGGCGGTGCTGGGCGCCGTGCCGGCGGCGCGCGCGGAGGGCGGCTTCCGCTGTGGCAGCCGCATCGTCCGCAACGGCGAGACCGAGGACGACGTCGCCGGCAAGTGCGGCGACCCCGATGCCGTCCGCACCTGGACCGAGACGCAGACGGAGGCGGTCTGGGAGAACGGCCGCAAGATCGAGCGCTCGGTCCCCATCGAGTACGCCGAGTGGAAGTACGACTTCGGCCGCGACCGGCTGCTGCGCTTCCTGACCTTCGTACAGGGCCGCCTCACGTCCGTCCGCACCGGCGAGTACGGCCGGAAGTAGCGCTCGCCCCGAGCGTGCCCAGATTTCTGGGCACGCATGCGTCTCCCCGCGGTCGTGGTCCCCGCGCTCGCCGGCGCGCTGCTCGGCTGCTTGACCACGGAGCGCGTGGGCCGCCCGCCGTCGCCCCAGGAGATCGTTCGCATCAACCGCGCCGCCGATCAGGGCCGCGCGCTCTTCGTCGAGTACTCGAAGAAGGCCGACCTCCCGCACGTGAAGAAGCCGCCCCCCGAACCGTGCGTCGACGGGTGGTGCCCCACGGCGCCCGTCGAGCCGCTCTGCTCGACGGCCGCGTGCGCCCAGCTCCCGCCCGGCTTCGAGCACCCGGCGCGCGTGCAGTCCGCCGACGCCTTCAAGCTCAACCTCACGCTGAAGAACGGCCTTCCCGCGAGCCTCCCGCTCGACTGGGTCGACGGCCTCAAGGTGACCGGCTACGGCCGCGCGCGCGGCACGATCATCGGGGCGTCGATCGGCACCGGCATCACCGCCAGCACCCTCGTCGTCCTGATCCTCGCCCTGCAGGGCCCGAAAGGGAACCCCATCGTGCCCGGCCAGCCCCACGGCTGCGACGCCAAGTGCGGCGGCCTCTTCGCCCTCGTCACGATCCAGGGCGCCCTCCTCGGCGGCATCCTCGGCGCCGCCATCGGCACGCCGCGCGAGTTCCCCCTCGGCGAGGTCAGTGAATCTCGGCGGTGACGGCGGCGAGGAGCTGGACGAGGGCGGTGGCGATGAGGAGGGCGACGGACCAGAAGGCGACGCTCTCCCAGCGCTCGGGCTCGCGCCAGGCGCCGCCGGCGACGCGCGTGACCTGCCAGGCCGCGAGCGGCGCGGTCGTCGAAGCGGCGATCGCGATGCGCGGCGGAAGGCCGTAGGAGACCCAGACCGGGAGCGCGAGGTACGCCGCCGAGACCACGAGGACGTAGAGGCGCGCGGACCACGCGCCGCCGAGGCGGACGACGAGCGTGCGCTTCCCGGTCGCGGCGTCGCCGATGGCGTCGGGGAACTCGATCGCGAGCAGCATGACGAACTGGAAGGCGCAGAGCGGGATCACGGCCAGCGGCACGAGCGGCGAGCTGGCGCCCCGCTGCAGGACGAAGGCGAGCCAGGGCACGAAGAATGTCACGACGGCCGCCGTCGTGAGCTCGCCGAGGCCGCGCGCGCAGAGACGCAGCGGCGGCGCGCTGTACGACCAGGAGAGGACGATCATGAGCAGCACGCCGGGCGCGACCGACGGGGGGAAGGGGCCCGTCGCGAAGCGCACGACGGCGCCGAGGGCGACGGCGGTGAGCGCCAGCGCCGTCGCGAGCGCGACCCAGGCGGGCAGCCCGCCGTCGACGAGGACGCGGCTGCCGCCCGACCAGCGCGTGGGCGTCGTGTTCGCCCGATCGGCCGCCACGTCGAAGTAGTCGTTCGAGTAGTGCGTCGCGAGCTGGATCGCGGTGACGGCCAGCTGGCCCCACGCGTAGCGCCGCCAGTCGAGCTTGGCGCCCGCGTAGGCGGCGAGCGCGGCGCCGAGCGCGTACATCACGAAGCCGCCGCCGAGAAACAGCGGGCGTCCGAGCTTCACGAACGCGAAAACGCGGCGCAGGGAGGTGACCATGATTGACCGAGCGGCAACATAGCGCTTGCACGCCGAGGGGTCGCGCGCAACCGCCATCTTTCGGTCACCGGGTTCCGCTCATTGACACCGACGGACGTGGGCCATACCTTCGGTGTCCTTGAGTCGAACATATCCAGACCTTCGTACCTCGCCGGTGGTCTTCGGCATCGACGTCGGATCAACGACAGTGAAAGCGGTCGTCGTCGATCCAGAGACGAAAGAGATCCTTTGGTCTGACTACCAGCGCCACCAGACGAAGCAGGCGGAGAAGGTGCTGGAGCTGCTGGTTCAGATCGGGCGCGACTTCCCGGCGCTGCCGCCCGGCTCGATCCGCAGCTTCATCACGGGCTCGGGCGCGGGGCCGCTCGCGACGCCGCTCGGCGCGAAGTTCGTGCAGGAGGTCAACGCCGTCACCCTGGCGGTCGAGCGCCTGCACCCCGACGTCGGGTCGGTCGTCGAGCTCGGCGGCCAGGACGCGAAGATCATCATCTTCAAGGAAGCGAAGGACGAGAACGGCAAGTCGACGGGCAAGACGGCCATCGCCTCGATGAACGACAAGTGCGCGTCGGGCACGGGCGCGACGATCGACAAGTGCTTCATGAAGGTGGGCATGCCGTCCGAGGAGTCGGCGGCGCTGCACTTCGACGACTCGAAGCTCCACCACGTCGCCGCGAAGTGCGGCGTGTTCGCCGAGACCGACATCGTGAACCTCGTGAAGGCGTCGATCCCGTCGCCCGAGATCATGTGCTCGCTCGCCGACGCGATCGTCATGCAGAACCTCTCGGTGCTGACGCGCGGGAACACGCTGCGCCACAAGGTGCTGCTGCTCGGCGGGCCGAACACGTACCTCCCCTTCCTGCAGGAGTGCTGGCGCAAGCGCATCCCGCAGACGTGGGCCGACCGCGGCTACGACTACCCGAAGGACGTGCCGATCGAAGAGCTGATCATGGTGCCGGAGAACGCGCAGTACTACGCCGCGTTCGGCGCGGTCATCTATGGGCTCCACGAGGAGGCCTCCGTGGGCCTCTATCGCGGGCTCGACGACCTCAACGCGTTCATCTCGGGCGGGCGCAAGTCGAAGCTCGGCGACACGGCCGGGCCGGCGCTCGCGCGCTCGTCCGACGAGCTCGAGGCGTTCCGCGAGCAGTACCGCATCCCGAAGTTCGTGCCCGCGACGCTGACGCCCGGCACGAAGATTCGCGCCGTCATCGGCATGGACGGCGGTTCGACGTCTTCGAAGGCGGTGCTCGTCGACGAGGGGAAGAACATCCTCAAGAAGGAGTACCAGCTCTCGAAGGGCAACCCCATCCAGGACACGAAGGAGATCCTCGCGCGCCTGCGGCAGTGGGTGTACGACCAGGGCTGCGAGCTCGAGGTGCTGGGCTTCGGCGCGACCGGCTACGCCGCGGACGTCCTCGAGAAGACCGTGAAGTCCGACGTGAACATCGTCGAGACCGTCGCGCACATGATGTCGGCGACGACGTACTTCGGCGACATCGACGTCGTCTGCGACATCGGCGGGCAGGACATCAAGGTCCTGTTCATGCAGAACGGCGACATCAAGAACTTCCGCCTGTCGAACCAGTGCTCGGCCGGCAACGGCATGCTGCTGCAGGCGATGGCCGACCAGTTCGGCGTCAAGATCACCGACTACGCCGACGTCGCGTTCGGCGCCGAGCTGTCGCCCAAGTTCAGCTACGGCTGCGCCGTCTTCCTCGACAGCGATCGCGTGAACTTCCAGAAGGAGGGCTACTCGCGCGAGGAGCTGCTCGCGGGGCTCGCCCAGGTGCTCCCCAAGAACGTCTGGCAGTACGTCGTGCAGATCCCGCGCATGGCGGCGCTCGGCAAGAAGTACGTCCTGCAGGGCGGGACGCAGTACAACCTCGCGGCCGTCAAGGCGCAGGTCGACTACATCAAGGAGCGCGTGCCGGGCGCCGAGGTCTACGTGCACCCGCACTGCGGCGAGGCCGGCGCGATCGGCGCGGCCTTCGAGACGTTGCGCGTGGTGAAGCGGCGCGGGCACTCCACCTTCGTCGGGCTCGATTCGGCCATCGGCATCACGTACACGTCGAAGAACGACGAGGAGACGCGCTGCCACTTCTGCCCGAACCTGTGCGCGCGCACCTTCATCGACACCGTGACGCCCGCGGGCGACTCGGCCCGCTACATCAGCGGCTTCTCGTGCGAGAAGGGCACCGTCGAGTCCGAGGACGCGATGCTCGCGCTCTCGGCCGAGCGCAAGAAGCTGATGAAGAAGTTTCCGAACCTCGTCGACAGCGAGGCGAAGATGCTCTTCCGCCACTTCTTTGATCCGGCTCCGGTGCCTGAGCATGGTGCGGCGAAGATGGACGTCGAGGTCACGCGCACGCTCATGGGCGTGCGGCGCACGCAGGTCGAGCGGAAGTTCGAGCGCTCGTCGCCCGAGGCGGCCGAGCGCCGCAAGCGCATCCGCGTCGGCATCCCCAAGGTCCTCAACATCTGGTCGACCGCGCCGTTCTGGCGCACGTACTTCGAGACGATCGGCATCCAGAAGCACCACGTCGTGTTCTCCGACGACACGACCGAGGAGATCTGGACCGAAGGCGGCAAGTACGGGTCGATCGATCCGTGCTACCCGTCGAAGGTCGGGCAGGCGCACATCCACAACCTGCTGTTCCACCACCACACGGACGAGCGCCCGCTCAAGTTCATCTTCTTCCCGACGCTGACGCACGTGCCGTCGTTCGTGAAGAAGGCGATGGACTACACGTCGTGCCCCATCGTCGCCGGCGCGCCCAACGTCCTCAAGGCGGCGTTCACCAAAGAGGTGAACTTCTTCGAGCAGCGCGGGATCACGTACCTCGATCCGGCGTGCTCGATGATCGAGCCGAACCTGCTTCGCAAGCAGCTCTTCGAGAGCCTCAAGGACCACCTCGAGATCACCGAGGACGAGAGCGACTTCGCCTGCGACGAGGCGTGGAAGGCGATGGAGAAGCTCGACGTCGACATGCAGGCCAAGGGCCGCGCCGTCCTCGACGCCGTCGAGAAGGAAGACCGCATCGCGCTGCTCATGATCGGCCGCCCGTACCACCTCGACCCGGGCTTGAACCACGCCATCCCGGAGGAGTTCCAGGTGCTCGGGTACCCCGTGCTCTCGATCCGCTCGATCCCGAAGGACGAGGAGTACCTCGCGCGCTACTTCAGGGACGACCTCGCCTCGGGGCGCATCACGACGCCGCTCGAGATCGGCGACGTCTGGCCGGAGAACTACTCGTCGAACTCGGCGCAGAAGGTGTGGGCCGCGAAGTTCGCCGCGCACCACCCGAACGTCGTCGTGCTCGATCTCTCGTCGTTCAAGTGCGGCCACGACGCGCCCACCTACGGCATCATCGACTCGATCATCTCGGCGGCCGGCACGCCCTACTCGGCGCTGCACGACATCGACGCCAACAAGCCGGGCGGGTCGATCAAGATCCGCGTCAAGACCTACGCGCACAGCCTCGGGCTCCACAAGGAGCGCCTCGAGGACCTGACGGCGCAGAAGAACGACCTCCTGCACCAGATCGATCAGAAGCGGCTCGCGCTGCTCACGCTCAAGGCGGAGCAGCTCGCCGCGCGCTCGCACCACGACGGCGCGCTCGCGGTGCAGATCGAGGAGCTCACGGCGCGCGTCAAGGCGTACGCGGAGCGGCAGCAGGGCACGGAGGTCGAGAGGGCCGCGGCGGTCCGCGAGGACCTGCGGCGCGTCGGCATCGTGAAGCTCGGCATCAAGCGTGAGGACGGGCGCATCGACGCCCTCGAACCCAGGACGGCGGCAGAGGCGACAAATTGAGGAGCAAATCCATGGCGACAGTGAAGACCACCCAGCCCTTCAAGCTCCCCATCCTCGGAGAGGACGGCGTCATCGACGTCGACGCCGAGCTGCGCCGCCTCGATGAGGAGGCCGCGCGCGCGGGCGCGCCGCACGTCGACGCCTTGCACTGGGTCGACAAGATGGTCAACCCGCAGTTCACGGCGAGCCAGCGCGCGGGCACGACGCTGCTCGTCTCGGGGCTCACGGCCGCGCACGACTACCTCGTCAAGGCGGCCCTCACGGGCCTCGGCTACAACGTCGAGGTCATCGACACGGCCGACAACGACGCGCTCCGCTACGGCAAGGAGTTCGGCAACCGCGGGCAGTGCAACCCGACCTACTTCACCGTCGGGAACCTCGTGAAGTTCCTCTCGGAGCGCGCGCAGCGCGACCAGCTCGCGCCGGCGGAGATGGTCGACAAGTACGTCTTCCTCACGGCGGGGGCCTGCGGCCCGTGCCGCTTCGGCATGTACGCGACCGAGTACCGGAAGGCGCTGCGCGACGCCGGCTTCGACGGCTTCCGCGTCATGCTCTTCCAGCAGAAGGGCGGCCTGTCGCAGGCGACGGGCGAAGAGGCCGGCTTGGCCATGAACCCGGGCTTCTTCATGGGCCTCCTCAAGGCCATCATCGCGGGCGACGTCATCAACGGCATGGGCTACCGCCTGCGCCCGTTCGAGGTCGAGACGGGCGCCACCGATCGCGCCATCGAGCTGACGAAGCGCTGGGTGAACGACGCGCTCGTCGAGGGCGGCTCGGTCCTGGCGGCGCTGCTGCGTGGCCGCCGCGAGTTCGCGAAGATCCAGCTCGACTGGACGCGCCCCGCGCCGCGCGTGTCGATCATCGGCGAGTTCTGGGCGATGACGACCGAGGGCGATGGCAACTACCAGCTGCAGCGCTTCCTCGAGTCCGAGGGCGCCGAGTGCGACATCCAGTTCGTCACGAACTGGCTCCTGTTCATGCTGTGGGAGGGCCGCTACGACACGAAGCTGCGCGCCGAGCTGCGCGGCATCGACGAGGCGCGCAAGAGCCTCAAGGGCGTCAACATCGGCAAGAAGCTGATC
>Ga0265339_10001048_pt1 | contig 21009 bp, 17 predicted proteins | sample 4CB219metaG_FD_202085 | JGI IMG/M metagenome (GOLD analysis project Ga0265339, IMG submission 202085) | Rhizosphere microbial communities from Carex aquatilis grown in University of Washington, Seatle, WA, United States - 4-CB2-19 metaG | ecosystem: Host-associated > Plants > Roots >... | reverse complement strand
AGAGCCGCGAAAGCCGCGATCGCCGCGCCGGGAACGGTCACGCTGCCGCGGACGACGGCTGACTGATCCTGCTGGACTGGAATCTTCAGCTCAAGCTACGCCCCACGTGGCGGGGCGAGGACTTACGATCAAGAACACCGCAAACACACGCAGCAGCAGATCGCGGACATCATGCGACGGTTGTTGGAGAAGAACTATCCGGGCGTGGAGTTTCTACAGTGGCCCGGTGGCCTCGTAGCCAGCGTGTTTTCGAACGGCTACGTGGCGCCGATTGCGCTCGAGGTGCAAAACGACAATCTCCAGGTGCTCGAGAGCCAGGCGCGCGCGATCGCGGATGTCGCGCGCTCCGTCGGAGGCGTACGCGATATCCGTGTGCAGCTGCAGACCAGCTATCCCGAAATTCACGTCGACACGATCCGAGAGCAAGCGGGGTTTGTTGGCGTTTCAGCCCGCGAGGCCGCGCAGGCAACTTTGGACGGAACGCTTGGGAATATCAACATGCCAAGCGTCTGGATCGACCCCAACAATGGGCAAGCCTATTATGTCGTCACGTATTACGACGAGCACGACGTCGAAGACATGGGCGCCCTCACCCAGCTTCCCGTGCACATCGCGGCCAACGCGAAACCAGTAACCCTGGGTTCGTACGCGACCATCGAACGTGCGTCCGGTCCCATCGCCATCGAGCGGGACCACATGGCACGAGTCACCGAGGTTTATATGCAGACCGAAGGGCGAGACGTCGGCAGCGCTGCGGTGGAGCTTGAAGGGAAACTCGCCGCCGATCCGAGGACCCGCCACGTCAAGTGGCGATACGTCGGCGAGATGGAGCTGATGAAAACTACTTTTGCCGGACTCGGCGTTGCGATTGCGTTGGCCGTCATGGTGGTCTTCATGTTGATGACCATTCAGTTCAAGTCGCTTCGCTTGCCCTTCGTCATGCTCTTCGCGATTCCCGTCTGTTTGGTCGGCATCACCATCGCGTTGATGGCTGCCGGCCAAGGTTTCTCAGTCACGGCCCTCATGGGAGTTCTCATGGTCATTGGAATCGCCGTGTCCAACGGAATCTTGCTCGTAGCGGAGGCCAGTGTTCACCTGAACAAGGGCGAGAGCAAGGAGGACGCGATCGTGATGGCCGCCCGGACGCGCTTCACTCCCATCGTGATGACGAGTCTCGCCACAGTCATCGGGCTGGTACCTACCGCGCTCGGGTTGGAGGCCGGCACGGAGGCGAATCAGGCGCTTGCCCTCGCTGTGGTCGGTGGCCTCACGTCTTCGACGCTCTTGTCGCTGTTTCTTGTTCCGTCGATGTTTACGCTCCTCGCCAGGCCGATAGCATCAGCGGAGGAGGAGCCCGGCGCGACGCCCCCTCAGCAGAAGGAATTCGCATGATCAAGTTTACGGTTACGCCAGACTGCAAAGCCTCAATCGGCAGAACGCCCGCGACGCCGATTGACTTTCCCAGACCGCTTGCCGTTGACGGGCTGTCTCGCATTGTCATTGCTATCACGAGATAGGCCCAGCCTCCTACGCAGAGTCTTGGGGTCTACGCCAAGTCGCTCGGCAGCGGCGGCGCGATGGCCTCCGGATTGGGTAACGGCCCAGAACACGTAGTGGCGTTCGAGCTCGCGCAAAGGAACGATCTGGCCATGAAACGCAAACGGAAGCCCGTGAACGTCGTTGCGTATCACGGCTGGAAGATCCGTGACGTCGACCTCCGCGTCGCGTGCCCAAAGGACGACTTTCTCGACCGCGTTGGCGATCTCGCGAATATTCCCAGGCCACGGATAGCTGCGAAGCTTCGCCAACGCCCGAGGTGAGAACGCGCGCACCGGTGAGCTCGGGTACCGGCTCCTTGCCTGGGCCAAGAAGTGGCTGAGGAGCTGGGGGATGTCGTCGGGGTGATCTCGAAGCGGCGGTACGACGATCGATATGACGTCTAGTCGATAGAAAAGGTCGTTTCGGAACTTTCCATCCTTCGCATGTCGAGCAAGATCCCTGTGCGTTGCCGCAATAATGCGGATGTCGACTTCCTGTTCTTTCGTTGACCCGACCGCCCGTACACTCCTCCTCTCTAGGACGTGCAAGAATTTCGCCTGAAGCGCTGGCGTCGTTTCGCCGATCTCGTCCAAGAAGAGCGAGCCACGATTGGCCTCGACAATCAATCCCCGACTGTCGGAGGTTGCCCCAGTGAACGCGCCCTTGGCATGGCCGAAGAGCTCGCTTTCGAGTAAGCTCTCGGGAATAGCTGCGCAGTTGATGGAGACAAACGGGAAGGCGGCCCGGCAGCTCTCGCGGTGGATGAGTTGAGCAACGAGTCCCTTTCCGACACCCGTTTCTCCGAGAATGATGACTGGAGCTGGCGTGGAGGCAATTTGTCGAATCTGTTCCCGGAGCGACTGAATCACTAGACTGTCACCGATTAGTCCTGAAACAGACGCCTTCGATCGAGTCTCGCCCTGACTGGCATCGGATCGTCGGCGAATGGCCGTATCTGTGAATGCTCGCTCCAAGAACGTCACCAACTCACCTTGCCTGAAGGGCTTGGTCAGATAGTGGTACGCACCACGTCGGATCGATTCGATCGCTGTCTCGACCGTGCTGTGGGCAGTCGCCACGATGATGGGCAGATCCGCGATGAGTGCCCTGGCAAGAGAAACCATCTCGAGTCCGTCCACATCGGGCATGTGTAGATCCGTCACGAGAGCATCGAAAGGCTCGCAACGTAGCTTTTCGACCGCTTCTCGACCCGATCGAACGCTTAGCGCCCCATAACCGCGATCGATAAGCCCGCCGACGATACGATCCGCGGATTCGATGTCGCTATCCGCGACGAGGATGCGACGTCGATTCTCAGGCATTGTACGTCCTAGCTACTCGCGGTGAACGTCTGCGCGTCGACGTTCCAAAGGATTTCGGCTTGGATAGATTCACACTGGAGCGGCAGTAAGCAAATCCTGGACCAGTCTACAAACGAAGGAGAAGCAGCACCGGCGGGGACCGCCAGAACGCGCGATCGCGAAGAAGGGGAGTTCTGCCCCTTGCGATCGGGAAATCTTCCCTTGGAGGTGTGAACGCTGAGAGCGGGTCCGCAAAGGTCCATGATTTTTCTCTGGCACAGGACGTGCTGAAGGCCGAACCACATGCCCATCCATTCAGTGAAGCACTCAGAAGTTGGGGAGTTCGCATGAACGAAGACCACAGGGAAGCACCGCCCAAGAATCCGTCGAGCCTGAAGGTGCCCGCTGTCATTGCAACCGGCGTTGCCGCCGTATTGGCGTTAGGTGGCCTTATGATGTGGCGAGCAGACAGGCGCACCAACAAGGTCGCCCTCTCGTCTCGGCCCAAGCCGGTCACCGTCGTGCGCGCGAAGACGGCGGTCTTTCGTCCATCACGCACCTATATCGGGGCGCTGGAGCCTTGGGTCGAAGCCAACGTAGGACCGCAACTGGTCTCCGCTTATGTGGATACCGTGCTCGTTCGCCCTGGCGCAATCATCAAGCAGCGAGACGTCATCGCCACGCTGGATTGCAGAGACTCGAATGCGTCGACGAAGGCGATTGCCGCAAGCGCGCGCGCCATCGACGCGCACCAGAGGGCGATCGCGCATGAGGCGGCGCGCACCTCCGGCATGCTGTCGGGCGGATTCGTATCTACGAACGAGGCAGAGCTAAAGGACTCGCAGAGTGCCGCGGAGATGGCTCGTTTGGAATCCGAGCGTGCGAATCTCGCTCGCAGCTCACTGCAAGTCAGTGACTGTGTCCTGCGGGCACCATTCGATGGCGAGGTGGCTCGGCGCTATGTCGACCCGGGTGCCTTCGTTCGGCCGGGCAACCCCATCGTAACGGTTGTCGATCGGCGTACGGTGCGTATGGTGGCCGACGCTCCCGAGGTCGACTTCGACGTGGTCGCGCCTGAGACGAAAGTCATCGTGCACGTGTATGCGACCAATCACGATTTCGTTGGAACCATCACCCGTCGCACGCCTTCCGCCGATGCCGAGACCCGCACGGTGCACTTCGAGGTCGACATCCCCGACCCGGCTCGGTCCATTCCCGTCGGAACCACCGGCGCGATTCAGATCGACGTGGGAGAGCCGTCGATGGCAACCGAAATGCCGCTCTTCGCGGCCACGATTCGCGGCAAGAAGGCCAACGTCTTCATGGTCGACGAGAAGGGCCTGGCGCACCAACGCGTGCTCGGCATCAAGGGCGAGGTCGGCGGCAGCCTCTACGTGGAAGCGTCGTTGCCCTCGGGCACGCCGATTGTGGCTGAGGGGCGTGCGTTGCTCGAAGAGGGCGACCATGTGCAGCCGAGCGAGGACTCCGAATCCGCGGCGGAGCCGACGGGAGCGCTGCCAGCGGCCCCGTCCCAGACGCCTGCGCAAGCGACAGCACGGAAGATCTAGGGGCGAAAGAATTCGATGACGTCGCTATCCCTCAAGAACCCGATTGCTGTCCTCATGGCGTGCATCGGGCTCGTGGTCTTCGCTTGTGTCGTCACACCTCGCATGAGCGTGGACACCTTTCCCGAGCTGACGCCGCCCGTGCTGGTCATCGGGACGCTAGCGCCCGGGCTTGGTCCAAAAGACGTCGAAAAGACCATTAGCTGGCGGCTCGAAAAGTACGTCAGCGCGACCCCGGGCGTCGATCACGTGGAGAGTGTCTCGCGCAACAGCCTCAGCATCATTTATGTATGGCTGAAGTGGGGTACCGATCTCAACGGTGCCCAAACGCTCGTCCAGCAGCAGGCGGCCTTTGCCATGGCCGCGGTACCCAAGTCGCTGGGCGTCCTGCCACCCTTCGTGCTGCAGTACGACCCGTCGAACGCGCCGGTGATTCAGGTCGTAGTCTCGGGGGCCGGCTACACTGGCCCGCAGCTCTACGACTACGCCTTCAACAACATCGAACCATTGCTCGAGGGCATTTCGGGCGTGGCCAGCGCCGCTCCCGACGGCGGACGTATGCGGCAGATCAATATCGTCGTGGATCCGACGCGGGCGCAGTCGCGCAACGTAACCGCCGCGGAGGTCGCGAGCGCCGTCGCGAAATCCAATGCCTTGCTGCCGTCGGGCGAATTCATCTCGCCCAAGTTCGACGCCAACGTGTACACCAACGCGATCCCCGCGAAGGTGGCAACGATCGGCGAGGCGCCGGTCAAGGTCCATGACGGGCGCCCAGTACTGATCCGCGACGTCGCCCGCGTCGAAGACGGTGGAACGCCGCCGACCCAGTCCGTGGCAGTGAATGGACTCGATGCCGTGTACCTGAACGTGCTGCGCGTGCCCGGTGGCAACACGATCGAGATCGTAGATGCCGTCAAGCAGGTCGTGGCTGGCTTGCACGACCTGCCGGCAGGCATGGAGGTCAAGGCCTACTTCGATCAGTCGACCTTCGTTCGCACCACCTACCACGGTTTGAAGAAGGAAATCATTCAGGCCCTGGTGCTCATCGGCATCGTCATCTTGATATTCCTGCAGAGCATTCGCGGAACCCTGATCGTGTCGGTCGCGATTCCGCTATCGTTCGCCATCACGCTGCTGGTTCTGTACGCTGCAGGCCAGACGCTCAACGCCTTCACGCTGGGCGGATTGACCCTGGCCATGGGCCGCCTGGTGGACGATGCGGTCGTGGTTCTCGAATCGATCCACCGGCATCAGCGCCAGGGACTTTCGACCCACGAAGCGGCCTTGAAAGGCACCACAGCCGTAGCGCTTCCCGTGCTGGCCTCCACCCTGACGACGATGGCGGTGCTGTTGCCCGTCCTGTTGCTTGCCGGACTTGCCAAGAAGCTGTTTGCGCCGCTGGCGCTCACCGTGGCGGTGGCCATGATCGCCTCGTACTTCGTCAGCATGTCGGTGACGCCCGTGGCGTGTCGCTATTTCCTCGGGCATGTCGAGCACGGCGAACTCGGCAAGCGTATCGAGCACTTCATCGACAGTATCGCCGATGGCTACTCGCGCCTCCTGCGCCGGGTGCTTCCTTTCCGGCTCACCATCGTCACGGCTTCGCTCCTGCTAGTTCTGGGCAGCGGCTGGGCGGCGGCCCATCTGCCGAGCACATTCTTCCCGGAAATCGACGAGGCCATGGACATGATCTACGTGCGCTTCGCGCCCGGCATCTCGCTCGACGATGCATCCGCTCAGCTCAATCAGATGGGCAAGGTACTTACGACCGAGCTGCCTCCGGACAGCGTCGAAATGGTCATTGCCAACCTCGGAACTCCGCAGAATGCACGCAGTGCCATCGTCAGCCCCAATGTCGGGCCACACACGGGATTCCTCCGGCTTGCGTTCTCCGATCCCGAGAAGCGAAAGCTCTCACAGTCGGAGATGGCGGCGCGCGCACGCGAGATTCTCACCCGGCGATTTCCCGGAGTGGAAACCCTCGAGTATCCCGGCGGTCTCGTAGCCAGCGTGTTCGCGAACGGATATACGGCGCCGCTCGTGATCGAGGTCCGTGGCGACAACCTCGAAGAGCTCGACGCGAATGCGAAGGCGGTCGCAGAAGTCGCTCGCACCGTGCCTGGTGTGCGGGATGTCCGCTCTTCGCTACAAATCGATTATCCGGAAATCCGGGTGGAAACCGATCGGGAAAAGGCCGGCATGGTCGGAGTGACACTGAGGGCAGCCGCCCAGACGACCCTGCAAGCGACGCTGGGAAACATCAACACGCCTAGCGTCTGGATCGATTCGAGCAACGGTCAGTCATACTACGTCGTGACCTCCTACGACGGCGCGGCCGTGAAGGACACCCAGGCGCTGGCGCAGCTCGCCGTGCGCGTAAGCGACAAAGGCAGAGCGATCCCTTTGGGTGCGTACGGAAGCATTCGCCGTTCTCTTGGGCCCATTGCCGTTGAACGCAACCAGCTGCAACGAGCGGCCCATATCCTGATGCAGACCGAAGATCGCGACATCGGCAGCGTCGCCTCCGATCTCGACCGCGCTCTGCACGCGAGCCCGCGGACCCGTGACATCAAATTCGACTACGTCGGTCAGGTTCAGCTCATGCGCACGACCTTCTCCGGCTTGGGCCTGGCGCTCGGTCTTGCGGTCATGGTCGTGTTCATGATCATGGCTTCGCAATTCAAGTCGCTGCGTCTTCCCTTCGTCATGCTGTTCACCATCCCGGTATCGCTCGTGGGCATCGTGCTGGCTCTGATGGCCGCGGGGCAGGGCTTTTCCATCACGGCGCTCATGGGGATTCTGATGGTGATCGGCATCGCCGTGTCCAACGGCATACTGCTGGTCGACGACGCCAATCGGCGGCTCAGCGATGGGACGGACATGGTCGAAGCCATCATTGCGGCGGCCCGCTCGCGCTTCGTCCCCATCGCCATGACCAGCCTTGCAACGGTCATCGGTCTCATTCCCACGGCGCTTGGGCTCGAGCATGGTTCCGAGGCCAATCAACCGCTGGCCCTTGCCGTGGTCGGCGGCTTGTCGTCATCGACGATTCTGTCGCTGTTTCTGGTCCCGGTGATGTTCCTCTTTTTTGCGCGGCCGCCGGTGCCGTCTACGGACGACGAAGAAACCGCCGCGATTCTCGTCGAAGCAGAAGCATGACCCGACTGTCGTTGCGAAATCCGATCGCGGTGCTCATGGCCGCTATCGCGCTCGTGGTGTTCGCCATCGTCGTGACACCGAGAATGAGCGTGGACACATTCCCGGAGCTGACCCCGCCCGTGTTGGTCGTCGGAACGATGGCGCCCGGGCTCGGCCCCAAGGATGTCGAAAAAACACTGACATGGCGGATCGAGAAGTACGTCAGCGCAACCCCGGGCGTCCAGCACGTCGAGAGCGTCTCGCGGAACAACCTCAGCATCGTCTACGTTTGGTTGAAGTGGGGAACCGACCTGAATGCGGCCCAGACCCTCGTGCAGCAGCAGGTGGCCTTCGCCATGTCGGCGGTGCCCAAGTCGCTGGGCGTGCTGCCGCCCTTCGTTCTGCAATACGATCCGTCGAACGCGCCCGTGGTGCAGGTCGCGGTCAGCGGCGGCGGGCTGAGCGGCCCGCAGCTCTACGACTACGCGCTCAACAACATCGAGCCCATTTTGGAAGGCATTCCAGGCGTCGCCAGCGCGTCGATCAACGGCGGACGGCAACGCCAGATCAATGTGGTCATCGATCCGGTGAAGTCGCAGGCCCGGGGAATCACCTCCGGCGACGTTGCGGCAGCCGTGCGCGACTCGAACGCGCTGCTGCCGTCAGGTGAATTCATCGCTCACAAATTCGACGCCAACGTCTACACCAATGCCGTTCCTTCCCGCGTGCGGGAGATTGGCGATGCGGTCATCAAAAAGAGCAACGGCGCCCAAGTCCTCATTCGTGACGTTGCCCAGGTCATCGATGGTGGAGCGCCAGAAACGCAAGCCGTGTCGGTTGGTGGCGATAACGCAGTGTACTTGAATGTGCTGCGCGTGCCCGGCGGCAACACGCTGGAGATAGTCGACGCCGTCAAGCGGAAGGTGCGCGACCTGACCGATCTCCCGACGGGGCTCAAGGTCCTGCCGGTCTTCGATCAGTCGACCTTCGTGCGCACCACGTACAACGGGCTCAAGAAAGAAGTCATCCAGGCGCTGATCCTGATTGCCATCGTCATCCTGGTGTTCCTCCAGAGCGTACGTGGAACCTTGATCGTATCGGTGGCTATCCCGCTTTCCTTCGCGATTACCCTCATCATTCTGTACGCGTCTGGACAGACGCTGAACGCGTTTACGCTGGGAGGTCTGACGCTGGCGATGGGACGGCTCGTCGACGATGCGGTCGTCGTGCTCGAATCGATTCACCGGCACCAGCGCATGGGGCTCAATGCCTTCCAATCGGCGCTGCGCGGGACAAACGCCGTCGCGTTGCCGGTCATGGCCTCGACGCTCACGACGATGGCTGTGCTTCTGCCCGTCCTGCTGCTTGCCGGCTTGGCGCAAAAGCTCTTCGCGCCGCTCGCCCTAACCGTGGCCGTCGCGATGATCGCTTCCTATTTCGTCAGCATCTGTGTCACGCCGGTGGCGTGCCGCTACTTTCTGGGCCACGGAAAACACGGCCGCTTGGGAAGGCTCGTCGAAGGAATGATCGATCGGATCGCAGACCGGTACGCCGCCGTTCTTGGTCGCGTCCTCCCCTACCGCAACACCATCGTGGCCGCTTCGGCGGTCCTGATTATGGCCAGCGCTTGGGCAGCGAGCCGTCTGCCCAGCACCTTTTTCCCCGAGATCGACGAATCGATGGAGCGCGTGTATGTACGATTGGCGCCGGGCACGTCTCTGACAGATGCCACCCGGCTCATCAACGACATGGGAACGACGCTGCAGCGCGAGCTGGGAAAAGACCTGGCACCGCTCGTGCTGACCAATGTTGGGGCGCCCAACAACGCGCGCAGTGCCATGACTAGCCCCAATGCCGGCCCCCACATGGGCTTCATTCGACTGGCCCTGGCAGAGCCGGAAGACCGCAAAGAGAGTCAGCGCGAAGTCGCGGATCGCATCCGAGCCATCCTCATTCGCCACTATCCAGGCGCAGAATTTCTTCAGTGGCCGGGCGGCCTCGTGGCCAGCGTCTTTGCCAACGGCTACATTGCTCCGCTGGTCGTCGAGGTGCGCGGCGACGACCTCGCCGAGCTGGACTCGCAGGCCAAGGCGGTGGCCCAGGTTGCTGCCACGGTTCCCGGCGTGCGCGACATCTATCCATCCATGCAAATGGACTATCCCGAAATTCGCGTGGAGACGGATCGGATGCGAGGAGCCTTGGTTGGACTGACGGCGGAGGATGCCGCCCAGACCACGCTGGAAGCCACCTTGGGCAACATCAACACACCCAGCGTTTGGATCGATCCCAACAACGGTCAGTCCTACTACGTCGTCTCGTACTACGACGGCGCGGCCGTTCCCGATCTCAACGCCCTGGCACAGCTTCCCGTGCGGCTGGGGTCAAACGACAAGGCGATTCGGCTTGGGGCGTATGGCTCCGTTCGACGTTCAGTGGGTCCGATCGCCGTCGAGAGAAACCAGCTGCAACGGGCAGCCCACATCTTCATGCAAACGGAAGGGCGAGACATTGGCAGCGTTGCCCACGATATCGAGCGCGCCCTTCATGCGAATCCACGAACCCGCGACATCAACTTCAACTTCGTCGGGCAGGTGGATCTGATGCGCACGACGTTTTCCGGGTTGGGCGTCGCTCTTGCCCTCGCGGTCATGGTCGTGTTCATGATCATGGCCTCGCAATTTCAGTCTTTGCGCCTTCCGTTCGTCATGCTGTTCACCATTCCGGTTTCGCTCGTCGGCATCGTCTTGGCGTTGATGTCAGCGGGACAGGGCTTTTCCATCACGGCTCTCATGGGCATCTTGATGGTGATTGGAATTGCAGTTTCAAACGGAATTTTGCTCGTCGACGACGCCAATCGGCGCTTCAGCGAAGGAAGCGACAAAGTCACGGCCATCGTCGCCGCCGCTCGCTCGCGCTTCGTGCCCATCGCGATGACCAGTCTCGCGACGGTGATTGGCTTGTTGCCAACAGCGATCGGAATGGAGCGCGGCTCCGAGGCCAACCAACCTTTGGCGCTTGCCGTCGTCGGCGGATTGACCTCTTCGACGATTCTCTCGCTCTTTCTCGTCCCGGTCATGTTCGTCCTGATTGCGAAACAACCGCAGATAGCGACAAAGACGGTCGCAAGCTCCAAGCTTGTGGAGGCGCGTTCCTAGGGTGGCGTGACGGCGTCTTCATGGCGCAGTCACGACGTCGAGACGGTCCGTAACTTTCGAAGAACGGAGCTGGCTACGAGCTCAAGCGCCCGCGAGGCTACGCCCGCTTCAGATCCTGGCTCGCGTCTTGCGGTGATTCTGTCGTGCGTGGTCAAGGCAGCAGACGCCGACCGCGATAGGGAGAAGCAAATGCCACGATTCGCATCCATTGGAGGAAGGGCTGCAGTCTACGTAGCTGCGGTAGCAATCACATGCTTGGCGTCCGGTTGCGCCCAGCACATCAGAGCGACGGAGACCGTGGGTCCGATTCCCGAACCGCCCACATCCACCGGCCGCCTTATCGTATTTACTGAATTCCAAGGCCATGAAGACCCTAACGGCGACACTCCGCGGCTTCGTTTGCCGTACACGCTGTTCGATGCCAACGGACGCCTTCTCCGCAAGGTCGAGAGCAACGACTACGACGTGCCTACGTCGGTCGCACTCGAACCGGGAGAATACTCCGTCCACGCAAGGGGACGTGACTACGCGGATGCCGACATCCGTGTCCAGATCGCCACTGGACGAACCACCAAAGTGTTCCTCGACGGCACCAAGCCTTCACCTCGCGTACCAGACGACGGACTCGTTCGCGCGTCTAACGGCGCGGTGATCGGATGGCGTGTAGTTCAATAGAGCATCAGTTTGCCGGCGCAGCTTTTGCGACCGCAGGTCATTCCCCATGGCAACACACCTTCTCAAGCTGAGGTTGCGCATGCTGATGAGCATCGACCGTGCCGGCCCCGTCGAGCGATCGAATTTTCGCACTGGGAACGGGATCTTGGCGAAGGGAATTGTTCCGGCTAGGTCGGGAAGAAATCCACCGCAGCAGCAGTCGCTCGACACAGGCAGACTATCGGCGCCCTTGTGGAATCAGACTTGAGGAGGCAACCGTGTCCGACTTCGCGATCTCCCAGCAATTATCGCTGTCGTTTGATGAGGCCATGGTGGCTGTTCCCGAAGCTACTGTCCCGACGTTTCCCGAGAACGTCTCCAGTGCCAATCGCTGTCTTGCTGGCCCGCGCCTGTCGTAACGTGTTTCAATTTGAGCCAGACACTTTCGCCGTAGCCTTTCCTTTCAGCGGAAACGCTGCTGTTGCCAAAGAAGAGACTGGTGTCCAGCCTGCCATCTCGTTGTTGTGTCTTGCTCGCGGCTGCCATTGGCTGAGGAGACTGTGCTTTGTCCTGGCTCAGTGCACGTTTTCGCGGGTGACGTGCGTGCGGCTGCGGCATCGAGTTTGAGCCTGCCGTGGAGCGGGCCGGTGTGAGATCCACGTGGGCGTCCGTATCGCTGCGTATCTTCACGGATGCATTGACAAGAACGAGGCCTGTCGGGCTGCTCAAACCATCACCTTCCACCGAAACTGCATCCCCCGGTCGAAGAAACGTCGTCTGGGGAGCGGGCTCGAACAGCGAAAATCGTGCAACCGTGCCGTCCTCAAGCATGATTCCATTGATGGCCCCATCGTCGGACATAAGGTAGTGCGCGAACCTGCCATCCAGACGCGTGCGGCTGGACCGTGAAAGCACCTGAGACTGGGCGTTCGTCGGCTGGGCCGCGCCCGATGGGCTGTGGATCAGGCTGGCGGAAAAGAGCGCAAGGAGCGCAATCGAGCGACCGGTGTTTGACATGAATGCCTCCAAACAGTGGCTCTCTTACTAGACACGCATGAAGCGTGCCCTTTCGTTCCCTCCCTCCAAAGTGGGAGATCGCACAGACTGCCGCGGCGGATGAACGGGAAAATTACCGAATCGACCGGGAATTAATCCTAACTCAACACGTCGCAAGAAGCATGGATCCTCTCCAGTTTCAGACCCACCAGAAAGATGGCCGGACACGACACGGAAAGGAACAGCTCAAGCCCGAGCTATTGTGAGTTCATCGGGCACATGGGAGAGGCACAAGGACAACCGTCCATCCCTTGCCCCATGCCCATTTCCATCCCTATGCCGGGGCCGCGGCCAGGTCCGCCGCCGCGCCGGACCTTGGGGCCTCCGCCGCCCATCATGCCAGGCCCCATTCCCATTCCCATCCCGTGACCAGGACTTCCACTTCTCGCAATCAGTCGCGACCGATACGTGGCCCAGCTAATAGTTCCTGACGAATAGGATCGCTTCTTCGCGGACAAAATCAACTTGCCCCAGAAGCCGCGACCTTGGCCTCGACCTCGGCGCGAACCTTGATCATGTGGAGCAATTTGATCTGATCGATGAGCTTCTGCAGGGCACTTCCAGGCAACGCTCCTGCTTGTTGGTAAAGCATAATTCCGTCCCGAAACGCCATCAATGTCGGGATCGCTTGTACGCGAAACGCCGAGCCCAATCCTGGCTGGTCCTCGGTGTTGACCTTGGCGAATACCACGTCCGGATTCGCCTCGGAGGACTTCTCGAACACCGGACCGAACACGCGGCAGGGACCGCACCAGGGTGCCCAGAAATCCACCAGTACGATTCCACTCTTCACCGTTTCTTTGAAATTGCTTTCGGTCAGTGCTTTGGTCGGCATGGTGCGCTCCTTCTGATGGGTAGAGCCAGTCGGCGCGAAAAGGATTCCGCCGCTGGCCTCTAGAGAATTTTCCACGGAGGCGAATCCTTTCGGCCAAGCGCGGCTCCCAGGGGTGTGCGAATCACACATGTCATCGAAAACCGGACGTCCTTGGTCCGCCATGCCTGGCCGCTCGCTGCGGTCGTTCTCCTCTTTCCAACTGCAACCATCGCGGCCCCTTTCACCATCGAAGACGCGATCCGCGCGACCTGGAAACAGAATCCCGCCATAGCCAGCAGCAGCGAGATGGTGGCCGCCGCCAGGGCCGAGGCGGATGGTGCACGAGACGGACGGTTGCCCAGCGTGGTGCTGTCGGCGAAGGCAGTCGCAACCATCGAGCCGATGTCGGCGTTCGGGCTCAAGCTCGACGAACAAAGAATCACCGCGGCCGATTTCGATCCAAATCGGCTGAATTCTCCCGCCAGCGTGGGTGGCGTTGGGCTCGGTGCCACCGTGATGCAACCCATCTACATGGGCGGTCGCCTGACCGCCGCCCGGCGCGCCGCCTCGGCACAAGCGGAAGCAGAGACGTTATCGCACGAGCGGCGCATGCAAGAGATGGCGCTCCAGGTGGTTCAAGCCTACTTTGGCGCGCAGGTCGCAGCCGAAGGGCTCAAGTTCGCGGAGGATGTGCTGGCACAGGCACGCGAAACCGAAAGCTTCACGCAGTCGCGAAATCAACAGGAACTCGCGCTCGACGCTGATTTAGCCCGAGCGACCGCCTTTCGCGCACAGGCAGAGGCGGAACGTAGCGCTGCCGCGCAACGCTTGGCTTCGGCACGCGCCACGCTCCGCCTCTTGGCGGGCGAGCAAGCCGCCATGGCTGATCTCAGCACACCTCTGGTGGCCGGCGAAGTCTCCGCGGATTCAACCAACAACGAAGGTCCACGCGCTGACATCAAGGCCGCCGCATTTCGTGCCGAGGCTGCGCACGCGATAGTCGTGGCTGCCCGCGGAAGCCTACTTCCAGAGGTGATGGCCCAGGCCACGCTCGAAACCATGCGTTCGGATTTCAACCAAGGCGCAACTTGGTACACCTTGGGCTTGGTCGCCCGCTGGCATCTGGCCGTGGCGGATTTTCGGGCAACCGACGCAGCCTCGCTGCGCGCCCAGGCGGCAGAAAATGCCCGCCGATGGCAAGAGCGCCTAGCGACCTATGAAATCGACGAGGCCCAAAGGGCACTAGAAGCCACTCGATCGCGAGGACAAGCCGCGCACGAGGCCGTGGCCGCGTCCGAGTCTGCCCGCTCTCTGCGACTGGCTCGTCATCGCCAGGGGCTACTTCCATTGACCGACGTGCTCGACGCCGAGGCCGGCCTGGCCGGGGCCCGAGCGCTTCTGCTGCGGAGCGAGTACGACGCCCGAGTCGCAGCGGCGCAGCTTCAATTCGCATTCGGCAAACCCATCGAAGGAGTCAGACCATGATCCGTTCCTCAAGAATCGGCGCAGCTCTCGCGCTTGCCGTCAGCCTTAGCCAAGGGAGCCAGGTCCGGGCCGAACCCAATCCGGTGACCGTTCGCCTGGCGGAAGCCGCGACGGACAGCACGGTGCCGCTCTATGCCGCCACCCTGGCGCCCGTGCACAAGGCCACGGTTTCCACGCGTATGGCGGCGACCGTTCAGAAGGTGCTGGTGTCCGAGGGCACGCGCGTGAAGCGTGGGCAACTCCTCGTGACGTTGTCGAACGACGAGGTTCAGGCTCAGGTTGCAGCGTCGACGACGGCGCTTGCCAACGCGACTGCTTACGAGCGGCGAATTTCCGATCTCACCAGCAAGCGAGCCGCGACCGCGGTCGAGCTCGAAGCCGCCCAAGCCCAGCGCGCGCAAGCCGCCGCCGCGCTTGCGGGGACACGTGCCAGTCTCGCCTACACCCAGTTGCGTGCCCCGTTCGACGGCGTTGTGCAAGCACGCCGGGTGAGCGCGGGCGATTTTGTCGGTCCAGGACAGCCGTTGATTGAGATCGAAGGCGCCGGCCTCGAGGTGCAAGCTACGCTGTCCGAAGAAGAAGCTGGTTCTTTGCATATGGGGCAGAAGATCCAATTCGAAGCAGAGAGCCGCCATGGCGAGGCGGAGATCACCGCGCTCTCGCCCGGCGGTGATGCGCTTTCGCACCGGCGAGCGCTGCGCGCTAGGGTCACAGACCACGCAGCCGAATTTCGCTCAGGCGCGTTTGTACGCATGCAGATCCCTGGCGGCGCTCAGCCGACGCAGCGGCGAGTCCCCAAAAGTGCACTCGTCCAGCGTGGCGATTTGACCGGCGTGTTCGTGGCCGAAAATGGCCACGCCCGATTGCGCTGGCTCTCCCTTGGTGAGACGTCGAGCAACGACGTCGTCGTGCGGGCGGGATTGTCCCCAAGCGAGTCAGTCATCGACATGCCGGGCAGCCTGCGTGACGAGCAAGCCGTGGAGATCGTCCATGCCCGCTGAGCGCGAGATAGGCTTTGCTGGCCGGGTCGCGCAGACTTTTCTGCGCAGCAAACTGACACCGCTCATTGTCATCGCGTCGCTGTTGCTGGGCCTGGCGGCCGTCTTTCTGACCCCGCGTGAGGAGGAGCCTCAGATCGTCGTTCCCATGGTGGACGTCATCGTGCCCATGCCCGGTGCCACGCCTACCGAAGTGGAATCCCAACTCACGACACCGCTCGAACGCCGCATGTGGGGCCTGCCAGGCGTCGAGTACCTGTACAGCACCAGCCGACCTGGGGCCGCGCTGCTCACGATTCGTTTCAAGGTCAATGAGCCGCTCGAACCCAGCCTGGTGAAGGTCCATCAAGAGCTGGCCGCGCATCCAGAGCTCATGCCAGCCGGCGCTCTGCAACCCGTGGTTCGTTTGCTGACCATCGACGATGTTCCGTTTCTGAACCTGACCCTGCATGGTGAGAATCAAGCGCCTGGCGTCCTGCGCGCTGTGGCCGACGAGGTGGCACGCGAATTGGCCGACGTGCCTCAGACCGCCCAAGTACACGTGCTCGGGGGCGCCCGCCGCGTGGTGCGCATCGAGCCCGATCCCGAGCGACTCCGGACACTGCAGGTCTCGCTGGCCGAATTGGATCCGGCCCTGCGTGCGTCGCAGGCACAGTTGCCCGCGGGCGCGCTGGTCGACGCCAGCAAGCGGGTCGAGCTAGAAGCCAAGGGCTATGCCCTGTCGGCCGCGGACTTGCGCCGCGTAGTCGTGGCAACGCGCGGAGAGCGCCCCATCTACTTGGAGGATGTAGCACGGGTGACCGACGGTCCCGAGCCCGAGCCGGCCATTGTCGTGACGGCGAAGAAGGGACAGCCCGGCTTCGAGCAAGCGGTTGCGATCGCGGTGGCCAAGCGCCCGGGAACCAACGCCACCGATCTGGCGAAGCGTGTGCTGGACAAGGTCGAGGCGCTCAAGGGCCGGCTGATTCCGTCATCGATCGCCGTGGACGTGACCCGCAACTACGGCGAAACGGCGGGCGAGAAATCAAATGAGCTCATCGAGCACCTGCTCATCGCCACCTTGTCGGTCATCGCGCTCATTTTGCTCGCCATGGGCTGGCGCTCGGCCGTCATCGTGGCCATCGCAGTTCCGGTCACGCTCGCGCTGACCCTGCTTCTCACCTACCTCTTCGGCTACACGCTCAATCGCGTGACCTTGTTCGCGCTGATCTTCTCCATCGGCATTCTCGTGGATGACGCCATCGTGGTGGTCGAGAACGTGCACCGGCATCTTTACCTGCCCGGCCCCAAGCGCAGCTTCGCCCGAACCGTCATCGAGGCTGTCGACGAGGTGGGCAATCCGACCATCCTCGCCACCTTCGCCGTGGTCGCCGCGATCTTGCCGCTGGCCCTCGTGCGCGGCCTGATGGGTCCGTACATGCGCCCCATTCCCGTCGGCGCCAGCGTCGCCATGATCTTCTCGCTAGGCATTGCCTTCATCGTCAGCCCGTGGGCGGCGATGAAAGTGTTCCGCAAGCAAGCCCATCTCCCCGACACGGACGAGACGGGACTGCACCCCGCGGATCCCAACTACGAGGCTCCCTCGCCGGAGACCGACGACGCTAGCGCGCACCCCGAAACGCGGCCGGAAACCATCTGGACGCGCATGCACCGGACGATCACGCGGCGACTACTGGGCTCGACCGGCGCGCGCTGGGCCTTCATGGGCGGACTCGTCGCACTCTTGGGTGGCGCGGCGGCGTTGGTCGGCGCAGGCACGGTCAAGGTCAAGATGTTGCCCTTCGACAACAAAGCCGAGTTCCAAGTTCAGTTGGACATGCCCGCCGGAACGCCCCGCGAGGATGCCTTCGTCGTCGGCCAGGCCATGGCGCGCCGAGTACTCGAGGAGCCCGAGGCGCTCGACGTTCAGGTCTACGCTGGCGTGGCCGCGCCCTTCACCTTCGTCGGCATGGTTCGCCACAGCTTTTTCCGGGATGCCCCCGAGCAGGTCGACTTGCAAGTCAACCTGGTGCCCAAGGGCAAGCGCAAGGCACAAAGCCACGCCATCGTCATGCGCCTGCGGCCTGCGCTGGAGGCCATTGCCAGCGCCAAGGGTGGCCGTCTCAAGCTGGTCGAGATTCCACCCGGTCCCCCGGTGCTCGACACTCTGGTAGCGGAAATATACGGTCCCAGCACCGCTGAACGAGATCGGCTGGCGAAGGAGACCCTCGCGGCCTTTCACTCCACGGAGGGCGTCGTCGACATCGATTCGACACTGAACCCGACCAATCCCAAGATTTCCATCGACATCGATCGCGAGAAGTCAGCCCTGCACGGCGTGGCACCGGCCGCGGTGGTGCAGACCTTGGCCGCGGCTGGGTACGGCGCCCAACTTGGGCTTTTTCACGGCGGGCACGGCGCGAATCAGATCCCCATCATCCTGCAGCTTGCGCCGGCCCAGCGCAGCCGCATCGACCAACTCTTGCAACTGACTGTTCCAGGGGCTCGCGGTCCTGTCCCGCTCTCCGAGCTGGTGCACACCACGACTGGCCTCGCCGATCCGGACATCTTCCACAAGAACCTGATGCCCGTGTCCTACGTCTTCGGCGACCTGGCCGGCACCATCGAGAGTCCGGTCTACGCTCTGGCCGCCCTCAACAAGAAGCTCGACAACCTCCGCAGCGCTTCGGGCGAAGTCGTCCCGCGCTTCGGGCTCAACTTGCCCACGGACACTGAACACCCATCCCTCAAGTGGGACGGCGAGTGGCACATCACCTTGGAAGTCTTCCGCGATCTCGGCCTCGCCTTCGCGGCAGTCCTGATCCTGATCTACGTCTTGGTCGTCGGCTGGTTCCAGAGCTTCACAGTTCCGCTCGTCATTCTGGTTCCCATCCCACTGTCACTGATCGGCATCATCCCGACCCACTGGGCGATGGGAAGCTTCTTCACCGCGACCAGCATGATTGGCTTCATTGCCGGAGCCGGCATCATCTTACGCAACAGCATCATCCTGGTGGACTTCATCGAGTTGAAGTTGCGCGAGGGCATGCCGCTGGCGCTGGCGGTCGAGGAAGCGGGCGTGGTCCGTTTCCGACCCATGGTGCTCACCGCGGCCGCCGTGCTGGTCGGCAGCGCGGTCATGCTGGCTGATCCCATTTTCCAAGGATTGGCCATCGCGCTCATGGCCGGACAGGTGGCCGCGACCTTGTTGTCTCGACTGGCTGTCCCCCTCCTCTACTACATGCTAGCTCGCCACGGTCGCGCAGCCGACCTTCAGCGCGAAGGCGCGCGTAACCTGCCCTCCGAATTAGCTGCCATCATCCCGTTGGGCCGAACCGGGAGCACACCATGACCGTAGACCGAATCGTATTCGCAGTAGCCGGCACACTCGTGCTTCTAAGCGTGATTCTCACCCTCGCCGTCAGCCCGTGGTTTCTGGCCATCGCGGCGTTCGTCGGCACCAACATGCTCCAGAGTGCCTTCACGAAGTTCTGCCCCCTGGCCGTCATTCTTCGCCGAGCGGGCGTGTCCGATTAGGGGCATGTACCTTGTGAGTGTCCATCCGCCCAACCGCAGGCGATCTGAGCCACCCGTTGGCCTGGAATTTGTCGGAAAGTCCGAGGCATGGACACCGAGGCCCTGCCAAAGAGTGAGCTGACCCCAAAGCGCTGGAATGCGGCGACGGCACGCAAGATCCTGGAGGAATTCGCTGCAAGTGGCATGAGCCGCGCGGCGTTCGCGCGAGCACGAGGTGTGAAGGCCCACCGACTCAAGTGGTGGCAGGAGCGCCTCGGCGACAGAAGAGCGACCGCGAAGGTCGAGTTCATTCCGGCGACGATTTCCAGCATTGGCAACCTCGTGATCCGCATGCCGAGTGGGATGATCATCGAGACGCCGAACGCGACAGCGTTGCCGCCCACGTGGCTGGCGGAGCTTTCGCGTGCGCTCGTGGTAAGGCCGTGATTCTGCTTCCGCGGGCGGTCCGCGTGTATTTCGCGACGGGCGTGACGAATCTGCGCAAGTCGTTCGAAGGCTTGTCGAACGAGGTACGCACGGTGCTTTCACACGACCCGCTGTCGGGGCACGTGTTCGTGTTTTTGAATCGGCGCCGCAATCAGGTGAAATTACTTCTGTGGACGCGCGGCGGATTCACGATCGTGCATAAGCGATTGGAGCGCGGGCAATTTGCGTTTCCGTCGCGTGTGGTGGAAGGCGCGACGAGCGTGGCGCTGGATGCGCACGAGTTGTCGATGCTGCTTGAGGGCGTGGACATGACAGACGTACGCACATCTGCGCGCTGGGAGCCGGTGCTGCACGCACAAGCGCGATGACGAAACTTTTTTTTGCCTTGATGGACGATTTTTCCAGTTGTCCACAGGAGTCGGCACGAATCTTTCGCCCTATATAGGGTAGATGCGTGCGAGGAAGATTTCCGTGAAACGCGCCGGCACCGAGCAGAAAGGGCCGGTGCTCGACGTGCTCAAGTCGCTTTTGCAAAGCGGGCGCAGCCAGGAAGTTGTATCACTCGTCGAGAAGCTGGTTGCACGCAACAGCGAGCTTGAGCAACGACTGGCGCAGCTTCTGTCGCGCGGCCACAAGAACGAGGGTGTGTCTACGGCGCAGCTCAAGCTCTTTGCGGAAATGCTTTCGGCAGAGGCAACCGCCGCACCTGAAGAGATTACCGACGCCAACAAGAAGCTGCGCGAGACTTCGGGCATCGACACGGACGCCAAGGAGTCGGCGGCCGCAAAGAAGAGGCAGCCAGTGCTGCGCCGGCCGATCCCGTCGGGACTTCGACGCGTCGATAATGACCTGGCAGTGCCGGCAGAGGAGCGGAAGTGTCCCGTCTGTGGCGCTGACCGCAAGTGCATTGGTCACGACGTAAGCGAAGTCATTGAACTGATTCCCGCTGAAGTTGTTGTGCGCGTGGACCGTCGTGAAAAGCTTGCGTGCAAGACATGCGAAGGCGAGCTCGTGCGGGCGCCTGTGGGCGACAAAGTGGTGTCGGCGGGTCGTCTCGGGACGCGACTGGTAGCGACGCTGCTCGTGGACAAGTACGACGACGGCTTGCCACTGCACCGTACGAAGCAGCGTCTCGAGCGCATGGGCTTACCACTGCCGATTTCCACGCTGGCCGATCAGGTGACATGGGCGAGCGATCTTCTGCGGCCACTGTGGCGATTGGCGGTGATGGAAGTTCTAGGAGCGTGTTGCACATAGACGGTCTAAAGCCCTCCCCGCCGCTCCTCGGCGGACTTGGCTCAGGCGGCGGGGACAGTAGCAAGGTCGTAGCATCGACTTGGACTGCCGCCTGCGGATCGGCAG
>Ga0265339_10001047_pt1 | contig 21072 bp, 19 predicted proteins | sample 4CB219metaG_FD_202085 | JGI IMG/M metagenome (GOLD analysis project Ga0265339, IMG submission 202085) | Rhizosphere microbial communities from Carex aquatilis grown in University of Washington, Seatle, WA, United States - 4-CB2-19 metaG | ecosystem: Host-associated > Plants > Roots >... | reverse complement strand
GCGCGTCACGACGTAACCTTCGCGGGCGTGCTTGATCGCGGCGTCAAAGAGCACATGCAGCGGCAACCGCGCGCCACCGCCGCGTTGCGCCTTGGCGGCCTCGAGCGCCAGCATCCAGGCCGCGACCGCGCCGGGCACGGTGAGCGCGGCGAGCGGCCCGCGCGCCGGGATCTCGTGATGGCCGGCGTCGCGATAGAGCCGCGGCGTCGCATTCGATCCGGCGCGGCCTGCGCCCATCAGCGCGCGCACGCGGCCGGACGGTTCGCGGATCAGCCAGAAGCCGTCGCCGCCGATGTGGTTCATATGCGGATAGACGGCGGCGATCGAGGCCGCCATCGCCAGCATCGCCTCGATGGCGTTGCCGCCTTCGGCGAGGATGGCGCGGCCGTCAGCGACCGCGGCAAGGTGCGGCGCGCAGACGACGCCGCGGCGATGGCCGGCGGTGTGCAGGGTCATGCAAGTGTCCGCAGCGCAGCGACGGTGAAGCCGGCGGAGGCCACAAGCAGCGCTGCGCCGATGCCGACGCGCCAGAATTTCGGAGCTGGCAGAAGCTTCTCCGCCGTCACCAGGACTGTGAGCGCGACGACCCAGCGCAGATCCATCACCGCGACGGCGAACAGCAGCAGCATCAGCGCGGCGCAGCAGCCCATGCAGAACAGGCCGTGGCGCAGGCCCATGACGACGGCGCCGAGCGCGCCGTCGCGCCATTCGCTCAGGATGAAGCCGTCGGCCGAGCGGCAGTAGGCCAAGCAACGCTCCTTGAACGCGCTGAACTGGTAAAGCCCGGCGGCGAGAAACAGCGCGGCCGAGAACCAGTACGAATCCGACTGCATCATGGTGGTGACGAGCTCGGCCTTCTGCAGCAGATATTGCGCCAGCGTCGCCAGCGCCGAAAATCCCGCCCAGGCGATGACATAGCCGGCGACGAAGAACGCGGTCGGCACGTAAGGCGCGGCGCGCTCGCGGCGGCGGCGGTTGATGGTGGCGAAGGCCGTCACCATGACGCCCGAGCCGGGCAGCATCATCGCCGCCATCATCGCCGACCACATGACGAAGACGAGCAGCGTGTCGAGCGGCGTCCACGACGCCTCCATGCCGTTCATCGACATGTTCATGTCGCGCCACATCGCCGCATCCATGGCGTCCATCTGCCGCGACTGGTCGATGGTGAAGAGCCACGCTGCAATCGCGACCAGCGCCACGAGCGCGACGACGATGACGCGGTCGCGCCGCGCCAGCGCGCCGGAATCCGAATGCGGGCTCATTGGCTTTGCAGCGGGTTGCGCCAGGTGAAGGTCTTGGGCCCGCGCAGGTCGAAGGCAATGTGCTTGGACGAGCGGTTCGACCAGTCCCAGTTGCGGCCGAAGGCGCCGGTGACGACGTTGCGCTTGGCGGTGCCGACGGTGAGGAAGCCGGGCACCACCTCGGGCCGCGGCGCGTTGTAGATACGGCAGGTGTCGCCGTCCGGCACCATGTATTTGCGGAACGGCCCGCCGAGGCCTTCGACCATCCCCGGCACCTCGACGCGCCAGTTCTCGGCGTCGTGCGACACCGTCATCTTCACGAACTCGACGCCATCGAGACTGAGCGTGAGATCGCGCCAGGCGCCGAAGGCGCCGCCGGCATAGCCGGTGAAGATCTTCTGCAGCGCCTCGCGCTCAGCAGGATTGGCGCAGTCGTCGATGAGAAAGCCGAACTCGCGGTTCTTCTCGAAGACGTTGCCTTCCCAGTGGATGACGAGGACGACGGCGAGGTCTTTTGTGATCCTGAGGTCGCCGTAGTTGCCCTCGCGGATCAGCCAGGTGAGCACGCCCTCGCAATAGCCGAGCGTCGGGTCGGAGCCGAAATTGCACGGGCAGCCGATCGCGCAGTTGCACAGGTCCCACCAGTCGCCGACGAGGCGCCAGTCGGGTGTATTCGGATCGGGCTCGGCCATGGCGGCAAATTATCAGTCATGGCCGGGCTTGTCCCGGCCATCCACGCCTTGCTTGCAGCCAAACAGAAAAGGCGTGGATGCGCGGCGCAAGGCCGGGCATGACGGTTTCTATTCAGCGTCCGCGTCCGCCAGCCCGCGCTTCTTCAAGAGCGCATCGACGGTCGGCAGGCGGCCGCGGAAGGCTTTGTAGGCCTCGGCCGGGTCGCGCAGGTTGCCGGCGCTGTAGATGAAGTCGCGGAGGCGCTTGGCGGTCGCAGGATCGAACACGTCGCCGGTTTCCCTGAAGGCCTCGAAGGCGTCGGCGTCGAGCACCTCGGACCACATGTAGGAGTAGTAGCCCGCGGCATAGCCGCCGCCGGAGAACAGATGCTGGAAGTGCGGCAGGCGGTGGCGCATGACGATCTCCGCCGGCATGTGGATGCGCGCGAGACCCTCGCGCTCGAATTCGCCGACGTCGAGACCTTTGCTGTCGGGCAGTGAATGGATGTCGAGGTCGAGCAGCGCGCAGGCGGTGAACTCGACGGTGGCGAAGCCCTGGTTGAAGGTGCGCGTGGCGAGCAGCCGGTCGAGCAGCGCCTTCGGCATCGGCTGGCCGGTCCTGGCGTGGCGGGCGTACGTCTCCAGAATTTCGGGCGTCTCCAGCCAGTGCTCGTAGAGCTGCGACGGCAGCTCGACGAAGTCGCTCGGCACCGATGTGCCGGCAAGCAGCGGATAGGTGACGTCCGACAGGAGGCCGTGCAGGGCGTGGCCGAACTCGTGGAACAGCGTGCGCGCGTCGTCGAACGACAACAGCGCCGGCTCGCCGGCCGCGGGTTTGGAGAAGTTGCAGATATTGAGGATGACCGGGCGGATGTCGCCCATCAGCTTTTCCTGGTCGCGCAGCGAGGTCATCCAGGCGCCGGAGTGCTTGGAGGCGCGCGCAAAATAATCGCCGATGAAGAGGCCGACGTGACGGCCGGAGGCATCCTTCACCTCCCAGGCGCGGGCGTCGGGGTGATAGAGCGGAATGTCGGCGGGCGTGAAGGCGAGGCCGAACAGGCGGCCCGCGGTGTCGAAGGCGGCCTCGATCAGGCGGTCGAGCTGGAAGTACGGCTTGATCTCGGTCTCGTCGAGATCGTAGCGCGCCTTGCGCAGCTTCTCGGCGTAGTAGCGCCAGTCCCACGGCGCCAGCGCGAAGTTGCCGCCCTCCTCCGCCACCATCGCCTGCAGCGCGTCGCGCTCGGCGCCCGCCTTGGCGCGGGCGCGGGTCCAGACGTTTTCGAGCAGCCCGCGCGCGGCCGCCGGGGTCTTGGCCATCTGGTCGTCGAGCCGGTAGTCGGCGAAGGTCGCAAAGCCAAGGAGCTTCGCCCGCTCGGCGCGCAAGGCCACGATCTCGGCAACGACGGCGCGGTTGTCGGTCGCCGCGCCAGACTCGCCGCGCTTGATCCAGGCCTGGAACAGCTTCTCGCGCAGGTCGCGGCGCGACGAGAATTGCAGGAAGGCCTCAACCGAGGAGCGGCCGAGGGTGAAGGCGTATTTGCCGGGATGGCCGCGCTCCTGCGCCGCGGCGCGCGCGCTGGCGCGGGCAAACTCGGGGAGGCCGGCGAGGTCGCCCTCCTCCAGAACCAGCGAATAGGATTTCTCATCCGCCAGCACGTTCTGCCCAAACTGGGTGCCGAGGCTCGCCAGCCGCTCGTTGATCGCCGCCAGGCGGTCCTGCGCCGGCTTCTCCAGCGCAGCGCCCGCCCGCACGAAGCGGGTGTGGTAGCGGTCGAGGACGCGGGCCTGCTCCGGCGAAAGGCCGAACGAGGCGCGGCGGCGCCAGAGGTCGGCGATCCGGGCAAACAGCGGCCGGTTGAGATAGAGCGCGTTGGAGTGGCGGGCGAGCAGCGGCGACACCTCGCGCTCGACCGCCTCGAGGGCGTCGTTGGTGTCGGCCCCGCCCAAGGCGAAGAACAGGCTGGAGACGCGGGTGAGGTCCTGCCCGCTGCGCTCGAGGGCGCCGATGGTATTGTCGAAGGTCGGCGGCGCCTTGTCGGCGGCGATCGCGTCGATCTCGGCGCGGTTCTCGGCCATCGCGGCGTCAAAGGCGGGGCGGAAGTGCTCGGGCTTTACTTCGGCGAAGGCGGGAAGCCCGAAGCGGGCGCGCCATTCGGCGAGGACGGGATTGGCGGAGGGAGAAAGCTGCGGGTCTGTCATCCCGCCTATCTAGTCAGGAACAGGTCGCTTGGCGAGGCTACCCTCTTAGGGCGCGCAACGCGTTGAAAATGACGGCGACGTCGATCGCCTCCTGCAGCAGCGCGCCCTGGACCGGCGCGATGAACCCGAGGGCCGCAAAGACCATGGCGGCCATCGACAGGCCCATGCCGGCCACGACGCTTTCGAGCGCGATCCGGCGCGAGCGTTGCGCGATGCGGATCGCCGGCACCACGCGGTCGAGCTGATCGACCAGCAGCACGGCGTCCGCGGCTTCGGCGGAGGCCGCGGCGCCGCGCGCGCCCATGGCGAGGCCGAGATCGGCGGCGGCGAGCGCCGGCGCATCGTTGACGCCGTCGCCGATCATCATCACCGGGCCGTTCTTGCGCTCCGACAGCACCAGCAACACTTTCTGGTCGGGCGTCAGTTCCGAGCGCACCAGATCGATCGACAGGCCGGCGGTAATGAAGCGCGCGACCTCGTGGCTGTCGCCGGTCGCCAGCACGATGCGCTCGATTCCATTGGCGCGCAGCTCGCGCAGCAGCGCCTCGGTGCCGGCGCGGAGCTCGTCGGAAAGGATCAGCGCGCCGGCGAGCTTGCCGTCGACAGCAACCACGACGGCGACGGCGCCCGGCGCCCGGCTGGCCAGCAGCGGCCGGACCCCAGCCTCGCCAATCCGCTCCATGATGAAATGCGGGCCGCCGACCATCACCGCGTGGCCCTCGACCCGGCCGGCGATGCCCTCGCCCGGCGTTTCCACCACCTCCGCCGGTATCGCCAGCGCCAGGCCGCGGGCATGGGCTTCGGCAACGATGGTCTGCCCAATGATGTGCTTGGAGGCCTGGTCGAGCGAGGCGGCTAACCGCAGTAACTCGTCCGGCGTCAGCTCACCGGTGGGCTTGATCTCGATCAGCTTGGCCTGCCCGACCGTCAGCGTGCCGGTCTTGTCGACGACGAGAGCCCGCACCCGGGCCAGCATCTCGATCGCCTTGCCGCCCTTGATGAGGACGCCGATCCGGGCCGCCCGCGAAAGTCCCGAGACGATGGCGACCGGCACGGCCAGAATGAGCGGACAGGGTGTCGCCACCACCAGCACCGCGACGGCCCGGATGGGGTCGCCGCTGAGCCACCAGGCGGCAGCCGCCAGAGCCACGGTGACGGCGAGAAAGACGATGGCAAAACGGTCGGCGAGGCGGGTCATCGGCGCGCGCGAGCGCTGCGCCGCCTCGACCAGGCGAACCACCCCGGCATAAGTGCTCTCCGCCGCCAGGCGCACGGCCGTAAGATCGAAGGCGTCGCCCACGTTGGTGGTGCCGCTGAGGACCGCCTCACCGCCCCGGTGCTGCACCGGCAGCGATTCACCGGTCAGCGCCGACTGGTCGAGGACGGCGACGCCCGCGGCGACGTCGCCGTCGACCGGCACCACGTCGCCTTGGCGGATCAGCAGCCGGTCGCCGGGCTGGATGAGGTCGAGGGCGACCTCCTCGAGCTGGCCGTCGCGGTGTTGCAGGGCCGTGCGCGGCACCCGCGCCAGCAGGGCCGTCATCTCGCGCCGGGCATGGCGTTCGGCGAAGGCCTCCAGGAACTGGCCGCCGGCATACATCAGGGCAACGACGGCGGCGGCGAGGCTCTCGCCGACGGCGAGCGCCGCCGCCATCGACAGGGCGGCGACGATGTCGAGCCCGAGGTCGCCGCGCCGCAGGCTGGTCACGATCTCGACGAACAGCGCCAGCAGGATCGGCAGCGTCACCGCCGTCCAGACCACGCCTGACCAGGCGCCCAAGCCGGCGAGCCGGGCGGCAAAGCCGGCTCCGAGACCAGCGAGGGCGAGAGCGGCAAGAAAGGGACGTGCCGCCTTGAGTGTGACCGTCATCGTCATAGTTAAACTCTTCCGCGGACGCGCCACCGCCGCCATGAGCAGGATCAAATCGGCAAGCGAGGCCGGCTGACGAGGGCCGCTATAGGCTTGATTCAGCGCGTGGATTCGTAGAGATTGCCGCCGCGTTAAGGAGTAGCCGCCATGGCAGACCGCCGCATCGTCTGGCTCAACGTCGTCACCGTCGTCAGCGCCGCCATCCTGATCGGCGCCGAGGTGTTCGGCGCGGCGTTTGCCGGCTCGTGGGCGCTCGCCACGCTGTTCGATCTCGGCGGCTTCGGCCAGCGCGTGCTCGACGGAGTGTTTGTGCTCTGCGGCATCGCCATCATGGTTCAGTTCGTCCGCAACGCTCACCGCATCGAGCCGTTCACCGCGCGCGAGTGAGCGCGCGGACAGCGACGCGCGGCAAAAAATATTAAGGAAGATTTGCGCGCGCCGAACTAAACCTCTTGCATCGCGCGAAAAAATTTCTTATTTCAATTGTTGCCCAAATTCGCACGTGCCTGTGGACGTGTGTCGGTCGGTAGGTAGCGGGACAAGAGGCCCGCCAGCCGCCTGGAGAGAGAAGCCAAAAACTCTCCAAGAAATCTGACCGGCAGCCGGAGGCGAAACCGGCAAACCCTGCTCTCAGCAGGGGACGCGTCTTGAAGCAACGACGATCGGGCTTCCTTGGTCTCTGCCGGTCTCCACCACCGGCGCGGGTCACCGAAGAGGCTTGTTCATCCTTGCCGGCCGTGCGGACGGGGTCTCCCCATCCAATCCAAGGCAGCACAGCGGTTCCGAGCGTAAGCGTTTGCGCGTCCCCATCGCGCGCAAACATGAGCGCAAGGCAACCGCGATTTTCGGGGCGTTGAAGCGCACCCGTAAGCTGTGGGGAATAGCGCTATGACTGCGCGCATTCGTGAGTTTCTACGTCAACGCAATGACGACGGGCCTTGCCTGGTCGTCGACCTCGACGTCGTCCGCGACAACTACACCGCCTTCGCCAAGGCTCTGCCCGACACCCGCGTATTCTACGCGGTGAAGGCAAACCCGGCGCCGGAGGTGCTGTCGCTGCTCGCCGGGCTTGGCTCCTGCTTCGACACCGCCTCGGTCGCCGAGATCGAGATGGCGCTCGCGGCCGGCGCGACGCCGGACCGCGTCTCCTATGGCAACACCATCAAGAAGGAGCGGGACATCGCCCGCGCCTTCGCGCTGGGCGTTCGCCTCTACGCGGTCGACTGCAAGCCCGAGGTCGAGAAGATCGCCCGCGCCGCCCCCGGCAGCCGGGTGTTCTGCCGCATCCTCTCGGACTGCGTCGGTGCCGAATGGCCGCTGTCGCGCAAGTTCGGCTGCGAGCCAGGCATGGCCGTTGACGTGCTCGAGCACGCGCTCAAGCTGGGCCTGGAGCCGCATGGCGTCTCGTTCCATGTCGGTTCGCAGCAGCGCAACCAGCATGCCTGGGACCGTGCCCTCGCTTCGGCGGCGGCCGTGTTCAAGGAGTGCGGCGAGCGCGGCATGAACCTCGCCATGGTCAACCTCGGCGGCGGCTTCCCGACCAAGTACCTGAAGAACGTGCCGTCGGTGAAGACCTACGGCAACGCCATCTTCAAGGCGCTGCGCAAGCACTTCGGCAACCGCATCCCGGAAACGATCATCGAGCCGGGCCGCGGCATGGTCGGCGGCGCCGGCGTGATCGAGGCCGAAGTCGTCCTTGTCTCGAAGAAGAGCGAGGAAGATGACGTGCGCTGGGTCTACCTCGACATCGGCAAGTTCGGCGGCCTCGCCGAGACGATGGACGAGTCGATCCGCTACCCGATCAAGACCCCGCGCGACGGCGCGGAAACAGCGCCTTGCGTGCTGGCCGGCCCGACCTGCGACTCGGCCGACGTGATGTACGAGAAGGAGCCCTATCTGCTCCCGGTGAGCCTCGAGATCGGCGACAAGGTGCTGATCGAGGGAACCGGGGCCTATACGGCGACCTACTCGTCGGTGGCTTTCAACGGCTTCTCGCCGCTGAAGACCTACCACATCTGATCGCTCCGCGATCGGGCCAATCTGAATAATACGGGAGGCGGCAAAGCCCGCCTCCCCTTCCCCTGACACCTGGACTGACGGCGCCCGCGCGCGTGCCTGCACGCGCGGCTGGGCCGGGAAGGACACTGAGATGATCTCCATTCGTCACGAGCGCGCCGCCGACATCGCGGCGCGCGAGGCCCTGCTCGACGAGGCCTTCGGCGACACCCGCTATCGCAAGTCGTCGGAACGGCTGCGCGAGGACCGCCTGCCGGCCGAAGGTCTGTCGTTCATCGCCGCCGACGGCGGCCGCGTGGTCGGCACCGCCCGGCTGTGGGACATCGATTGCGGCAATGGCGCTCGTTCCGTCTTGCTCGGCCCGGTGGCGGTTGCCGCCGACAGCCGGGGCCGCGGCATCGGCGCGGCGCTGGTGCGCCGCGCCTTGCGCGAGGCGCGCCGTCTCGGCCACGCCGCGGTCGTCCTGGTCGGCGATGCGCCCTACTACAGCCGCTTCGGCTTCACGGCCGACAAAACCGGCGCGCTGTGGATGCCGGGCCCGTTCGAACGGCACCGGCTGCTGGCGGTCGAGCTTGCGGCGGACGCTCTCGCGGGCGCCTGCGGCATGATCGGCGCTGCCGGCCGTGCCGAACCAAAGCCGGATCTTGCCGCCCTCGTGGCGCAGGATGGCCGGACGCGCCGTTCGCGCCGGCATCGCGCCGCCTAAGACTTCCAATAACGGTGGACGCCGCGCGAGATTCTCGCGCGGTTGCCCTTCCGTTTGCCCGCTCCGGCGGATATCACCCAAGGATTGTGGAGGCGGGGATCAATTGAAATGAGCAAATGGCCAGTGCATGCCCGGATCAGCGGGCCGGTGGTGATGATCGGCTTCGGCTCGATCGGCAAAGGCACGCTGCCGCTGATCGAGCGGCATTTCGAATACGACAAGAAGCGCCTCGTCGTCATCGATCCCGAGGACAAGGACCGCAAGCTGCTCGACGACCGCGGCATCCGTTTCGTCCACCAGGCCGTCACCAAGGACAATTATCGCCATCTGCTGACGCCGCTGCTCACCGCCGGCGGCGGCCAAGGCTTCTGCGTCAACGTCTCGGTCGATACCTCCTCGCTCGATCTCATGGAGTTCTGCCGCGAGATCGGCGCGCTCTACATCGACACCGTCGTCGAGCCGTGGACCGGCTTCTATTTCGATCCGAAACTCGGCCCCGAGGCGCGCTCGAACTACGCGCTGCGCGAAACCGTTCTTGCGGCCCGCCGCAAGAAGCCGGGCGGGCCGACCGCCGTGTCGTGCTGCGGCGCCAATCCGGGCATGGTGTCGTGGTTCGTCAAGCAGGCGCTCATCAACGTCGCCAACGACACCGGCGCCAAGTTCAAGGAGCCGAAGACGCGCGAGGAGTGGGGCAAGCTGGCGAAGAAGGTCGGCGTCAAAGGCATCCACATCGCCGAGCGCGATACACAACGCGCCAAGCAGCCCAAGCCGCAGGATGTCTTCGTCAACACCTGGTCGGTGGAAGGCTTCGTATCCGAAGGGCTGCAGCCGGCCGAACTCGGCTGGGGCACGCACGAAAAGTGGATGCCGAAGAACGGTTACAAGCACAAGACCGGCTGCCAGGCTGCAATCTACATGACGCAGCCGGGCGCCAACACGCGCGTGCGCTCATGGACGCCGACGGCGGAGGCACAATACGGCTTCCTCGTCACCCACAACGAGTCGATCTCGATCGCCGACTACTTCACGCTGCGCCAGGGCCGCAAGGTGACGTACCGGCCGACCTGCCATTACGCCTATCACCCGTGCAACGACGCGGTGCTGTCGCTGCACGAGATGTTCGGCCAGGGCGGCGAGAAGCAGAAGGACATCCACATTCTCGACGAGAACGAGATCGCCGATGGCATCGACGAGCTCGGCGTCCTGCTCTACGGCCACAAGAAGAACGCCTATTGGTACGGCTCGCAGCTCTCGATCGACGAGACCCGCGCTATCGCGCCCTATCAGAACGCGACCGGCCTGCAGGTGACGTCGGCTGTGCTCGCCGGGATGGTATGGGCGCTGGAAAATCCGAACGCCGGCATCGTCGAGGCCGACGAGATGGATTACCGCCGCTGTCTCGAAGTGCAGATGCCGTATCTCGGTCCGGTCATCGGCACCTATACCGACTGGACGCCGCTCGCCGGCCGGCCCGGCCTGTTCCCCGAAGAGATCGACAAGCGCGATCCCTGGCAGTTCAAGAACGTGCTGGTGCGCTGACCCCCAGACAGATCCGGCAATAAGCGAAACGGGCGGCCCGAGGGCCGCCCGTTTTTTTGCGTATTACTTCGGCGGCTCCGGCTCACCAGGTTTCTTTGGCGCCGGAGCGGCCGCCGGTGGCGGCGCTGCCGGGCGTGGCGGCGGCGGAGCCGCAACGTGCGGCGGCGGCGGCGGTGGCGCGACCGGCCGCGGTGGCGGCGGCGCCGCAACGTGCGGAGGCGGTGGCGGCGGTGGTGGCGCCGCATGCGGAGGTGGCGGTGTCGGCCGCGCGAGCGCAGGCGGCGGCGGGGGCGGCGCATGCGGGGGCGGCGGCGTCGGTCGCACGAGGGCTGCCGGCGGTGGCGGTGGCGCACCAGCGGGTGGTGGTGGCGGCGGCGCGCGATGCTGTTCCGGCGGCGGTCCACCAGCGGGCGGTCCCGGCGGGCGTGGCGGCGCAGCCGTTGACGGTGCAGGCGGCGGCGGAGCGCCCGCAGGAGGCGGCGGGGGCGGACGATGCTCCGGCGGTCCGCCGGCCGGAGGTCCGGGCGGGCGCGGCGGCGCGGCTGTCGATGGCGCGGGCGGCGGCGGTGCACCGGAAGGAGGCGGCGGTGGCGGCGTCGTGACCGCAGGCACGGACGAGGCCGGCGCGCCCGACGGCGGCGGCGCACCCGCAGCGCGCGGCGGATGGGTGCCGAGCCGGCCATGCTCGCCCTTGCCGAGCGGCTGGAGCGGCGGCGCGTTCGCCGTCGGCGCAATCGAGGCGTTGGTCCGCTGCACGGTCACCGCATTGGCGCCGGTTCGCACCCGCTGGCCACGCTGCGGTCCGGTGCCGGGCTTGCCACCAAGCTGGCCGCGCTGGACTTGCACGGCGTTGGGGATGCCCTGCGTGCCGGCGAGCACGCGCGGCCGCACCTGGAAGGTCGGCACCGCGGCACGATTGATCGCGGCGATGCGTCCCGGCGCGACGCCGGGGTTGACGCCGAAGCGGCGGCCGCCGCCGGCAGACAGCGAGCGGTTCACCAGCATCGTGCTGCGCATGAAACGGCTGCCGCGGCTGCCCGTGTAGTAGTGCCGGTAAGGCGACGGCAGGAACAAATAACGCGGCGCGATGAAGGTCCAGTACACCGGACTGTCGTCGTAGTCGTCGATGATGTCGTCCGGCGGCAGCGGCGCCCAGCCGATCGCCTCGTCGCTGTCGCGCCAGTTCACCCAGGCCGGCGCCCACTCGTCCCCGGGAATCCAGAACCAGCCGAGCTGCGCGCTGCGCGCCCAGCGGCCGTAGTGGAACGTGATCCAGCCCCAGTCTTCTTCATCTTGCTCCGAGATCCAGTACCAGCCCCAATCGTCCGTATAGACCCAGTGGCCGATGGTGTAGGGACGCCAGCCGGGCGGCCGCTGGAAGGGCACCCACACTTCGCCCCAGCGCGGGTCGGCCTGCCACATGCCGTAGGGCTCGAGCGCGAGATGGAAATCGCCGATCTCGGCCGGTTGCGCCTGGGCCGCGCCTGAGCCGGCGCCGCCCGGCAAGATGGCCGGCGCCATGACGACGGCGAACGCGAACGGCGCAGCCAAAGCCAAGCGGCGGAGAGTCGAAGAAGCGCGCATAGGATGTTGCCTTCCCGGGCTTGTGCACGGCCGCAGGGCCGCGCAACGCATGAACCTTACCGATGCATTCCTGAACGCAGGCCAAATCACTTTGCGCAATCCTGCCGCAATTCAGAGCGGCAAGATACCGCCGTCGCCGGCTTCGGTGCCGAAAGCGAGCATCTGGCCGGTTGAATCCCAGCCCAGCGCGCTCACCGGCGAGTCACCTTCGGGCTTTGCCAGGATCAAGGCACCGTCGTCGATGCGCAACAGCATCACGACACCATTGGCGTAACCGACCGCCACCACGGGCTGGCGCGGGTGGCAGGCAACCACCGAAACGCGCGCTTGCGATGGCGCCAGCAGCCGCGGCTGCTTGCCCATCGGGCCGTCCTTGCCATCGAACGGCCAGAGGATGAGTTGCTCGGAGCCCGACGTGGCGAGGAACTTGCCGTCGGCAGTCCAGCCGAGCGAGCGCACCCGCGCCGAATAACCCGACATCCGCATGTGTTTGGCGTCAGCCAAGCGCCAGCCGTGCAGCGTCGACTCCTGCATGGTGGTGATGAGGAATTTCCCGTCCGGGCTGAAGGCGACGCCGAGATGCGAGCCCTTCCATTCGAGCCGCTCGGGCGCAGCGCTGGCATTGGGAAACCACAGCGTCGCGCCATTGTAATGCGCGATCGCCAGCCGCAGGCCCTTGGGCGCGAAGGCTAAGCCCGCAACGGTCGAGGGCGCGTCAAGCTTGCGCACCTCGCCGCTCTTGACGCGCACGAAGGCGGTCTTGCCCGCCGACCAGGCGATGGCGCCATCGGGGCCGAGCGCGACATGATCGATCCAGCGGCGCTTCTCGTCGGTGGCGATCGAGGTGTGCTCGCCGGCGGCATCGGTGGTGACAATAGAGCCATCGTCACCTCCGGTCACGATCCGTCCGGCATCGGCCGCGCTCGACAGGATCGCGCCGGCGTGGACCGCGACGCGCTTTTCGCCGTCCGCACCTGTGAACAGCAGCGCCTCCTCGCCGAGCACGAACACCGGCGCCTGCCCGAGGAAATGCACGCCGACGATCGTGCCGCCGGCATTGACGGCGCGGACGCGATCCGCAAGCGAGGGGATGGCAGCGCCGGTGTCGCTCACGTCAGGCAGCGCAGCTCGCAAAGCCCTGGCGGATCTTGTCTTCCGGCAGGTTGCGGCCGATGAAGACGATGCGGCTCTCGCGCTTCTCGTCGGCGCGCCACGGGCGCTGATGATCGCCGTCGAGGATCATGTGCACACCCTGGAACACGAAACGCTCCGGATCGTCCTTGAAGGCGAGGATGCCCTTGGAGCGCAGGATGCTCGGCCCATCCTTCGCGACCAGATCCTGCACCCACGGGAAGAACTTGTCCGGGTCTAGCTGCTTGTCAGTCCGGAGCGACACGCTTTGCATGTCCTCGTCGTGGTAGTGCTTGAGACCATGGCCATGATGGTGATGGTGATCGCCATGATGGTGCCCATCGTGATGATGATGATCGTGGTCATGGTCGTCGGCCTCCAGGAATTTCGGTTCGATGTCGAGAATGCGGTCGAGGTCGAAGGCATTGCGGCCGAGGACTTCGTCGATCGCGATCTTCGAGCGCTCGGTGCGATGCAGCGTGGCGTAAGGATTGATGGCGCGGATGCGGGCCTCGACCTCGGCAAGTTCCGCAGGTGACACCAGATCCGTCTTGTTCAGCAGGATCACGTCGGCGAAGGCGATCTGGTTCTTGGCCTCCGGCGCGTCCTTGAGCCGGTCTTTCAGCCATTTGGCGTCGGCGACGGTAACGACCGCGTCGAGCTTGGTCTTGGCGCCGACCGCCTCGTCCATGAAGAAGGTCTGCGCCACCGGCGCCGGGTCGGCCAAGCCGGTGGTCTCGACGATGATGGCGTCGAATTTGCCCTTGCGCCGCATCAAGCCGTCAATAATGCGCACGAGATCGCCGCGCACGGTGCAGCAGATGCAGCCGTTGTTCATCTCGAACACTTCCTCGTCGGCATTGACGACAAGGTCGTTGTCGATGCCGATCTCGCCGAACTCGTTGACGATGACGGCAAACTTCTTGCCGTGCGGTTCCGACAAAATGCGGTTGAGCAGCGTGGTCTTGCCGGCGCCGAGATAGCCGGTGAGCACGGTGACGGGGATTTTGTCGGTGGTCTGGGGGGCAGTCGGCATGAACTAAAGGCTCCGTGGCCCCCTGATATAGGCAATGGCGGCGGCAAGCACAAAGGGCCTGTTTCCCGCATAAAGCGCATGCCGCGGGCCTATCTTGACGGCTCGCGCGGGCAAAGCGAGAGGTAGCGCGGGGCAAGGCTCTCGCCCCGCTCAAACACGGATTTGCGCACATGCCGGTCGCCGTCGTCCGCGGGGTTCACATCAATTACGAAGTCATCGGCCAGCCAGGGCCCTTCATCGCGCTGACGCCCGGCAGCCGGCGCTCCTACGAGGAACTGGTCGACCTGTCGAAGGCGATCGCGGCCGAAGGCTATCGCGTGCTGCTGCACGACCGCCGCAACTGCGGCGCCTCTGACGTCGCCTTCGACGGCTCCGCTTCCGAGCATGAAGTGTGGGCCGACGACCTTTACGAGCTCGGCAAGCAGCTCAAGGCGGCGCCGATGATCGTCGGCGGCTCCTCGGCCGGCGCGCGGCTCGCGATCCTCTACGCCATCCGCCACCCGGACGCGCTCGCCGGGCTGCTGTTGTGGCGCGTCACCGGCGGCCAGGAGGCGGTCGACAAGCTGTCGGAGAGCTACTACGGCCAGTTCATCCGCATCGCGCGCGACGGCGGCATGAAGGCCGTGTGCGACAGCGAGCATTTCGCCGAATGCATCGCGGCGCGTCCGGAGAACCGGGCGCGGCTGATGGCGACCAATGTCGACGACTTCATCAAGGTCATGAGCTTCTGGCGCGAGCGCTTCCTCGCCTCGGCGTCGCTGCCGATCGTCGGCGCAACCGAAGCCGATCTCGACGGCATCAAGGTGCCGACCTGCATCGTCGCCGGCAACGACGTCATCCATACGCCGGCAACCGCGCGCAAGGCGGCGAAGCTCATCCCGAACGCCGAGCTGCATGACGACCTCGTCGAGAAACGCTCCGACGCGACGCTCCTGAAGGAATGGGACCGCAAGGAATGGCGCGACGCCGAGCCGAGACTGGCGCGGCTGTTCGGCGAGTTTCTCAAGCGCAAGATCAAGGCCGCGGCCTGACCGCAAACAAAACCATCAAAGGGCAACGCTCATGAGCCTGACAATTCGCCGGGTCGTCACCGGTCACGACGCCAAAGGCAACGCCATCGTCGAGGTCGATGAGGTCGCCAAGAACGTGATCTCCAACCGGCCGGGCGCCTCGTCCTGCGTCGTCTGGTCGACCAAGGGCTTCCCCATCGACAATGACGGCTTCAAGGACCCGACCACCGCCGAGTTCAAGACCACCGTCGACGGCGGCACCGTGTTCCGCATCGTGCGCTACGAGCCAGGCGTCACTCCACGCAACCACCGCACCGACTCGATCGACTACGCCGTCGTCATCAGCGGCGAGATCGACATGGAGCTCGACAACGGCGTGGTCGCCCATCTCAAGCCTGGCGATGTGCTGGTGCAGCGCGGCACCATCCACAACTGGGTGAACCGCGGCAAGGAGGCTTGCGTCATCGCCTTCGTGCTGATCAGCGCTAGGCCGGTGAGCGCCTCCGGCAAGGCGCTGCACGCGGTCGGCTGACCGCGCTACTGCGGCTCGATGCCGGCGGCCTTGACGGCGTCGGCGGTCGCCTCAACTTCCTTGCGGAAAAAGGCGGCGGTTTGCGGCACGTCGCGGTTGTCGGGGAAATAGCCGTCGCGCTGCATGACGCTCGAGACCTTCGGGTTGTCAAGCGCGGCGCGGATGGCGGTGTTGAGCTTCTGTACGACCGCGTCCGGCGTTTTCGCCGGCGCGAAGAACATGCCCCACGAGCCGATCGGCTTGAAATTCGGCAGCACGCTGGTCATCAGCGGCACGTCGGGAAACGCCGGGAATGGCTTGGTGCCGGTAAAGGCGAGCGCGCGCACGCGGCCGTCCTTAAGCAGGCCGAGAACCGACGGCGGCGTCACGAACATCACCTGGACGTTGCCGCCCAGCATTGCCGTCATCACCTCCGACGCGCCCTTGTAGGGAATGTGCTGCATCGAGATGCCGGCGGCCTTGCTGAACAGCTCGGCGGCGAGATGCAGGCCGTTGCCGACGCCGGGCGAGCCATAGAGGACGCGGTTGGTCTTGGCGTAAGCGATGAACTCCTGCAGCGTCTTGAACTGCGATTTCGAGTCGACCAGCATGAACAGACCGTCGAGCATGCCGATGGTCGCGATGGGCTTGAGGTCGGTGAACACGTCGTAGCCGAGGTCCTTGTAGATGTAAGGCGTCGGCGCAATACCGTTCGACGAGAACAGCAGCGTGTAGCCGTCCGGCGGCGCCTGCACGACGGACCTTGTGGCGATGGTGCCGTTGGCGCCGAGCCGGTTCTCGACGAAAAAATTCTGGCCGAGGTCGGTGCCGAGCTGCTGCGAGACGGTGCGGGCCTGGATGTCGGGGCCGCTGCCCGCGGCGTAGCCGACGATCACGCGCACCGGGTGATCGGGATATGTCTGCGCCTGCGCGCCCGCGGCGGCGAACAGAATCGTGGCCAGGGCCATCATTGCTCGAAGCATCAAAGCCTCCCTCGTCGTGTTTTTATGAGGTCGCAAAGTTGCCGGACCCTAGAGGATGAAAGGCAAACGATCCAGCACGACAAAACAACGCTGCCCTGCACGAGCCGGCCACGCGGCTCTTTTTTTCAGGTCGTGGAATTGATGCTGCCCGCGCCGAGCGGTGGCGATGCGGCCGGCTCTCTGGCGCGCACCGACCAGATCAACGCGCCGAGCGGCACGACCAGCAGCAGCGTGCCCCAGACCGGAAAGTTGTGTTCAAGCGCCCAGCCGGTGAAGGCCCGGCCGACGCCGTCGTTCGATGTCGCCGTTGCCAGCACGAAGCTCAGCCCCACCGTGACGAAGTAGAAGGGCCGCATCGCGGCATCGCGGATGAAAGCTGCGGCGAGCAACGTGTACGGCAGCATCAGGCCGACGAAATGCGATTGGCTGCTCACCGGCGACATCAACAGCCCGCTGATCACGAGCAGCGCGCCGTCAACCGCAACAAGCCGGTCATCGCGCACCGACTTCAGCATGATCGCGCCGACGCACGCGGCGTAGATCAAGACGACGACGCGGTACGCCGTCGCGAACAGCTGCGGCTCGGTGCGCTCGTTGATCAGCCGCGCCACGGCCGCATGGAACGACTGGTTCATCGGTGAATCGGTCACCCAGAACGGCAGCGCGACCTTCGTCGGGTCGACAAAGAACGGCCCGAGCAGCACTTCGCGCACCCAGGCGCCGATGTGCGTTCCCTGATGCGGCGGCACGAGAATATCCGGCAGCACGCTCAGCACGACGAGGACCACAACGAAGGCGGCGGCGCCGGCGAAGCGGCGCTTGAACAAGAGGTACGGCAGAAAGATCAGCGGCGTCACCTTGAGCGAGGCCGCGACAGCGAGGCTTGCTCCGCCCCGTATCCAGCGCCTCTTGCTGAGTGCCAGCAGCCCGAGCGGAATGAAGACAAAGCTGATCGAGTCGTAAGCCTGGTTCTCAAACACCGCCAGGATGAACTTGAGCGGCAGCACCAAACTGAGGACGCGAAGCCAGGCCAACTGCCTCTCGGTCCACTGCCCCGGAAACAGCCGCAGCGCCAGCGCCTCGCACAGACGCATCGATACAAACAGCGTCCCGACCAGCATCAGGTACCAGAACGCCTCACGCAGCCACGTCGGCATCGCCGTCAGAACGATCGACAGCAGGGCAAACAACGGCGGATAGGCGAAGATCACGCTCTTGCAGTGCAACGGCGTGTCGCCGTTCAGCATGCAATGCGCGGCGCCGGTGAAGACCTCCAGCCCGGCCCCTTTCAGGAAGCGCAGATAATAGACCGCAAGAAAGATGGCGCCCGCAACCCAAAGGGCGCGATGCTGCAGAGCCGGTGATAATTTCAAGCAGGCCCTCGGTGAACTGTGTGCTTTCGGTGATGCCGAATAAAGGATGTTTCTAGACTTTAAAAGGCGGTCTTGCCGGAAAATTCATTTTTTCGCGCCATCGTCGCGCTAATTGGCCTTTTATCGAGCAATTTTCGGACTTCCGGGCTGGCAGATGTCGATATCCTCGACCGAAAATATCCTCCGCATCGCGAAAGAGCAGGTCGCGCAGCGCGACATCAACGACAGCGTCCTCAAGACGCTGCACGAGTTGATCCGCGAGGTGAAGCGCCTGGACAACGAAGTGCGCCGCGTCCGGCGCGGCATCCAGGTCAACCGCCGCTTCTAGGCCCTCTCCGCTGAATGGGCCTTGGCCGCCTTCCGCGGCCAAGGCTATGCTTTCCCCAGAGGCGCGGCACAAGCGCCCACGTCGCGGGGAAACACCATGGACTATTCGACCGACTTTCCGTCGCTCAAGGGCAAGGTTTCGGCCAAGGAGTGGCAGGCACGGCTCGATCTCGCCGCCTGCTACCGGCTGATCGACAAGTACGGGATGACGGACCTCATCTACAACCACATCACCGCTCGCATCCCCGGCACGCCGGACCATTTGCTGATCAACCTCTACGGCCTGCTCTACAAGGAGATCACCGCCTCGAGCCTGGTGAAGATCAGCGTCGAGGGCGACATCCTGTGGAAGCCGGACACCGATTACGACATCAACAAGTCCGGCTACGTGATCCACGGCGCGATCCATAAAGCGCGGCCGGAGGTGAGCTGCGTGCTGCACACGCACACCCGCGCCGGCATCGCGGTGTCGGCGATGAAATGCGGGCTGCTGCCGCTGTCGCAGACTTCGATCCGTTTCGTCGGCCACATCGGCTATCACGGCTATGAAGGGCCCGCGGTCGATCTCGACGAGCGCGAGCAGATCGTCGCCGACCTCGGACCGCACGACGCGCTGATCATGAACAACCACGGCCTGCTCACCTGCGGCGCCACCGTTCAGCAGGCGTTCAATACGATGTACCAGCTCGAGCTGTCCTGCCGCTCGCAGGTCGACGTCATGGCGGCGCGCACCGAACTGGTGATGCCGGGCGAGAACGTGCTGGCGCACACGGCGCATCTCTATCAGCCCGGCACGCGGCGACCCTACGGCGTTCTCGAATGGCCGGCGATGCTGCGTTTGCTCGAAGCCGAGCAGAAGCTGACGGACTACCCGCCTTATTGGCACTGACAAAAAATCTGGGAGGCGACGATGACGAATTTATTGTCGCGGCTGGCCGGCATCGCGCTTGCGCTTCTGGCGCTGGCGCCGGCGGCCTTTGCCGACGACTATCCGAGCAAGCCGATCCGGCTGATCATTCCGTTCCCGCCCGGCGGCAGCAATGACGTGGTCGGCCGCCTGGTCGCCAAGGAACTGAGCACCCAGCTCAAGCAGCAGGTGTTCGTCGACAACCGCGGCGGCGCCGGCGGCGTGATCGGAACGCTCGACATCTCCAAGGCCACGCCCAACGGCTACACGCTCGGCATCGTCTCGATCGCGCATGCGGTCAACCCGGCGCTGCACAAGGATCTCGGCTACGACCCGATCAAGTCGTTCGAGCCGATCACGGTGCTGGCGACCGGCCCGAACGTGCTGGTGGTCAATCCGGAATTGCCGGTGCATTCGGTGAAAGAACTGCTCGCGCTCGCCAAGCAGAAGCCGGGCGAACTCAATTATGCATCCGCCGGCATCGGCAGCTTCCAGCATCTCGGCGGCGAATTGTTCAAGCTGATGGCCGGCGTCAACCTCGTGCACGTGCCTTACAAGGGCGGCGGACCGGCGATGCAGGACGTGATCGGCGGCCACGTGAAGATCATGTTCTCGTCGCTGGTGCAGACCACGCCATTCATCAAGTCGGGGCAGTTGCGGGCGCTCGGCACCGGCGGCGAAAAGCGCAGCCCGGTGCTGCCGGACGTTCCGACCATCGCCGAAGCCGGCGTGCCCGGCTACGCGGCCAACAACTGGTGGGGCGTGGTCGCGCCAGCGGGCACGCCCGCGCCGATCGTGCAGAAAGTCTACGCGGGCCTGCAAGCCGCGCTGAAATCGCCCGAACTCGTTGCCGAGTTCGACCGCGAGGGCGCGAGCGTCGTGACGATGAGCTCGGCTGAGTTCAGCGAATTCATCAAGACCGAAATCGTCAAGTGGGGGCAGGTCGTCGAAAAGGGCGGCATCACGGCGCAATAGAGATTGAACCAACCAAAAATCATAAAGCGTTCAGGGGAGGACACGATGGATCGAAGGCTGTTGTCTCAATTTGCCGGCATCGTCGCCGTGCTGGCTACATTCTGCCTTTGCGCATGGCCGGCAGCGGCTGACGATTATCCGTCGAAGCCGATCTCGCTGATCGTCCCCTACCCGGCCGGCGGCGGCGTCGACACCGTCGGGCGCGTGATCGCACAGAAGCTCGGCGATGCGCTCGGCCAGCAGGTGCTGGTCGTCAACCGGCCCGGCGCCGGCTCGGTGATCGGCGTGCGCGATGCTGCGCGCTCGGCGCCCGACGGCTACACGATTCTGCTGCTCGTCACCGGTGCGAGCTTGCCGGCCAATCCCGGCTACGATCTCGAAAAGGATTTCGCGCCGATCGGGCTGATTGCCTCGGTGCCGATCGTGATCATGGCGCATCCGTCGGTGCCGGTGAAAAACATGGCCGACGTCGTCGCGCTCGCCAAGAAAGACCCCGGCAAGGTGACGGTCGGCACGCCGCCGTCGCCGACGCTGAATTATTTCGGCGCCGAGATGTTCAAGTCGATGACCGGCGCCGATATCAACATCGTCACCTACAAGGGCACCGGCCCGCTGACGACCGACTTGCTCGGCGGCCACGTGCAGATCGCGTTCAACACGCTGCCGCCGGCGATCGGCAACATCAAGGCCGGCGCGCTGCGCGCGATCGCCGTCGCCGCGCCGGAGCGCCTCGCCGCCATCCCCGACGTGCCGACCGTCGCCGAAGCTGGCCTGCCGGGGCTCGACATCGTGCAGTACTACGGACTGGCCGCGCCTGCCGGCACGCCGCGCCCGATCATCGACCGGCTCAACAAGGAACTGCTCAAGGTCGTAACCGCCGACGACGTCAAGCAGCGGCTGATTTCCGACGGCGGCGGCCCGGCCCCGAGCACGCCCGAGGAATACGCGGCCAACATCAAGCGCGAAGAAGGCAGGTGGGCGGCGCTGATC
>Ga0265339_10001045_pt1 | contig 21079 bp, 18 predicted proteins | sample 4CB219metaG_FD_202085 | JGI IMG/M metagenome (GOLD analysis project Ga0265339, IMG submission 202085) | Rhizosphere microbial communities from Carex aquatilis grown in University of Washington, Seatle, WA, United States - 4-CB2-19 metaG | ecosystem: Host-associated > Plants > Roots >... | reverse complement strand
GGGAAATTCCACGCTCTAGTGTGTTGTGGGAATGGTGGGCAGAGAGGGACTCGAACCCCCGACTTCCTGCTTGTAAGGCAGGCGCTCTAACCAACTGAGCTATCCGCCCACGCGTGGCGGGAGCACCCGCGAGGTTGCTTGTTCCATGATACCAGCGCGGTCGATCCTTCTCTCCGCGAACCCTGGCTGCGGCGCTGTGAGGCGCAGCACATGGGACGCGCGCCCCGCCGTTTATCCTGAGGTGGCAGTCATCCATTGAAAGCAGGGGTAGATTCTCTGTGCCTAAACGTCCTCTTGTGCTGACCATCCTCGACGGCTGGGGCTACCGCGCCGAAACCGCCAACAACGCCATCGCCCTGGCGCGCAAACCCTCTTATGACAAGCTACTGCGCGAGTTTCCCAACACGCTGATCCGCGCCTCGGAGCATTACGTAGGCCTTCCCGACGGGCAGATGGGCAACAGCGAAGTGGGGCACTTGAACATTGGCGCGGGCCGCATTGTGCAAATGGACATCACCCGCATCGATTCGCAGATTGCCTCGGGCGAGTTCCAGAAGAACCCTGCGATTGTCCAGGCCATGCTGCGCGCGCGCGAAGACAGCCGTCAGCTTCACCTCTTCGGCCTGCTCTCCGACGGCGGCGTCCACTCGCACCAGGAGCACCTCTATGCCCTGTTGCGCACCGCGCGGGATTTGAAGCTGGAGCGCGTCTTTGTCCACGCCTTCATGGACGGCCGCGACACCCTGCCCACCTCCGGCGCCGCCTACATCGCCGCCCTGGAGCAGAAGATGCGCGAGTACGGCGTGGGCAAGCTGGCCAGCGTGAACGGCCGCTACTACGCCATGGATCGAGACAAGCGCTGGGAGCGCGAACGCAAGGCATTTGACGCGATGGTCAGCGGCAAGGCGGAGGGCGGCGCGCACCACGATGCCGTTGCCCGCATCAAGGAGAACTACAACAACGGAATCACCGATGAGTTCCTGATTCCGTTTGTGGTGACTGACGCCGCCGGCAAGCCCACCGGTCAGATCCGCGACGACGACGTGTGCCTCAACTTCAACTTTCGCGCCGACCGCGCGCGGCAAATCACTCGGGTGCTGGCGCGGGAAAGCGGCCTGAACAAGAATGGCGGCCGCAACCTTGACGCCTGGGAAGCGCTGGACGAGATCATTCCCCGCCGCGAGATTCCCAAGGGACTCCACTATCTCTGCATGACGCAGTACGACAAGCTCTACGAGCTGCCGGTGGTGATCCCTCCCGAGTCGCTCGACAACATCCTGGCCAACATTCTGGCGGCGCACCAGTTTCGTAACCTGCGCGTGGCGGAGACGGAAAAATTCGCTCACGTAACGTACTTCTTCAACGGCGGGATTGAGGTGCCCTTCCCCGGCGAGGACCGCGATATGATTCCATCGCTCAAAGTGGCCACCTACGATCTGGCGCCGGAGATGAAAGCTGAAGCCATTGGCAATGTGGTGGTGAAAGCCGTGAACGACACTGCCTTCGATCTTATCGTGGTGAATTTTGCCAACGCAGATATGGTGGGCCACTCCGGCAAGCTGGAGCCGACCATCAAGGCCGTTGAAGCCGTGGACGCGCAGCTTGGCCGCATTTACAAGGCTGTGAAGGAGCGGAACGGAAGCTGGCTGATCACCGCGGATCACGGCAATGCTGAACTGATGGTGGACCCGGTTACAGGCGGGCCCCACACGGCTCACACCACCAACCCGGTGCCGTTTATCTACGTGGCCGAGGATGCCGAACACTGCCGCCTGCGTAATGACGGCAGCCTGCGCGACATCAGCCCTACTCTTCTGAGTATTCTCCAGCTTCCGGAGCCAAAACAGATGACCGGGGCCGATATGCGGGTTCCGATTGCAAAGTAGCCGATTCTGTTTTACCGGACACCCAAACAGCTACGGCCTCCCGCGCGGAAGGCCGTAGTTGTTTCTGTTTTGATTGGAGCCGATTACCTGGATCGCAGCGACCGGATCGCCTCGGGCAAATGTTCCTCAATTGATTTGGCGCGCTCCGCCGCGATTCCGCCCAGGTAGGTGGGCGCGGGTGTGGCCGTCAAAACCAGCGCCAGGGCAATGATGGAGAAGATAAGCCCGGCGAATCCGGCTGACAACAACATGTGGTACATGTCAAACATGTCGAGGCCGAGGACGTTGAGGGCAACATGCTCCAGCGGCTTGATGTGCTTGACCACGGCCAGCGCAAAAAGGAAGAAAAGGACGGCCAGCGAGGTCAGAACGGCCAGGGTTACGTCAAGGCTGCGGTGAAATTTGAGACGCGAACGGCAATGCGGGCAATCGGCCAGGTGCTGCTCGTAATCGCGGCGCATCTCCGGAGAAATCCCGGAAATGTCATAGCGCCAGCTTGCCAGGATGGCGCCTACTACGTGATCGTTGCATCGGCTTCTCGCCATGGTAATCACTCACTTCAAACAATCGAGTTATCGACTTGCCCGTATTGGCGCAATCGGCGGGGCAAATCAAGGACTTTGTTCTTCCCACTTGTTCAGCCGCCATCCACCGGTGGCTTTCAGCAGGTTTCTCCAAACCGGACTTTCTTGACCCGGCGCCTCCGCGCCCTCCCTCAGAGTGATGCCCTTGCACTTACTATTGTAACCCCGCATTCCAAAAACTGGAGATGGTTTCTCTTCAGAACCGGATGGGTGCCAACGGCTCCTGCTGCGCTGCTACCAGCAGCCGATTGCCCAGCAGGCTGGCCCGCCCACTCAGAGCCTGCTCCGCCGCCAGCCGCGCCAACTCAGGAAGATTATTGTTTTCAGACAGATGTCCGAGGATGATGTAAGTGGCCTGGCCGTCGTATTCGGCCTCAAGAAACGCGGCGGTGGCGTCATTGGAGAGATGCCCCACACGGGACAATACGCGCTGCTTGACCTGCCAGGGATAGGGCCCGTCGCGCAGCATATCCAGGTCATGGTTCGACTCCAGAAGGAGCAGGTCCACCCCCTTCAGTTGCGCTTTCACGTTGGGCGGGATGTAGCCAAGGTCGGTTGCAACGGCTAGGCGAACCCCTTCAGCCCGAAAGACAAAGCCCACCGGATCAGCGGCATCGTGGGGGATGGTGAATGGGCTCACCGCGATATCGCCCACCTGGAACGGCCTGCCCGCCTGAAAGAACTCGACTGCGGGAAGCCGGCTCGGATCAGGCTTGTCGGCCTTCGGCTCGTTCTTGGGCTCTTCCTGCGCTTCCGCTGCCTGCAATGCCACAGCATCTCCGGCTTCGGCCTCTTCGCAGTCGGGACCGTCGGGGGCGGGCTCTGCCCGGCGTTCGGCAGCCTGCTTGCGGCACTGTTCCAGCCAGTCGGCGTAAGTCATCCGCCGCCGCGGAGTAATCCAGCGCATCCATTCCCGGTGCGTGGCCTCAGTAAAATAGACCGGAATTCCCAGCTTGCGCGCCGTCACCGCCAGGCCGTTCACGTGGTCCTGGTGTTCGTGGGTGATCAGAATAGCGTCCAGGGTGCGGGGATCCTCGCCGGACTGCTCCATCCGGCGGAACATCTCGCGGCAGCTCAGGCCCGCATCCACCAGAATGCGCGTATTGCCTCCGGAGACAACCGTACAGTTGCCCTTTGAACCCGAAGCCAACACCGTAAACCGGACCATTCAATGAGCATACCGCGAATGTCTGTGGACGGCGCACCATCAGGGATTAACTTCCCGGCTACCGATTCAGAAACGCGTCCACCACCGGGCCAATCTGCCCGGAGCACTGAACCGGCGCCAGGTGACCGCAACCACTCACCACGTCGAACTGCGATTGTGGCATGAGTTGATGCATCTTTTCGCCGTCCGCAAGCGGGATGATGTGGTCCTCGCTGCCCCATACAATCAGAACCGGCATCTTCAATTGCGGCAGCTCGCTGTTGGTTACGTCTTTCCCGGTCAACATCGAATCCATGGCTCGATGGACGATCCAGGCCGTGTTATTGGAGATGCGCAGGATATCCCGCGCGATGAATGCCGGCACTTCCGGCGGATGCGGCATAAGGAGTGCGTCCAGCTGGTTCAACTCTTCCGGGGTGGCCGGCGTAAAGAGCGCGGTATTCCAAGCCGGTTTGTCGGAGATGCCGGCGCTATCAAAAATCATCAGCTTGCGGACGCGGTCGGGATGCTCGAAAGCGATGCGTTGCACGATCCATCCACCCATGGAATGGCCACCGAGATCCACCTGCTTCAGCCCGATGGCATCCATGAAGCCGACGACCGCTTTGGCTTCGTCCGCAATGGAATAGGAGAAGCCCTTTGGCTTGCCGCTGCGACCGAAGCCGGGCAGGTCAGGCATGTAAACCCTGAAGCCTGCGGCGACCATGTATGGCGCCAGGTTGTGCCAGTCCTCGCCGCTGCCTCCCAGGCCATGCACCAGCACCACGGGCGTGCCGTCTTCCGCACCCCGCACCCAGTAGTGAATATGGAGGCCGTTCACTGAGGTCCAGCGGCTGTGCGCGCCGGACAGATGCAATTGCAGGTCCAGCAGCCCGTTGAAATAGTTCACCGGCCGCTCGTAGAATCCGATGACCACGGCCGCCATGAGCGCCAGAACAACCGCCGCCAGCCAGGCAAACTTCCGCGCCGGCCTCATTGAAAGCCTCCTTCAATGGCCTGGGCGCGCTGCCAAGCTGCCTCAATCACGCGCACCGTGATGGGCTCGAGCGCTAACGCGCTGTGGCTGTTCCACTCGGCGCGCTCCACCCAGCGGGCTTCATCGGCATCGGATGCAGCTTGGAGCGTGCCGCCGGTCACGCGGCAGAGGTAGTCGGCAATCACGTAGTGGTAGCGCACGCGCCCGCCCTCGCGATGAATGCGGTCCAGCAGCTCCACCAGCTCCACCGGCTCTATTTCGAGGCCCGTCTCCTCGCGCGCCTCGCGCACCACGGCCTCGCTCAGCATCTCGCCCACTTCAATCAGACCGCCCGGAATTGACCACCGCCCGCGCAGGGGTTCCGTGCCGCGCCGCACCAGGAGAACGCGGCCTTCTTTCACGATGACTGCGCCCACGCCGACCAGCGGCGACGCGGGAAACTCGCGCTGCAGCATGCCTCTACCATAGTCCATGGCCGGAGCGCTCCCAGCTTTGGATGCATCTTTGCGCGCCGGATATCATCATTAACTAGAAAGCAGAGGAACACGCGATGCCAGAATTCACGCTGCACATTGAGGGGATGCATTGCGGCGGATGCGTCCGCCGCGTCAGCCAGGCGCTGGCGCAAACTCCCGGGCTTGAAGTAAAGGAAGTTCAGGTGGGCGCCGCGCGCGTGGCATCCGCGCAGGAGCCGCCGCCCATCGACCAGGCCATCGCGGCCCTCGCCACCGCGGGCTACAAGGCGCATCCTGCTCCCATCCAGCCCGGAGCCTGACGTGGCGGAGCACGCTACCGAATCGGTCACGCTGCCAGTGGTGGGCATGACCTGCGCCGCCTGCCAGCACCACGTTGAAGAAGCGCTGCGCACCACCGCCGGCGTGACAGATGCCCGCGTGGACTTGATGGCGCATCGCGCGCGGATCACATTCGATCCCGCAGCAACAGCGCCGGAAAAGCTGGTCGCAGCCATCCGGAAGGCCGGCTACGATGCGGTGCTTCCCCGCCCCGGAGCTGCGGCCGCTGCGCGCGAAACCGAAACTGCAGCCGCTCGCAAGGCCTGGGTGATGATCGTGGCCGGCGCCATCGCCATGTTGCTGGCCATGCCGCTAGGCGGAGAAATGGGCGCGGTCGACCATGCGCTCATGCGGGTGGTACCGTGGCTATACGCCGCGCCACCAAGCCTGCTGCGCTGGTCGCTCTTTATTTTGACCGCATTCCTGGTTCCCTGGGCCGGAAGAAGCATCTTCCTCAATGCCTTTCGCGGCCTGCGCCACGGCACAACCAACATGAACACGCTGGTGTCGCTCGGAACCAGCGCGGCATTTCTTTACTCAACGTATTCCACCCTCGTCCCCGCGCCCGGGCGGCAGGTTTACTACGACGCCGTGCTGCTCATCATCGGCTTCCTGCTGCTGGGCAAGGCGCTTGAAGTCCGCGCCAAGCATCGCGCTCTGGCTGCGCTCGACTCGCTCAGCCGCATGAAGCCGGTGAGCGCGCGCAGAGTGGTCGACGGCGTTGAAACCCTGGTGCCGCTCGATGAGATCAGGCCGGGCGACAGCGTGCTGGTGCTTCCAGGCGAGCGCTTCCCCGTGGATGCCGTGGTGCTGGAAGGCCGCACCACAGTGGATGAATCCATGCTGACGGGCGAATCCACGCCGCTCGGGCGCGAGCCCGGCGGGCGCGTGCTCGCCGGCGCGCTCAACTACGACGGCGCCGTCACCTGCCGCGCCGAATCGCTGGGCGAATCCACCCTGCTGGCGCAGATCACGCGCATGGTGGAGCAGGCGCAGAGCTCGCGCGCGCCCATGGAGCGGCTGGCCGACCGCGCCAGCGCAATTTTCGTTCCCGTTGTCCTGGTGCTCGCCGCCATCACGTTCGTGGTGTGGATTGTCGCAGCCCATTCGCTGCAGCTTGCCCTGGCCAATACCGTCGCCGTTCTCGTCATCGCGTGTCCGTGCGCCATGGGGCTTGCCGTTCCCGCGGCTCTCACCGTAGCCGTGGGCCGCGGTGCGCAACTGGGCGTGCTCTTCAAGGGCGGCGAGGCCCTGGAACGCCTGACGAATCTCGACGTCATTGTGCTCGACAAGACCGGCACGCTGACCATCGGCCGTCCCGTGCTCGAGTCGATGCATTCGCTCGGCGATGCCGCGGGGAACGATTTGCTGCGCATTGCCGCGGCTGCCGAGGAACGCTCCAACCATCCGCTGGCCCACGCCATCGTCGATTATGCTCGCGCAGCCGGCCTGGCATGGCCCACCGCTGCTGACGTGCAGATTGTGCCGGGCCGCGGTGTTACTGCAACGGTAGACGGCCGCAGCGTGATGCTGGGTAATGAAGCTCTCTTCTCCGAGTTCTTTGTCCGCCTTCCCGTCGGCATCGAACCTGCTGAGGCCGGCGTCACGCGGCTCTGGATGGCGATCGACAATCAGCCCGCGGGCTACTTCGATGCCCGCGACGCTCTGCGCCCTGAAGCGGCCGCCGCGGTCAGTCAGCTTCGCGCGGAGGGTCTGCGCGTGCTCATGCTTACAGGCGACTCCGCCGCTGCCGCCGCGCCCATCGCAAAGCAGGCCGGCATCGACGAAGTGGAAGCCGGCCTTGACCCCGCCGGCAAACTGGCTCGCATCCGCGTGCTCCAGCAGGAAGGACTGCGCGTGGGCATGGTGGGCGATGGAGTCAACGATGCCGGCGCGCTGGCCCAGGCCGACGCGGGCATCGCCATGGGCACCGGCGCCGATCTCGCTCAGGAAGCCGGCGACGTGCTGCTCCTGCGCGCGCAGCCCTCCGCCGTTCCTGCGGCGCTGGCACTGGCTCGCGCCACTCTGCGCAACATGCGCCAGAACCTGGTTTGGGCCGTGGGGTACAACATCGTTGGCATCCCGCTCGCCGCGGGTGTTCTTTATCCCTGGTTCCACATCCTGCTCAGTCCGTGGGTGGCCGCCGCGGCCATGGCCTTCAGCTCCGTCAGCGTGGTCACCAACAGCCTGCGGCTGCGCCGCTGGAATCCAGCGGAGTGATTTGAGCCAGACGCGGTCTCCAAGCCCGCCGCGTATAATTTGCCGCATGTTCAGACCAGCAATGCACGTTATCGGATTGTTGCTGCTTCTGGCATCATTCTCGTCTCATTCCTCCGCCCAGAATGCTGCGCCGGAAACGCCGAAGCCGCTCGATCCAAACGATCCTCGATTGACCTTTACTTTTCCCATCCAGCCCGGCGGAAAGCCAGGTAAATTTCAGGTTCAGGTCAACAAAGCAGGAGAAATCGCTGGAGTATTGGTCTTCCGTGTGGAAAGTGACATAGCGCCACTTCAAAGGTTCGCCGGATGCTCCAAGAACCCGGATCAATGGACGACTGATACTCCGGACTACGATTTTCCGGAACTACTCAGACACGCCGACCTGAACTTTGACGGATTCGAAGACATCGAGCTGGTGCAGAACTTCAGCGAACATCTCGGTAAGGGCGTCTATTGCATCTATCTGTGGGACCATAGGGCCGGTCGATACCGATACGCTCCTCAAGTTACCGATGAGATAGGCGTAAACCCTGAGCCGCATCCCGACAATAGGACGATTACTACGCATGAGGACTGGATGGGCGGTTCATGGCGCGACAGTGCCTACCAGTGGAAACGGGAAAAGCTCGAATTGACTGAGCAAAGCAGTCTTCTCGGGGACTGGAGTGTGCAAAAAGACGGACAATGCGGGTTCACCTTCACTTGTAGAAGTCTGGTGAAAGGAAAGCTGGTCAATACACTCAACAAATCGATCTGCACAACCGATGACATGGAAAATCTGCCCGACTGCCCGAAGGCACCAGCACCCCATGAACCAAAGGGCGCCACAGGGCCCCCGTTACCCTCGCCGCGATAGACTGGGTGCAGGTTCCTTCCGTGCGCATCCTCACCCGGTACATTCTCGGCGAGATCCTCTCCCATGCGCTCATCGGATGCGCCCTGTTCACCTTCATCCTGTTCATGCCGCGTCTCCCGCAGATCCTGGAGATGGTGGTCCGCAACAGTTCCGCCTTCAGCAACGTTCTTGAAGTCTTCCTGTTTACGCTGCCCAATCTGTTCTGGGTCACCATTCCCATGTCGGTGCTGGTGGGCGTCCTCCTCGGATTCAGCCGGCTCGCGGCTGACAGCGAAATTGTGGCCATGCGCGCTTCGGGTTTCGGCATTGGCTACTTCGTTCGTGTGGCGTCAATCGTCGCGGTCAGCGGCGCGGTAATCGGCCTGGTGAACTCGCTCTGGGTTGCGCCCCGCGCCAACCGGGCCATCCTTGAAATGCAGCAGGAACTCGCCGCCTCCCAGGCCTCGTATGAGATCCAGCGCGGCGTCTTCTATGAAGACTTCCACAACGCCGTCCTCTACGTGCAGAATGTCCGCTCCGGCACGGGCGCCTCCAACTGGGATCAGATATTCATGGCCAATGTGAGCGATCCCAACGCGCCTGTGATTACCACCGCCGCCTCCGCCACGGTGGTAAACGACAACCAGCAGGAGCTGCTGATGCGCCTGCGTAATGGCGAACAGCACGAGACCAATCCTGCGCAGCCCGATCAGTACAATGTCTCCACCTTCACCACCACGGACCTGCCGCTAAGCCTGAGCCCGCAGAGCGATGTGCATCTGGGCCGCATGGATACGGCTATTTATGCCATCACCACGCATGCGCTTCTTGAGCGCATCCACAAGCCAGACGCAAAGCGCTATCTCATTGAGCTCAACAATCGCTTCGCCTATCCCGCCGCATGTCTCGTGCTGATGCTGGTCGGGGTTCCGCTGGGAGTGGTTTCACGCCGCGGCGGCAAGAGTTCCGGCTTCGTTTTCACGTTGCTGCTGGTCGTCCTCTATTACGTTCTCTCCTACACGGGCGAGTCGCTGGCCCGTCAGGACAGGCTTCCCGTAATTGCCGGCGTGTGGCTGGCCAACGTCCTTTTTGCCGCCGCGGGCATTTTCCTGCTTTGGCAGATGGCGAGCGGCGGCCGCATCCTCAGCGCCATTGTCAGCCTCACCGCCCGCACCCCCGATCTGCACTCCGCGGCCCTTCCTGCCGCCGGGCACGAGAACGGCTCCCGCATCGCGCATTGGCTTGAGCGCCGTCCGCGCACCGCCCGCAGCGCCTACCGCGGCGCGTTTCCCCGCATCCTGGATCAATACGTCCTGCGCCAGTTTCTCGGCATGTTTTTTCTGGTCTTGGGCGGCTTCGTCCTGCTCATGCTCCTCTTCACCTTCTTTGAGCTCATAGGCGACATTATTCACAACCGAATCGCGCTCACCACGGTCGGCCTTTACCTGGTCAACCTCACGCCCAGCATGCTTTACACCGTTGCTCCGCTGGCTGTGCTCATCGCCGTGCTGGTCACATTCGGCGTGCTCAACCGCAACAGCGAAATCGTCGCCATGAAGGCCACCGGCATCAGCCTCTATCGCCTCATCGTCCCCATCATCGTCATCGCCGCAAGCCTGGCCGTGTGCCTCTTTCTCTTTGACCAGTTCTATTTGCCGCAGGCCAACCGCCGCCAGGAGGCCCTGCGCAACATCATCAAGGGCCGCCCGGCGCAGACCGTCCTCCATCCTGAGCAGACCTGGATCTTCGGCCATCCGCGCCCCGGCGAGCCAGGCCGCATCTTCTACTACAAATTCTTTGACCGCGATCGCAACGAGTTCGCCGATCTCTCCGTTTTCGAATTCGATCCCGCAACCTTCTCGCTCACCCGCCGCATCTTTGCCCAGCGCGTCTTCTGGGACGCCGGTCACGGCCAGTGGCGCTTCCAGAACGGCTGGGTCAACGATTTTCAGGGCGCCGACCAAACAGGTATCCGCGCGTTCATCAACACCGCATTCAGCGAGATCCACGAGGACCCCGCCTACTTCAAAAAAGAAAGCGTGCAATCGCAGGAGATGAATTTCGGCCAGCTCCAGCGCTATATTCGCGATCTGAGCCAGAGTGGCTTTGACACGATGCGCCTGCGCGTGGCCCTCTGGCACAAGCTTGCCTACCCGCTGGTTGCCATCATCATGGCCGCTTTCGCCATTCCCTTCGCGCTCTCCATGGGCCGTCGCGGCTCGCTCACCGGCATCGCCGTCGCCATCGGCATCGCTCTCGCTTACTGGGTGGCCGACGGCCTCTTTGGGGCCATGGGAAACGTAGCCTATCTGCCCGCACCCCTCGCTGCCTGGTCTTCCGACATCCTTTTCGGACTGGCCGGAGGCTACCTCCTGCTGCGCACGCCAACGTGATCCAGCGCCAGTGCTGCTCCGCAGCGTGACCAGACCCGCGGCGTGCCCGGCTACCCCGGTACAATAAAGAGATGCTGCGCGACCTGCGCCCCCTCTTCCGCTACATGCGCCGCTACCGCTGGGGATACGCCTGGGGCATCTTCGCATGCGTCTGCACCAACGCCATCTGGGTGCAGTTTCCCCGAGTTCTTGGGCGCGCCATCAACGACCTTGAACACGGCACCACCCTCCATCACATCTTCCTTCTCTCGCTGCTCCTCATCGCCATATCGCTCGGTAAAGGCGTCTTCCTCTACACCCAGCGCTGGGTCCTCATCGGCATCTCCCGCGACATCGAATTCGACCTGCGCAACGATCTCTTCCTCGGCCTCGAGACCCAGGACACCGGCTTCTATCAGCGCTACCGCACCGGCGACCTGATGGCGCGCATGACCAACGACCTCAATGCCGTCCGCATGGTGCTTGGACCCGGCCTCATGTACAGCGTCAACACCCTCTTTCTGTCGCTGTTCGCCGTGGTGTTCATGCTCCGCATCAGCCCCTGGCTCACCCTCGTTGCACTGGCGCCAATGCCCCTGGCCAGCATCCTGGTGCAGTACTTCGGCAGCCGCATCCATGCGCGTTTTGAGCGCATACAGGCCAGCTTCTCCGATATCTCCGCGCAGGCCCAGGAGAACTACTCGGGCGTGCGCCTCATCCGCGCCTTCGCCCGCGAGGAATCCGAGATCGGCCGCTTCGAAAAGCTCAATCGTCAGTACATCGCTCGCGCCCTGCGCCTGGTCCAGCTCATGGGCATGCTCTGGCCCACTCTCGAGTTCATTCTCGGCATCTCCATGATCATCACCCTGCTGGTCGGCGGCCACCTGGTCCTTCAGAACCGCATCAACGTCGGCCAGTTCGTCGCCTTCAATACCTACATGATCCTGCTCATCTGGCCCATCATCGCGGTGGGCTGGGTGGTCAACATCTTTGAGCGCGGCACCGCCTCGGTAACGCGCATCGACGAACTCCTCCGCCAGCAGCCGGCCATCGATGACCGCGACGCCGACCTCGACATCGTTCCCAATACCGTGCTGCGCGGCGAGATCGAGTTCCGCAACCTGAGTTTCAGCTACAACAACACGCCCGTCCTCCGCGACATCTCGCTGCGCATCCCCGCCGGCGCCAGCCTGGCCATCGTCGGCCCCACCGGCTCAGGAAAGACCACCCTCGTCAGCCTCCTCTCGCGGCTCTATGAAGCTCCCCCAGACACCCTCTTCATCGACGGACGCCCCATCCGCGAGTACCCTCTTGCCGTCCTCCGCCGCAATATCGGCATGGTTCCCCAGGAGACCTTCCTCTTCAGCGAAACCCTCCGCGAAAACCTGCGTTTCGGCGCCCCCGAAGCCGCCGAAGATGAAATGCTGCGCGCCGCTGAGGCGGCTCACATCCGCCAGGAGTTTGAAGACTTCCCCGCAGGTTTCGAAACCGCGGTAGGCGAGCGTGGCGTCACCCTCTCCGGAGGCCAGAAACAGCGCAGCGCCATTGCCCGCGCATTGCTGCGCGCACCCGCTATCCTCATCCTCGACGATGCCCTGGCCTCGGTCGACACCTACACCGAGGAGCGCATCCTCGGCGGCCTGCGCAGCTATACCGCGCATTCCACCACCATTCTGATCTCCCACCGCATCTCCACCGTACGGGATGCCGACCAGATCGCGGTGCTCAACCACGGCCGCATCGTTGAGCTTGGCCGCCACGACGATCTCCTCGCCCTCGACGGCTACTACGCCAGCCTCTACCGAAAACAGCAGCTCGAAGAAGAACTTTCCGTGGCCGGCTGACAGGCGCAGTCGCCCGTCCTTCAATACTTGTTTTCTTTTCTCTGTTCCCTATTCCCTGTTCCCTGTTCCCTATTCCCTGTTCCCTGCGTCAAGCGCTCCAGCCGTGCGACCCTGATCCGGCCAGAGGCGTGGCCGGCTGCCCCGCATGCGCGGCCGGATTCGCCCACGGATCCCGAGCCACCTCCCGCCACGCATCCCGAACATTGCGCACACAGGCAATCGCATGTTCAAACTTCTGCCGGGACGCCGCCTGCGATCCTTGTAGAATCTGCGCAAACGTTGCTGCGTAAAATTCGCTCAGCGCCTTGGCCGGCTTTCCCCCCACATCCATCCTCAACCGCGCCTGCAAATGCAGAATGATGTCCAGCGCCCGCTTCACCGCCGCCCGCCGCGCATCCTCGTCTCCCCGGTCTACGGCCTCGCACGCCACATACAGGAAGCGAATGATCCCGTCATACAGCGCTAACACCAGTTCCACCCCCGACGCGCCATCCAGCGTGCGCCCCTGATACTCGTTCATCTCTGCTCCTCATCACTTGTTCTGGTTGTATCCGGTAATCGCCGCATAGAGCTCGTTAATGCCTGCCAACTGCGATGGCAACTCCTGCATGATCTGGTTGGCGTTGTTCAGCTCCGTCGTCAGCCTCTTCTGCTCGGCTGCGATCAGGCTGTCTTCCTTCGTAACCTCCGCGTTCAGCGTGGATTCCGTGTTCGAATTCGATTTTTGCGCCAGCGCGATCACACCCGTAGGCGAACTCGTCCCCGCATTGTTCAACATGGTCGCAAAAGTCTGGCCCCAGCTGTTCAGATTCTGGAAGAATCCCAGCACGCCGTTGAAGTCGGAATTCAGTGCCGAATCCAAAACACTGGCATCGAACGTAAGGGAACCGTCGTCCTTCTGCGACGCCGTAATCCCCAGGTTCCCAAGCGTTGCCACATCCGATGAGTTTGTGTAGGCCAGGTTCGTAGTCTTCGTGTTGGTCGTGTCCAGCACATTCGATGTCACCGTCAGGTTCCCTGCGCTATCTGCAGTCAAGGAATGCAGCGAGAGACATACCGTGCCGTCAGACTCTGTCACCACAGAAGCGGTCACGCCGATACCCGCGGTGTTGTTGATCGCATCGGCCAGTGTGGCCAGCGTATTGCTCGACGAGTCGATCGTGATCGTCTGCGCCGTCCCATTGCCCACCTGAATCGACAGCGAGCCGGAAAGAATATCGTTGGCGCTCGAAATCGGATCGAGCACCCCGCTTGCATTCACTCCCCCGCCACCGCCAATTCCCGTAAACGCCAGCGCCGTCTGGCTGGTCGCCGCAATGGTCGAGTTCACGGTCAGCGCGCCCGCCGATCCTGCCGTTTGCGACATCAGCGACAACGTCGATTGCCCGCTGCTGTTGGTAATGCCCGCCGATACTCCTATCCCGGGGATGAACAGACCTGAAGTTACGGTCAGCGCGGAAGCATCGCTTGAGGCCAGCGACAAGGTCGACGTGCCGTCGCCGTTGTCCACAATCGACGCCGTCACCCCCAAAGTGCTCGCATTCGCATTGATATAGGTCTCCAGGCTCGCTAACGTGTCCGATGTATTCCCGGTGGCCAGGTCGCCGGAAGGCGCGTCGCTCGAGGGCCCCAGATAGATCGTCTCGGGCGTCCCATTTCCGGTCTGGATAGAAAGCGTACCGTTCAGGCTGGCGGTGGTGCCAGCGGTCAAAGAGCCGCTATCACTGGCTCCACTCGTGTACGTCACCGGTGTACTCGCGGCTGCCGCGTTGATGGCGTCCACCAGGCTCTGCATCGTGCTGTCACCCGTATAGATCGTGTTGCCGCTCGAAGAGCCCGCGCCCATCACGAACGTCTCCGTGGCGCCATTTCCTGCCTGCACCGTCAGCTGTCCTGCCAGCGCGGTGCTCGAATTCGTCGTGATCGGCGTCAGGTACCCATTCGGATTCTGCCGGTTCACGCTGGCCAGCATCTGCTGCTTCAGCAACGACAGCGTCGGCGAGCCGAACAGAGGTTCGGCTTTGCCTGAACTGTCGTTTCCCTGCTGCGTGTTCATCGCGCTGATCAGCGAGTTGTAGTCCGTCACCATCTGGCTGATCGCGCTTTCCACACTCGAGTTATCGTTGCCGATGATCACCTGCACCTGCTCCAGGCTTCCGTCCGACTCGTTCGCGCTCGGCGCAAGCAGTTGAAACGTCACCCCCGGGATCAGGTTCGTCACCGTGTTTGAAGCGCTGGTCAGGTTTACACCGTCCACCGTCAGCGCCGCGTTGGTTCCCGCCACCGTCTGCGCATACGCCAGGGGTGTGTTCGTATCGGTCAGGCTTGGAGTAACCGATAATGCCTGGCCTCCTTGCGCGCTCAGGCTCAAACTTTGCGTTCCATCGCTGTTGGTCGCGATCGATGCGGTCACGCCCAGGCTCGAATTGCCGTTGATGGCATCCCTCAGCGACGTCAGCGTATTGTCGCTATCCGCTGCATCCACATTGATGGTCTGCGCCGTGTTCGCTCCCACCTGGAGGGTGATCGTCCCGCTCAGGGTGTCGCTGGCGCCAGGAATCCCGGTCAATGTCCCGCTCGAACTATTCGTCGCGGTGTAATTCATCGCCGCATTCGTCGCCGCGGCCAAGCTGTTGCCCGAGATCGAAATCGTCCCGTTCGCGCCTGAAGTCTGTGAAACCAGGCTCAGTCGCGAACCCATCGCATCCGTCAGCACGCTCGCTGAGATGCCGGCTCCCGATGTGTTGATCGCTGAAGCCAGACCAGACAGCGTCTGGCTCGACAGGCTGCTCATATTGATCGTCTTCGCTGTCCCGTTGCCCACCTGGAGCGTAATCGACCCCGACAACGCCGCAGTGGCGTTGGGCAACGTCGTCAGGTATCCGCTCGACGTCGTCGCCAGGTTCTTCACCACCACCGAATGAGTCCCCGCTACCGCCGACGATGTTGCACTGGTCAGCTGCAGCACGTTCGTATCGGAGCTCGATCCGGTTTTCTGCGCCATGATGCCGGTGAAATCCGTCAACTGGCCCACGTCGGTCGAAAGGCTCGACAGCAGCGTCCCCAGATTCGACAGCACCGTGTCCTGGCTCTCGAGGCTGGTCAACTGCGTCTTCCACGGCGTCTCCACCTTCTCCAGGTTGGTGACGATCTGCGACACCGTGGAGCTGACGTCAAATCCCGCGCCGCTCGTCGGCGAACCGAAGCTCAGTCCTACTGTTCCCATCGCTCGCTCCCGCGTTTCCCCTGCAGATTCAAAGCCGACCATCTGCGGAACAGATTGGAAAGCTTTCAGGCGAAACTGCCGCCCTCAGAACCCAGGCAACTCCCGCCCAGCTCAGGGGACCTCTTCGTGGTTCATCGGCAGTCGCGCCAGATCAAATTAACTGTCCTCGGTGATGCAGCCGTCGCAGCCTCTTGAGGTTCTTCCAATACACGTTCCATCGCTGTGGCTCGGCGTGTGCCCGTTCGCCAGTAGGCCGCCACGCCTGGCCCTGCCAGGACCTCGCGCGGTCCCGGGAGGAACCCATTTGCGCCACACCCGTATGATCCGGCCGGACTATGCGAGCCGCTTCGCCTGCCTCGGCTCTGCTTGTGAGGAAAACTGCTGTTCCGGCTGGCTCGTTTCGATCGATGAGACTACCTGCCGGAAATACGACGCCCTTGAGCACAGCCCCTTGCGCAGCCTGATCGAGGACTCCATTGTCCGTACCGCTGCGCGGGAAGATCCACAGGCTTCCTGCGCCACCATCCGCATGCTGCCCTCCGGCCAATGCCCGCTTCTGTCTGAGAACGGGCTCTGCCGCATCCAGGTCGAACACGGCGAGTCGTACCTCTCCCCCACCTGTGCCAACTACCCGCGAACCCGTCACACCATCGACGGACTGGAAGAGACAACACTCTCTCTTTCCTGTCCCGAGGCCGCGCGCCTGGTGCTGCTTTCCCCCAGCCTGCTCCCCGGCGCCGACGCTCCCGGCTACCAGCTCACATGGGATGAAACCGCGGCCATCGGAAACGCGCTCCGCCCTTACTTCTGGCAGATTCGCGCCTTCCTCATCGGCCTCATCCTCAATCGCGATTACCCGCTCTGGCAGCGGCTCTTCCTCATGGGATCCTTCTGCCGGCGCCTTCAGGCTCTCTCCCTGGATGAGACCGACCGGAAATTCCCTGAAATCCTCGATGACTTCTCCCGCGCGGTCGCCGCCCCGGGGCTGTCCGCATCCATTGAGACCATCGCCGCCGATCTTCCCCTGCAACTGGAAATCGTCCTCGAGCTCATTCGGCAGCGCGTAAACAACACCCCAATCGGCTCCGGGCTGCACGGCGTTCTTACGGACTTTGTTGCCGGCGTTGGACACTCTCAGACTGCCGCCATCGAATACCAGGCGGCCCGGTATGCCAAGGCGTACCAGCGATACTACGTTCCCTTCTTTCGCCGCCGCCCGCAGATTCTCGAGAATTATCTCGTCAATTTCGTGCTTCGCGATGCTTTCCCGTTCGCCAACAGACTCTTCCTTCCGGGGGCGGAGCCCGAGCCTGCCAAAGCCTTCGCCATGTTCGCCATTCAGTTCTCGCTCATCAAGGGCCTGCTGATCGGTGTTGCCGGGGCCCGGGGCCGCCGCTTCTCAACCGCCGATGTACTGAGGACGATTCGCATCGCCTTCAAGCACTTCGAGCACAATCCGCGGTTTCTGGCCGGCGCGTACAACATGTTGGCGGCGAGGGGCTTGAATGACGCGCGCGGTCTTGCCATGCTTCTGCGCAACTGAGCATCCGTCCGCCGGCAATCCGCTCCGCACAAATCACCCTGTTGACTGATGTACACGCGCAAAAGAGGGCGCCGCGCGGGCGCCCTCCTCTGGTTGATTGGCATCGCTGCCGTTATTGCAACAGCTTGGTCACTTCCTGCTGCATGCTGTTGGCCTGTGCCAGGGCCGAAATGCCGGTCTGACTCAGGATCTCGTACTTCGACATGTTCGAGCTCGCCGCTGCATAGTCCGTGGCCTGCACCGCGTTCTGCGCCGACTGCACGTTCTGCTGCTGCGTTGCCAGTACGTTGCTGACCGCGTTCAGGGTGTTGATTTGCGCGCCGATATAGCCATCCTGCGAGGCCACATTGGCAATCGCCGTGTTCAGCGTGGTCAGCGTGGCTTCCGCCTGGGTCTGGCCGCTCACGTCGTGCGCCGAGATATTCGTACCGGCACCCGAGGTGTACGTGATCTGCGCAATGCCGCCCGTGTTATCGGATGTCAGCGCGTTGGCGCTTGCACCCGAGGTGACACCCGAAAGATCGTAGCCGCCGGTCGTGATGGCAATCCCCTGCTGCCCGTTCACGTTCGCAGAACCACCACCTGCGGCAACGTTCCCCGAGATCATGATGCCGGTATCGGCATCCGCTACGCCGGCAGCTCCGTGTGCACCCGCCTGCAAGCCAGTAGTAAACGTCGCCGTCAGCGCGCGTCCGGAGCCGTTGATCGCCGCCATCAATCCGCTCACCGTGCCGGCCGCGGTCGTCACAACGGACCCTGTCGAACCATCGGGATTGTCGTAGGAGATTGTCAGGGTAGTCGACTTCAGCGCATCGGTGCTCTGCGCGGTGCCCACCTGAGCCGTGCCGTTCGACAGGTCCAGGAAGACGTTCTTGCCGCCGTTGTAGCCCATGGTGCCGCCGCCATCTCCCACGCTGGTGCGCGAAAGCTGGGCAATGTTCAGGTTGTCCAGAGACGCGCTCTGGCTCGAAGAATCACCGGCATAGATGCCCACCGTGCCCGCGCCAAATACCTTGGTCTGGTTGTAGGTGGTCGTCGACCCGATGTTGTCGATCTCCGACATGATCGAGTTGTATTCCTGGTTGGCCGCCGCATTCTGCGAGCCGTTCAGCGTGCCGTTCGAGACTTCGGTTGCCAGCGTCACGGCGCGGTTGAGCAGATTGGTCACCTGTGACAGCGCGCCATCGGCTACCTGCAGAAGCCCAACGCCTTCCTGCGCGTTGGTCTGCGACTGCGTCAGAGCCATCTGGTTGGCCTGCAGGCCGTCCACCATTGACAAACCGGCCGCGTCGTCCGCGCCCGAGTTGATGCGAGACCCCGAAGACAACTGCTGCAACGTCTTCGACAGGCTGTTGTTGGTGTTGGTCAGGTTGTTTTCCGCGTACACCGCGGAGAGGTTGTTCAAGACACCCAGGGACATGGGTCACTCCTATCGATGCGTGGAATTGCGGAACCTGAACCCGATGCCTGCTCCCATTTGTTTTTTGCTGCCCTGGGCTGCTGCTGCGGGCTGGTACCGTCACATCTGGCCCCTTTTTCGGCGCTTATCCACATCCCTTTACGCTCCGCTTCAATTGTCCCTTTGCCGGACACTCTTTCCGTGTCGCTTTCTAATCTTTCACCCTTCCCTTCCTCCCGCCGATAACCACTCCATAAGGAGTCGCGTACATGATCGAGCTCACCCGGCTCAACGGCACCACCATGATCCTTAATAGTGATCTGATAAAGACCGCCGAGGCCTCGCCTGACACCATGCTCACCCTCATCACCGGCGAGAAACTCATCGTGCGCGAAGAGTGCGGCGAGATTGTCGAGCGCATCCTCGCCTGGCGCGCCCGCCTGCTGGCCGCTGTTGCGCAACGCGCCCCTGGAGCCGGCCTCGAGCGCGTGGCCGCTCTCTCCAGCCTGCCCAATCCCGACGATCCTGAATCCTTCTCCACCGCGGGCAAACGCAAGCCCGCCCAGCGTTAATCCACATACCGCGGAGGAGCCCCCATGGACAAATCGAGTATCGCCGGCGTCCTGCTCGCCATCGTTGGCATTGTCGCCGGCTTGCTCATGGAAGGCGGCCATATCGGCCAGATCCTTCAACCCACCGCCGCCGTTATCGTCTTCGGCGGCACCATCGGCGCCGTTCTGCTGCAATTCCCCCTCTCCACCGTCACCCAGGCCTTCGGACGCATCGGCCGCCTCTTCACTGTCCCCAGCAAGCACGATGATCAACTCATCCACCTCCTGATCGCCTTTGCCCAGAAGGCTCGCCGCAACGGCGTCGTCTCCCTCGATGCCGACCTCAAGACCATCCAGGATCCATTCCTTCGCCAGGCCGTCATGCTCGCCGTTGACGGAACCGAGCCCGAAGACCTGCGCCGCATCATGCAGGTCTCCCTCGATTCCTCCACCGAAAGCGAAGAACGACTGCCCGCCGTCTTTGAATCGGCCGGCGGCTTTTCCCCCACCATCGGCATCCTCGGCGCCGTCCTCGGCCTCATCCAGGTCATGCAACATCTTGACAACATCGCTGAAGTCGGCAAAGGCATCGCCGTCGCCTTCGTCGCCACCATCTACGGCGTGGGCATCGCCAACCTCTTCTTCCTCCCCATCGCCGGCAAAATGCGTCTCCGCCTGCGCGATGAGGTCCAGCGCTGCGAGATGATTCTCGAAGCCGTCATCTCCATCCTCGAAGGCATCAACCCCCGCATGCTTGAAGTCAAGCTCACTGGCTTCCTGCATGGCCCCGCCAGGCAGTCCGCGCAGCGTGCCGCATGAGAGCCCGCGTCCAGCGCAGCCGCGTCAGTCACGACCGCTGGCTGGTCTCCTATGCCGATTTCATTACCCTCCTCTTCGCCTTTTTCGTCGTCCTCTACGCATTCTCCCGCGCCAACCACGAGCAACAGGCGCAACTGCCCCTGTCCATCGATTCCGCTTTCAAGGCCCTCGGCGTCTTTCCCAACTCCGCGCGCAACTCCTCGCATGAGCAGTTCTCCGGCAGTGAAACACCCGCCATGCCCATGAACATCGTTATGGGTGAAGATGTCCTTTCTCCCGCCGAAGTGGCCAGCGATCTCAACCGCATCCAGCGCGATCTCACGCAGCGCCTCACCAACCAGGTCGCCACCCACACCGTCGCCATCAAGATGGGCCGCGACGGCCTCGTTATCAGCCTCCGCGAAGCCGGCTTCTTTGACTCCGGCTCCGCCACGCCGCATCCTGAAGCCATCTCCACCCTGCGCCAGATCGCGACCTCGCTTGCCGGCACACCCTACAACCTCCGCATTGAAGGCCACACTGACAACATTCCCATTCACACCGCGCAGTTCGACTCCAACTGGGAGCTCTCCTCCGCACGCGCTACCGGCATCGCCCGCGTACTCATTCAACTCCACGCCATCCCCGCCGATCGCCTCTCCGCCGCCGGCTACGCCGAGTTCCACCCCGTCGACACCAACCAGACTCCCCAGGGCCGCGCCAACAACCGCCGCGTCGACCTGGTCGTCTTCCCCCGCACCAAAATCGACCTGAGCGCCCCCGCTCCCCCGTCCTCCACAGGCCCATGGCACAAAATCACCGAAGGCGATGAGTAGCATTTGCACGCAGGTGGAGTTAGCCGCGTCAGCCACCTTCGTCCACT
>Ga0265339_10001044_pt1 | contig 21084 bp, 19 predicted proteins | sample 4CB219metaG_FD_202085 | JGI IMG/M metagenome (GOLD analysis project Ga0265339, IMG submission 202085) | Rhizosphere microbial communities from Carex aquatilis grown in University of Washington, Seatle, WA, United States - 4-CB2-19 metaG | ecosystem: Host-associated > Plants > Roots >... | reverse complement strand
TGCGTTGCGTTTCCGCGACTTGCAGCTTTGCCGCGGGGCGCGAACAGCCTCGGGATCGGGCTGCGAAGCGCCTTGACTTCAAAACAGCGCCCCAGTAACGCTCGGCGGAAGTAACGGCAACCAGGAGGGCGGCGTGCCAATGGTGGCTGGGGCGGTGGTGCTCAACACGAAAGTGTTGGTTCTGAACCGGAATTATCTGCCGGTTCATGTCACGTCGGTTCGTCGCGCCTTTTCCCTGCTGTATCAGGGCCTCGCCGAAGCGGTCGACGACCAGTATCGCACCTTCGACTTCGATTCGTGGTCGGGGCTGTCGGCTAGCGTGCATGACGACACGATCGGCCTGATCGGCCGCGTCATCCGCGTGCCGCGCGTCATCCTGCTCTTGACATACGATCGCATTCCGAAGCGTCAGGTGCGCTTCAATCGGTTCAACGTCTATGCCCGCGACCGCAACACCTGCCAGTACTGCGGGCGGCATTTCGCCCGGCCCGAGCTCAATCTCGACCATGTCGTACCGCGCTCGCAAGGCGGGATGTCGACCTGGGAGAACATCGTCTGCTCGTGCCATGCGTGCAACCGCCGCAAGGGTGGTCGCACGCCGAAAGAAGCCGGCATGAAGCTGCTGCTTCCGCCGCGCCGGCCGGAGTGGACGCCGTTCATGCTCGAGACCTTCAGCCTGCGCCGCTATCGCGAGTGGCTGCCGTTCCTGTCGACCGTCGACGCCGCGTACTGGAACACCGAGCTGCAACCCTAGGGACTGGGGCTGGCGTCAGGGCAGGGATCCGCGATCAGCCCCCCTGGCGCCAAATCCCAGACGCCTGAAACCTTCCTCGACTACGAATTCGGCAAGAAGATCGACGCGAACAAAACCCACCCGCCGTACGCGCCCAGTGCCGCCTCCATCACAGTCGCAGCGAGCAGGGCCCAGCGCGGCGCGCGGTGCGGCGCGACGAGCGCGCAGACCAGAAACGTCAAGGCGAGCAGCGGCGCCACCACGAAGCCGAGCGCCGAGAGGCTCGCCCATGTCGCGAGAGGCGATGATGTCGCATGCCGGCCGATCGCGAAGAGGACGGCAGCCGCGCCACTCCCTGCGGCTACGGCGAGACCGCATGCGGACAGCAGCGTCCAGAAGCGACGATACGGCCTGAGAAAGAACAGTGCCGCACCCGTCGGTGCGACCGACAAGCCGCCCAGCACCGCGACGAAGAGCAGCAGGTCGCCGAACGCGTACATACCGCCCGACGTCTGGGCGTCTTCGCCGGTGATCACCATGTGGGCGACAACTGCCGCTGCCGCGATGGAGAAGGCCGCGATATAGCCGCCGCCGACGATCGCGAGCTTCTTCAACGCCGTCATGTCGTCGATACTGGCCGAAAGCTGTCGAGCCGCGCGGACCACATCATTCCCGTATGCCCGAGCAACGGATGGGCCCGCGCCGGCTGCTGCGATCCGGCAGGCGCGGTCACGCCGGCTTTCGCTCTCCAGCGTCACATTCATACCCCCCACAAGCTCGCGCCGCAGCTAGAGCTAGTCGACTGCCCAGAACCATCCGCTCAACGAACGATGTTGTTCGTAAGTTCGGCAGAGAAGATCGATGTCGCTACTGGCGAAGCTCCGGGAATTTAGCTGTCGTCCCTTCACACCTTCCGCTCAATCGATCGGGCAGGGGAAGGGGGTGACGCCGGGGATACTCGTCACCAGCGTGCCTTCCTCGACTGCGTCGACGACGGCGTCCGGGGCGCTCATCGCTTGGTCCAGCCAATCGCGCATGATGATCCCGTCGACCGCGTAGCCAGTGTAGAGATTCTGCCGGATCGCGATGACGTGCGTGTCGGTCGGGATCGCCGGCAGGAAGTAGTGCAAGCCGTTGGTGCCGGCGGTGCTGCAATATGATTGTCGTAGCGTGTTGACGAAGGCGGGCATGCTCGGGAACAGCGTGGTGGCCTCCTGCGTGCCGTCGACCTGATTGGACAGGACGAGGAACTGTTGCTCGGGCACCGCTTTGAGGCGCGGCGCCGACGCGGCGTACATCGTCGGGCCGACGAAGCAGTCGCCCGTGGCGCAGTACGGCGGCAGATACGCCTGCGTGCCCCAGGCGTAGGGAGGCGTGGTGCCGAGCGCGATCGCGCCGAGTGTCTTGACGCTGGCAGCCGATCCGTTGTCGAGCGCCAAGCTCGCATCGGGCCACGCCGAGGTATGCGCCCACTGCAGGTCGTCGAGCACGTAGTGGTAGTTGTACAGCGTGCCGAAACCGCCGGCCGACGTGCCGCCGAACAGCATGCGGACGCGCTCGGGGTTGTAGCCCTCCGGCGTCGTCTCATCGAGCTCGCGCCACAGGACATCGCGCACGTACTGCAGCGCGGCACGCACGTCGCGCGCGCCGTAGCGCTGCACGGTGATGTCCGGGAAGACGCTGGTCGCGCCGCCGCCGGCAAAGATGTCTTGCGTGCAGTACGGCAGGTAGACCTTGGTCCAATTCGCAAACGGGCTGACCGCCGGATCGTTCGACATGATGCCGGTTTGCGACAGCGGATCGTCGAGCGCGCTGAACAGACTCGGGCTGGTTCCGGCGCAGTCGCTGTCGCTGAGACAGACGCCGCCGCCCTGCATCTGCAGGACGATGTTCTCCGGCGGCTGCCCATTGGGAGCCAGGCGTAGCCAGAACGCGTACGGGCTGCCGTTGCCGCACAGCGTGCCGGTGGTGGCGGGGTCCAGAACGATCTGCACCGCGGTGCCGCGCGGCGCCGCCGGGACGCTGGCGCGCGGCCCGCAGTCGAGGGCGAGCGGCGCGGCGTCGGGATGCGCCGCGGCGGTGGCGCAGCGGGCCTGGGCCTCTGTGCGGGCGAGGTACTCCGCCGCGGGCAGGGTGATCAGACCTGGCAGCGGATCGGGCACGCCGCAGGCCAGGGCGATCGAGACGCTGGCGTGGCCTGCCAACGCCGCCAACTTGTCATCGGTCTTCCCGGCATCGCAATTGCCGCTCTTGCGCTGCTTGTCGACGCAGGCGTTCTGACGTTTCGCCCGGGCGGTGAGCAGCTTGCGGCCTTGTTCGTGCGCGGCTTGCAGACAAGCGCGGCCGCTCGCATCGGCAGCCGCCCATACGGCGGCTTGCGGTCCGCCGAACGTGCGCGCCGCCAGCGACGACGTCTCGGCTTTGCACGACGTCTGCAGTCGGGTGGTCAGACCGGCCAGCGTCAGCGACGGTCCGTAGCCGGCGCCTTGGACCGTCGCATCGCCGACGCACTTCTTCGCCAGCGTCTTGGCGATGCGCGCCAACGCCTTGGCGACCTTCGCGTCGTCGGGGGCGCAGGTCGTACCGCTGTCGACGACACATTTCTCTTGCAGCTTGGCGACCGCACCGATGCAGCTCACGAGGCTTTTGCCGGCGGCCTGCTCGCAGCTGAGCGCGGCGTCCGCGGCATGTGTCGGCGCAGCGCTCGCAGCGAAGGCGAGCGACAGACCGCCGACCAACCCCGCTCGGCGCAACAGCGTGTGTCCGATTCTCATCGACGATCCCCCCCAACTAATGGAGCGCCGGTCCGTGTTGCACGCCCCAAGTCGACGCCCAACCTGGCGCAGCGCGGCACTTAGGGCAATCGCAAAGGCGGCGCTCGGGCGGCGACGGGAGAAAATGCGCCTTGGGTCCAAATACACAACATATAGCGCACCGGGCCCTGACCATCCCCAAGCAGTTGACAGCTCGAAGGTGGCTGTGCGATGTACCGCCGCACACTCACGTGGGCGGTGGTTGGGCATGCGGATCAAGCAACTTGAGCTGGTCGGTTTCAAATCATTTCCCCAGCGTACGGTCCTGGACTTCCCGCGCGGCGTGACCGGCGTCGTCGGACCGAACGGCTGCGGCAAGTCCAACATCGTCGACGCGATCCGCTGGGTGCTGGGCGAGCAATCGCCGAAACAGCTGCGCGGCGACGTGATGGAAGCCGTGGTCTTCAACGGCAATGAGAAGCTCGCGCCGCTTGGCATGGCCGAGGTCTCGCTCACCTTCGACAACGATGCGCCGCTGGCGCCGCCGACGGATCTCGACCTCGAAGTGTCGACGCTTCCGGCGCACATCCGCGAGATGCCCGAGATCACCGTCACGCGCCGCTACTTCCGCTCCGGCGAGGCGGAGTACTTCATCAATCGCACGCCGTGCCGGCTGAAAGACATCACCGAGCTCTTCCTCGGCACCGGTGTCGGCTCGAAGGCGTACGCGATCATCGAGCAGGGACGCGTCGAGCAACTGATCAATGCCAAGCCGGAAGACCGGCGCCTCTTCATCGAAGAAGCCGCGGGCACGACGTTGTATCGCGCGCGCAAGCTGGCCGCCGAGCGCAAGATGGAGCGCGCGCGCGAGAATCTGTCGCGCGTCAACGACATCCTGCACGAGATCGATCGCCAGTCGGCCTCGTTGGAACGGCAAGCGAAGAAGGCCGAAGCGCATCATCGCATCGTCGAAGAGCTGCGCGGCCTGGAGCTGCGCGTCGCCAGCCGCAACTGGCACGCCCTGCAGCAGGAGCTCGCGGAGCTCGATGGCCAGCGCGCCCGCCTGGCGGACGATGAGGCGCGCGTGCGCGGCGGCTTGACCGAGAGCCAGACGGCGCATGAGCTGGCGGCCGCAGCCGTCGCCGAGGCGGAACATCGCCACGCCGCGGCGCGCGAGCGGTTGGCGGTGCTCGAAGCCGAGCGCGCCAGCGTCCAGCAGCGCATCGCCATGCTCGACGAGCAGCGCGTCGAGCGCGAGCGCCGTCAGGCGCGCCTCACTGAAGACGGCGACGCGACGCGCGCCGGGCTGGCGGCCGGGGCGGAGAAACAGCGCCACGCCGAGCGCGAGCGCGACGCGTCGGCGCAATATCTGCGTTTCGACGAAGGCGAGCTGCAGACGCTCGACGCCCAGCTCAGCGCGGCGCGCGGCGCGCTCGCCAGCTTGGCCGGCACGTTGGAGACGGCCAAGAACGCGCTGATCGAGCACGTGGCGCGCGAGGCGGAGGCGCGCAACGCCATCGCCGCGCACGTGCGGCGGCGCGAGGAGATCGCGCGTCAGCTCGACAAGCTGCGCGCCGAAGAGCGGACGCTCGAAGAGCGGCGCGCGGCGCTCGAGACCGAGCTCGCGGCACGGCGCGCCGATCTGGAGCGGCTGCGCAGCGAACAGGCGCACGCCACCGGTGAACAGGAAGCGCGCGGCAACGAGTTGCGCGCCTTGGCCGAGGCGCGGCGTCGCTGGGAGCGCGAGGTCCAGGAGCATCAGGGCGCGCTGCTGCAGAGCCGCTCGCGGCTCGAATCGCTCGAACAAATCCAACACAACTACGAAGGCTTCCAGCGCGGCGTGCGCGCCATCATGCGGCACGAGCAACACGCCGACGGCGTGCTCGGCGTCGTCGCCGACGTCATCGACATCCCGCAGGAGTACGAGCGCGCGGTCGCGGCCGTCCTCGGCGACCGTTTGCAGTACGTCATCGTGTCCGGCGAGGACGCCGGCGCGGAAGCGGTCGATCGGCTGCGCCAGGAGGCGTCGGGCCGTTCGAGCTTCATCCCGCTGACGCCGCGCGTTCCGGATCTGACCGCGGTGCAGAGCCTGAACGGCACCTCGCGCCAGATGCTCGATCTGATCCGCGTGCGCGAGGAGTACCGCGGCGTCGCGCAGGCGCTGCTCGGGGAAGTCGTGCTGGTGCCCGATCTGCCGTCGGCCATCAGTCTGTGGAAACAGCACGGCGTGCGCGTGACGTTGGTCACGCCGGATGGTGACGTGCTCGATCCGACCGGGGTGATCACCGGCGGTAGCGACCGGCCGATCGAGGAAGAGATCCTGGCGCGGCGGCGCGAGATCGACGCGTTGCGCAGCGTCGTCGAGCACAGCCGCGAGCGCCTGACGGCGACGCGCGCCGAGCTCGACCAGGTGTCGCTAGCGCTGGCGTCGGCGGAGGAGGCGCTGAAGGCGCTCGGCGAAGGCGCCCACGCGCTGACCCTGCAGATCGTCACGGCGGAGAAAGACGTCGAGCGCCTGGAGCTCGAGCGGCCGCAGTGCCTCAGCCGGCGCGACGTGGTGCGCTACGAGATCGAGACGCTGGTCGACGAAGAACGCCGCGCTGCTGCGGACGAAGCGACGGTGCGCGAGCGCGCCGCGACGCTCGCCTCGCAGCACGCGTCATTGGAAGAGGCGCTGGCGGCGCGGCGCGGCGAAGCGGACGACGCAGCGGGTCGCGTCGAGTCATTGGGCAACACGGTGACGGCGCTGAAGGTGCGGGTGGCCGAACGCCGCGAGCGCCAACAGGCGTCGATCACCGCGGTCGAGACGTTGCGCCTGCAGCATGCCCAGCTGACCGAGCGGGTCGCCGCGCTCGATGCGGAGCGGATGCAAGCGGCGCGCGAGCGCGCCCAGCTGGAAGAAGAGCTGAGCGCAGCGCGCGCGCGCGAAGCCGCGCAAGTCGCGCAGCGCGTCGCCTTGGACGCGGGCGTCGGCACGGCGGCGGCAGCGGTCGACGAGGCGGTTGCGGCATTGCGCATCGCCGAGCAGCGCGGCCGCGCCCTGCAAGAGGAGCTGGACGGCGTGCGGCAGGCGCAAACACACGCCGACATCGCGCGCTCCGAGGTGCGGCTGCGCGGCGAGCATCTGATCGAGGCGATGCGCGAAAAGTACGAGACCGACGTCACCACCGTCGAGCCGGCCGAGCCCGAGGGCAGCGACGACGATGAGCGCGCCCGCGTCGAGGCATTGCGCCAACGCTTGCTGCGGCTGGGCGAGGTCAACGTCGGGGCGATCGAGGAGCTGCGCGAGTATCAAGAGCGCGGCAACTTCCTGCGCGCCCAGCGCGACGATCTGGAGACCTCGCTCGCCGACCTCGAGCGCACGATTCAAAAGCTCAACCGCGCCTCGCGCACCAAGTTCGCCGAGACCTTCGCCAAGGCGAACGAAACGTTCCAAACCGTCTTCCCGCGCCTGTTCCGCGGCGGCGAGGGCAAGTTGGTGCTGACCAACGAGGACGATCTGCTGGAGACCGGCGTCGAGATCGTCGTGCGCCCGCCGGGCAAGCGCCTCGACACCGTGAGCCTGCTGTCCGGCGGTGAGAAGGCGTTGGTGGCGGTGAGCCTGATCTTCTCGCTGTTCCTGATCAATCCGACGCCGTTCTGCATTCTGGATGAGGTCGACGCGCCGCTCGACGACGCCAACATCGGACGCTTCAGCCAGATGATCCGGGAGATGAGCGAGCACTCGCAGTTCATCCTGATCACGCACAACAAGCGCACCATGGAGAGCGCCGGCGTGCTGTACGGCGTCACCATGCAGGAGCCCGGCGTCTCGAAGCTCATCTCGGTGAACATCGGCTGATGACGCCGGCGAACCTCGGCGAACGGCTGCATCAGGCGCTCGCCGCAACCGGGTATGACCCGGCACTCCTATTGGGCGCTGCCGCCGCGCTGTTCTTGGCGGTCGTCGCGCTCGCCGTGCTTATTGTGCGGCGCCGCCGGCGCGCGGCGATCGTGCAGCCCGGCGCGGCGGCGGCGCCGCGGCACACGGCGTGGACTGCGGGCCTGGCCAAGACGCGCGGCAATCTGGCGCGGCGGCTGCTCGACGCGTGGAGCGGCAGCGCCGATCGCGACGCCTGGCTGCTGCAAGTCGAAGAGATCCTGCTCAGCTCCGACGTCGGCGTAAAGGCGACCCAGGCGCTGCTGGCGCGCCTCGGTCGCTCGCTGCGCGACGCCGACGGGCCGGACGCGGTGCGCGCGGCCGTCCAGCAGGCGGTGTGCGATCTGTTGCGCGAGCCCGATGCGCCGCCGCCGCAGCACACGCCCGAGGTGATCGTCGTCGTCGGCGTCAACGGCGTCGGCAAGACCACCACGATCGGCAAGTTGGCGCATCGCTTCAGCCGCGAGGGGAAGAAGGTGCTGCTGGTCGCCGGCGATACCTTCCGTGCCGCGGCCATCGAGCAGCTGCAGCAGTGGGCCGAGCGCTCCGGCACCGATCTGGTGAGGCACCAGCACGGCGCCGATCCATCGGCGGTCACCTACGACGGCATGCAGGCCGGACTGGCGCGCGGCGCCGACGTCATCATCGTCGACACCGCCGGTCGGTTGCACGTCAAAGAGCATCTCATGGAAGAGGTGAAGAAGATCGCTCGCACCACCGGCAAGCTGATTCCCGGCGCGCCGCACCAGGTGCTGCTGGTGATCGACGCGACCAGCGGTCAAAACGCCATGACGCAGGCGCGCATCTTCCATGCAGCGCTCGGCATAACCGGGGTCGTCCTGACCAAGCTCGACGGCACGGCCAAGGGTGGTGTGGCGCTGGCGATTCGCGCCGAGCTCGGATTGCCGATCCGCTTTGTCGGGCTCGGTGAGAAACCAGAAGATCTCGCGCCGTTCGACGCCGAGGCGTTCGCGGCGGCGCTGTTCAGCGAGGAGGACGGGACTGATGACGCTTGAAAACGGCCACGGCCAGGGCGTATACGCGGCCGAAGCGAAAGTTGAAGAACGGGTTTCCATGGGCCTGGAAAACTTGAAAGTTCTCGAGGATCGGGTCGATGACGTGCTGACCCGGCACGCGGCGGTTTGCACGGAGCGCGACCGACTGCGCCAGGAGCTCGCCGAAGCGCGCGCGCGGCTGGCGGAAATGACCGCGCGCCTCGATGGAATCGAAAAAGAGCGGGCGCAGATTCGGGCTCGCGTCGAAAGCATTCTCGGGCGCCTCGAGGGGCTCGACCTGAGCTGAATGCATGGCCAAACCGGTCGAGGTCGTGATCATGGGGCAGACCTTTTCCGTCATCAGCGATGACGGGGAGGAGCACGTCCGTCAGGTCGCGACGCTGGTCGACCGCACGATGCGCGACATCGCCGACGGCGGCAAAGTCGTCTCATCGTTCACTGCGGCTGTACTTGCCGCGTTGAATATCGCCAGCGAATGTCAGAAACTGCGCCAGGATGTCGCGCTGGTGCAGGCGACGGTGGATCGTCTGACGCAGCGTCTGGGGGCCGCCAGCGGGGAAGCCGCGGGCGGAGAGCTGAGTGCAGGCGCAAAGGAGACTGCGATTCGGAACGGGTGACTTGACCGGCGGTTGGGCACGAGGTGGCCAGCGGTCGGCGGGGTCGGCGGTGGGGTGGAACGCAACACTCGGGTACCGGTTAGATACGCGCGAGCAGAACGATAAGGTCGGCAATTCAAGAGACGTGGTGGAGATCGCATTGGCAGATTCGGCAAACGGCGCGTCCATGGTTTTTCGAAGGCGCGTCGAGCTTGCTCGCGTGACCTGAGAACACCGACCGCAAGTGCCCGTCCCGCGTCGAGAAATCGATCTCGGGATGGAAGAGACAAAAACCGCGATGCGGCAGGCGATGCGCGCCCGACGGCGCGCGCTCGCCGTTGATGAGAAGGTCGCGGCGGCCGCCGCTGTGGCCTCTCGTCTGCTCGCCCTGGCGCCGTTTCGCGCCGCGCCGGCGCTGATCGCCTACGTCGCGACAGATGGCGAGGTGCCGACCGAGGCGTTGCTGGCGGCTGCCGCTGACGCCGGCAAGCCGCTGCATCTGCCGCGACTGGTGGATGGCGTCATGCGCTTTGCCGGGCATCGGCTGGGCGCACCGCTGCGCGAGGGGCGCTTCGGCATTGCGGAGCCGCAGTCGGAGCCCGTCGATCCGGCCGACCTCGTCGAGGCCATCGCCATCGTGCCGCTGGTCGCCTGGGATCTGCAGGGCGGCCGGGTCGGCCGCGGCGGCGGACACTATGATCGAGCATTCGCCTTCCCCTATCGGCCGCGTTGGCTGGTCGGGGTCGGCTACGCATTCCAGCAAGTCACCCGCGTACCGCAGGATCCTTGGGATCTGCGACTCGACAGCGTCGTCACGGAGCGGGCGACGGTGACCTGCCGGATTGGGGGCGCAGCGCCCCTGCTTAGAAAGGAGGACCGAGACGACCATGAGCAACACGATTTGGATACTGGCCAGCCTGGGGCTGGCGGTCGTTCTGGCCTTCGTGCTGGACGCAGTACGGCGCCGGCAGTCCGAAGGGCAGACTCAATCGACACGGGAGGCGGCGGAGCGGGTTCTGGCGGAAGCGCGCAACGCGGCGGAGGCGCTTCGCAAAGAGGCTGAGCTGCGCGGCAAAGAAGCCGCTCTGAAAGCCAAGGAGGAATTCGAGCAAGAGGTTCGCGAGCAGCGCAAGGAAATTCTGAGCACCGAGAAGCGGCTCGCATCCCGCGAGGAGACCGTCGATCGGCGCGTGGAGCAGGTCGACAAGCGCGACGCGGAGTCGAAAAAGCGCGAACAATCGCTGAAAGACCGCGAGCAGTCGCTCGCCAGCAAGCAGGAAGATCTCGAAACCAAGATCAGTCAGACGCGCGAGCAGCTGGAGGAGATTGCAGGATTGACGCGCGACGAGGCGCGCAAGCAGTTGCTGACTTCGATGGTCGACGAGGCGCGCCACGAAGCCGCCAAGCAGATCCGGCTGGTCGAGCAAGACGCCCGTGAGACGGCCGATCGCCAGGCCAAGAAGATCGTCTCCATCGCCATCGAACGTCTGGCCGGCGAATTCGTCGCCGAGCGCACGGTGTCGGTCGTGCACCTGCCCAGCGACGACCTGAAGGGCCGAATCATCGGCCGCGAGGGGCGCAACATTCGTGCCCTCGAGGCGGCGACCGGCGTCGACCTGATCATCGACGACACGCCGGAAGCGGTGGTGATCTCGTGTTTCAACCCCATCCGCCGCGAGATCGCCAAGCGCGCCTTGGAGCGGTTGATCTCCGACGGCCGCATCCATCCGGGCCGCATCGAAGAAGTGGTGCGCAAGGCGGAGGAATCGGTCGAGGAAAGCGTCCGCGAGGCCGGGCAGAAGGCGGTGCTGGAGGTCGGCATCCACGGCGTGCACCCGGAGATCGTCAAGCTGCTCGGCATGCTGCAGTACCGCTACAGCTACGCGCAGAATGTGCTCATGCACTCGATCGAGGCGGCGTTCATCTGCGGCGCCATGGCCGCTGAGCTGGGCCTGAATGACAAGCAAGCCCGGCGCGCCGCGCTGTTGCACGATATCGGCAAGGCGCTCACGCACGAGGTGGAAGGGTCGCATGCCATCATCGGCGCGGACATCGCGCGCAAGTACGGCGAGTCGGCCAAGATCGTCAACGCTATCGCCGCACACCACGAAGAGGTGAAGGCCGAGACGATCCTCGCACCGCTGGTGGATGCTTCGGACGCGTTGTCCGGGGCGCGGCCGGGCGCGCGGCGTGAGATGCTCGAGAGCTACGTGCGCCGTCTCGAAGATCTCGAGCGCATCAGCAACTCGTTCCGCGGCGTCGAGAAGTCGTTTGCCGTGCAGGCTGGCCGCGAGATCCGCATCATCGTCTCGCCCAACGCCGTCGGCGACGAACAAGCCGCCATGCTCGCCGGCGAAGTGGCGCGCAAGATCGAAAGCGAGATGACCTATCCGGGGCAGATCAAGGTGACGGTCATCCGCGAGCTGCGCATGTCGGAGTTCGCGAAGTAGCAGGTTGTTGGTTGTTAGGTTGTTAGTTGTTAGGCCGACCCCGCCTGACCTACAACCTAACAACCTAACAACCTAACAACCTGCCTCATGAATCTCCTCTTCCTCGGCGATATCGTCGGCAAGCCGGGCCGGCTGGCGGTGCGGCAGCTTTTGCCCAAGCTAATTCATCGCGAGCGGGCGGATTTCGTCGTCGCCAACTGCGAGAACGTGTCGGGCGGCGCCGGCGTCGATCCCGATTCGTGCCGCGAGCTGTTCGACGCCGGCGCCGACGTGCTGACATCGGGCAATCACATCTGGCGTAAGAAGGAGATCAACGACTACCTGGAGCGCGAGCCGCGTCTGTTGCGGCCGGCGAACTTTCCGCCCGGCGCGCCGGGCCGCGGCGCCGGCAGCTTTCGCACGCCGGGCGGCACGACGGTCGGCGTCGTGAACCTGATCGGCCGGGTCTTCATGGACTCGGTCGATTGCCCCTTCCAGGCCGGCGACCGTCTGGTAGGCGCCTTGCAAGCCGAGACGCCGGTGATCTTCGTCGACATGCACTGCGACGCGACGTCGGAGAAGGCGGCCATGGCATATCACCTGGTCGGCCGCGTCAGCGGCGTGGTGGGCAGCCACACGCACGTGCAGAGCGCCGATCAGCGCGTGCTCGACGGCGGCACAGCGTTCATGACCGACGCCGGCATGTGCGGGCCGCGCGATTCGATCATCGGCGTCAAGCCCGAGCTGGCGCTGCGCCGCTTCCTCACCCATCTGCCGGTGCGCTTCGAGACCGCCAGCGGGCCGACGTTGGTGCAAGGCGCGCTGATCGCCATCGACGACGCCAGTGGCCGCGCCACCGCCATTACGCGCATTCAGGAGCTCTTCGAGCGCACATGATCGACGCACAGGAACAACTGGAGCGTCTGACGCGCGGCACCTCGACGGTCATTCCGCGCGACGAGCTGCTCGCCAAGCTGCAAGAGCGCCGGCCGCTGCGCGTCAAGCTCGGCGTCGATCCGACCGCACCCGATATCCATCTCGGTCACACGGTCGGGCTGACCAAGCTGCGCCAGTTCCAGGATCTCGGCCATCACGCCGTGCTGATCATCGGCGATTTCACCGCCCTGGTCGGCGATCCGTCCGGCCGCTCGGCCACGCGCCCACAGCTGACCCGCGCGGCGGTCGAGGCGGCGGCGCAGACCTATCAAGACCAGGTCTTCAAGGTGCTCGACCGGGCGCGCACCGAGGTGCGCTGGAACGGCGAGTGGTTCGGCAAGATGGCGTTCCCCGACGTCATCCGCCTGGCCGGGCAAAGCACCGTGGCGCGCATGCTGGAGCGCGACGACTTCGCCAAGCGCTACAAAGAGAATGCGCCGATCGGCGTGCACGAATTTCTCTATCCGCTCATGCAGGCGCACGACTCGGTCGAGATTCGCGCCGACGTCGAGCTCGGCGGCACCGACCAGACGTTCAACATTCTGCTCGGCCGCCAGCTGCAGAAGGACGCCGGCCAGGCGCCGCAAGTCGCGGTGATCCTGCCGCTGCTCGAAGGCACCGACGGCGTGCAGAAGATGAGCAAATCGCTCGGCAACTACGTCGGCGTCGCCGAGCCGCCGAGTGAGATCTTCGGCAAGGTCATGTCGATCTCCGACGAGCTGATGCGGCGCTGGTACGAGATCCTCATCCCCGAGCCGACGCCGCTGCAGCGCGGGTTGCTTGAGGCGTCCGACTGGATGGGCGCCAAGAAAGCGCTCGGCAACGCGCTGGCGGCGCGCTTTCACGGCGCCGCGGCCGGCGCCGAAGCGCAGCGCGCGTTCGAAGAGCGCTTTCAGCAGCGCCACCTCGACGCCGAGGCGCTCGACGAAGTGTCGGTGCCGTTGAAGGACGGCAAGCTGTGGCTGCCCGGTCTCCTGACGCAGGCCGGCGTGGTGAAGTCGAATTCCGAAGCGCGCCGTTTGCTCAAGCAGCGTGGCCTGCGCATCGACGGCGAGACGGTTGAGAGCGAGGAATACGCCTGCGCCGCCGACGCCGTGCTGACCATCGAAGTCGGCAAGCGTCGCGCCATCCGCGTGCGCGCCAGCTGACGCCGCGCACACCGCGCAGTGGACGCGCGACGCCCATTCGGCGTTCGATCGTCACTGCCGACCCTGGTTCATCCGCCTGGGCATTGTGCGCGTCTCGGTGTCTGCACGTCGACAGTCTCGGTCGCCGGCGCGCTGGATGTGGCGCGCGAGGCGATTCTCTCCTTGCGCGACCGCCGCGCGCTTTCCTATGAAAAGCCGATGCTCACCGACAAAGAATCGCGCCAGCAAATCATCCAGATCACCAACGAGCTCTTCTCGATGGGCCTGCTCACCTGCACCGGCGGCAACATCAGCGCCAAGGCGGAGGAAGAAGGCACCTACTGGATTACGCCGAGCCAACTTTACAAAGGCGGGCTCACCGAAGACGACGTCGTGCGCATCAAGCCCGATGGCACGGTCCTCGAAGGCAGCAAGATCCCATCGGTGGAGTATCAGATGCATTGGCGCTGCTACGAGTCGCGCCCCGATTGCACCGCGGCGATTCACACCCACGCGCCGATCGCGACGGCCTTCGGCATCTGCGGCCAGAGCTTTCCGCCGATCAACACCGACGCGGTGTTCCTCGCCGACACGGTGACGGTGCCGTGGTTCATGCCGGGCTCGGCCGAGCTGGCCGATGCGGTCGGCGAGGCGATGAAGACATCGAAGGGCTGCATTCTGCAGAACCATGGTCTGATGACCGCCGGCCCGAATCTGCGCAAGGCCGCGTCGCGTGCCATGAACATCGAAGAGACCGCCAAGATCGTAATGTACACGCGCCAGTTCGGCGGCAGCGTGACGGTGCTGCCGCCTGAATGGATCGAGCGCCTGCGCGCCATCGCCGATTTCGTCTGATGAGCGGGCTCGCCGGCAGAGTCGCGCTGGTCACCGGCGCCGCGTTCGGCAATGGCCGCGGCATCGCCGAGCGCTTCGCTGCCGACGGCGCCGATGTGGTGATTGCCGATGTCGACGCCGACCGCGCCGCGGAAACGGCGCGGCGCATCGAAGCGGCGGGGCGCGCCGCACTCGTGCAGCCGTGCAACGTCGCCGACCCGGCGCAGGTCGCGGCCGCGGTCAACGCGGCGCGCCAGCGTTTCGGTCGCCTCGACATCGCCGTCGCCAACGCCGGCGTCGTCGAGACCGACACCGATTGCCTGCGCATCGCCCCGGCGCAGTGGCAGCGCACCATCGACGTGAATCTCAGCGGCGTGTTCTTCACGCTGCAGGCTGCAGCCAACGCCATGATCGACCAGGGCCGCGGCGGCCGACTGATCGCGCTATCGAGTATTCAGGCCGATTGGGGCGGCATTGCGACGCCGGCGTACAACGCGACGAAGGCCGGCGTGAAGCAGCTGGTGCGCAGCTTCGCCATGGCCTGCGGCGGTCGCGCCATCACCTGCAACGGGATTGCGCCGGGGCTGATCGAGACCGGCATGACCGAACGCTTCCGCGCCATGCCGGCGCTGGTCGCCGGGTTCCTCGATCGCACGCCGGTGGCGCGCATCGGCTATCCGCACGATATTGCCGGCCTCGCCGCCTACCTCGCCAGCGACGAGGCGAGCTTCGTCACCGGCACCACGATCGTCATCGACGGCGGCATCACCGCCGGTCCGTACAGCGCCGCGCGGGGTGAGGCCGTGCCGCGCCGAGGTGCGCGCTGAGACCGCGACCGTCAGAGCCGCGCATCACCGCGGTACGTGTCCTCGGCACGGTGCTCGGCGTGGCGCTGCTCGCCGCGCTGGTCGCCGCCGCGGTGCCATTCTGGGCGCTGACGCCGCGCTGCGCCAATGACGTTTTGGGCGAGATCGCGTCGCCGGACGGCGCGCACAAGGCGGTCATTTTCGATCGCGACTGCGGTGCAACCACGCCGTTCAGCACGCAGGTGTCGCTGCTGCCGGCGGATGACGCGGTCGGAAACGAGCCGGGCAACCTGTTTGCCGCCGAAGACGAGCTCGGCGACGCCGGTCCGCGCGTCGCCGTGAGTTGGGAGGATCCGACGCACGTCGCCGTGCAGTACGAGGCCGGCGCACACGTGTCGAAGGCCGAGCCGATGCTCGGTGCGCTGGCGGCGCGCTACGCGGCGGTGACGGTCGACGAGCCGGCCGACGGCGACTTCCCGCGCCAGGATCTCGTGCCACCGCGTCGGGGCGGACAGGTGACGCGACGGCACGGGCTCGATGGCGCGGTGCCGGATGCGGTGTGCAGCATGCGCCCGGCGCGCCGTTGGGGGTGAAGATGCCGTGGCTCGGTTCAACGTCGTTTGCCCAAGTGTTCGCGCTGCGGCCGCAGCTGTATGCCGACTATGTCGCGTTCGCAGAGCGCATCTGGAGCGACGGCGCAGTCGATCCGCAGCTGCTCGAGCTGTGCCGATTGTTGGTCGCGCAGATGCTCGGCTGCCCGTCGGAGCTGCGGCGGCGCACGCCGCAGGCGATGACGGCCGGGTTGAGCGAAGCGCGCATCGCGGCGTTGTCCGATTGGCGGCGCAGTACGGAGCTCTCGGCGGCGGAGCGCGCTTGTCTGCGTTTCGCACAAGGATTCGTGCTCGATCCGCACGGACTCACCGATGCGGATGCCGCCGCGGTCGCGGCGCATTTGTCGCCGCCGGAGATGGTGGCGCTGGTCGAGGCGCTGGCGCTGTTCGACGGCTTCACGCGCTTCCGTCTCATGCTCGGTGTCGAGGGCTGACGTGGCGGCGCGCGTCGCTTCGCCGTCCGACCCCGCCAGCGACGATCCGGCGTTGCGCGGCCCGCTCGGGCATCAACCGCTGCTCTGGCAAGCCTTCCAGCGCCTCTACGCGACGTTGTGGAGCCGCGGCGGGCTCGATCACCCGACCAAGGAAGTGGCGCGCTTGCGCAACGCGCGCGTCACCGGCTGCGGTTACTGTCGCAACGTCCGCTTCGCGCAGGCGCGGCGTGACGGCTTGAGCGAGGATCTGGTCGAGCAAATCGACGACGATTTCGCGACGTCCGCGCTGTCGCCGCGCTTCAAGCTGGTGATCCGCTACACCGACGCGTTTCTGCTCGATCCGGGCGGCGTCGATCCTGAGCTGCGAGCGCAGATGCGAGGCGAATTCAGCGCTGCGCAGATTGTCGAGCTGACCGCCGGCCTGGCGCTCTTCATGGGTTTCTCGAAGATCGCCGTGGCGTTCGGCACCGTTCCCGAGTCGATGCCGGTGACGGTGATTCCGACGCCGGCGTCGCAGGGAAGCTTCTTGCTGTGATCGGTCGGGCATGGAGCGGTGACCTGCGTGAATCTGTGGACTCCGAACTGGTGACCGCAGTGCTCCTTCGCGTCTTCGCGTTGAATCCGCTTCGTCACGTCGAGGCTCAATCTGCGTTCCGACCTGCACCTGCGGCGCGCCGCGGCCGTTTCGCTTTGGCCTTGGAGCGCGTTGTCGCGCCGTGCGCACCGTCTTTGAGGCGGGCGAGAAACGCGTCGACCGGCAGGGTGTTGATCACGTCGGCGGCGGTCGCCCAGCCGCGCCGCGCCACGGCGATGCCGTAGTCGTTGGGATAGCGCAGGTGGGCGACGGCGTGCGCGTCGGAGTCGATCACCAGCGGCACGCCGGCGGCGACGCACTGGCGCACATGCTCGTCTTTGAGATCGAGGCGGTGGGGCAGGGCGTCGATCTCCAATACGGTGCCGGTGCGCTTGGCGGCGTCGATGATGGCCGGCAGGTCGATGTCGAGCGCCTCGCGCTTGCCGAGCACGCGCGTCGTCGGATGCATGAGGATGTCGGCGTGCGGGTTCTGCATGGCGCGGATGAGGCGACGCGTCTGCGCGGCGCGCGGCAGATCGAAATGCGAGTGCACGGCGATGCCGACGACATCGAGCGCGGCCAGAACCCCGTCGGGGATGTCGAGCGCACCGTCCTTGTCGATGTTCACTTCGGCGCCCGCCAGTACGCGCAGGCCGCGCGTGCGCGCGTCGAGCGCGCGCACCGCGGCGGCCTGCTCGCGCAGCCGCACGGGGTCCAAGCCCATCATCGACAGACTGCGTGTGTGGTCGGTGATCGCGACGTATTCCAAGCCGAGATGCTCGGCGGCTTTGACCATCGTCTCGAGCGCGTCGGCGCCGTCGGTCCAGTTGGTCTGAATCTGCAGATCGCCGCGCAAGCTGCCGGGCTCGATCAGCACCGGCAGCCGCCCGGCGCGCGCCGCCTCGATCTCGCCGCTCATCTCGCGCAGCTCGGGCGGGATGTACGGCAGGCCGAGGGCGGCGTAGACGTCTTCCTCACTGCGCCCGGCGATCGCGCGTTCGCCGTCGTAGACGCCGTACTCGTTCAACTTCAGCCCGCGCTCGATGGCGATGCGGCGCAGCGCGACGTTGTGGTCCTTCGAGCCGGTGAAATAGTTGAGTGCGGCGCCAAAGCTCTCGGCGGCGACGACGCGCAAATCGGCGTCCATGCCGTTGCCGAGCTGCACCATCGACTTGGTCGCGCCGCTGCCGTGCACGACGGCGACTTCCGGCATCGTCGTGAAGAATTGCATCACGGCCCTGGCGTCCCGCGCGACGACGACGAAATCCAGATCGCCGACCGTTTCCTTCCAGCGCCGAAGCGAGCCGGCCATGACCGCCTGGCGCACGCCTTTCAGGGCGCGCAGCCGCGCTTCGATGTCGCGCGCCAAGTCCAGCACGTCGCCGATCGGACGCCGTCCGGCGCGCTGCTTGATGAAGCCGATGCCTTTGAGAATCTTCTGTTCGGTCTTCTCGCCGCTGTGCGGTAGGGCGCGCACGCGGCCGGCGCGCGCGGCGCGCTCCAGATCGTCGACCGAGCGCACGCCGAGCGCGTCGTACAGTAGCTTGACCATCTTCGGCCCGACGCCCTCGATGGCGGTCAGGCCCAGCACGTCCACCGGCGTCTGCGCGCGCAGCGCATCGAGGTCGGCGCAGTGCCCGGTTTCGATCAGCTCGCCGATGCGCTCGGCGATGCCCTTGCCGACGTTCGGCAACGCGGCGAGCGCCTTGACGCCGCCGCTCTGCCAAATCTCCGCTGCGGGGCGAGCGAGCGCCTCGATCACGTCGGCGACCTTCTCATAGGCGCGCGGCTTGAAGGGCACGCTGGTCATGTCGAGGAAGAGCGCCATCTCGCGCAGGCGCATCGCGAGCTCGGCGTTGGAGGCGGGCATGGTCCCCATTAGAGCAGGGCATCGGTCGGCGACAACTGCGCCGTCCGGGCGGTTGCCCGTGCGCGGAGCCCGCACTACAAGGGCGTGCTCAATCGAGGAGCGGCGGCATGGCGGACTTCGTCCGGGTGGCGAGCAAGAAAGAGATTCCGAGCGGACAGGGCCGCATGTTCGAGATCGAGGGTCGCCAAGTCGCCGTGTTCAACGTCGCCGGCACCTTCTACGCCATCGACAATCGCTGCGAACATCAGCAGGGCCCGCTAGCCGACGGCGACCTCGACGGCTGCGTCGTCACCTGTCCGTGGCACGGCTGGACCTATGACGTCGCGACCGGACAGTCGCCGGACGATGCCCAGACGCGTGTCGCCACATTCGCGCTGAAGCTCGAGGGCGATGACGTGCTGGTCGCGCTGTCCGCCCACGCCGAAAGCGTGACCAGTGATCAGTCACCGGCAACAGGCGGAACGGCCGAGTGACAGCCGCCCAGCGTCGAATCGACTCAATGATAAGACGCCACCTGTCTCGTCGATGAATCCGTATGCCCTACCGGTCACCGCACACCGGTCACCGGTCACGTCTTTCTCCGAGGCCGCATGACAGACATTGACAGATCGTTGAGCGATGAGGTGGCGGCCGAGCTGACGGCGCGCGGGGCGGTGTGGGCGCCGTTCGAGGGGCTGTCGCTGCCGGCGCACTTCGGCGACGCGGCGCGCGAGTGGCGCGCGGCGCGCGAAGGCGCGGCGGCGTTCGTCGCAGGCTATCGACAACTCGTCGCCGCCAGCGGCGACGATCGCATCGCCTTCTTGCAGGGCATGCTGAGCAACGACGTGAAGCGGCTGGCGCCCGGGCACGGGTTGTACGCCGCGCAACTCGATCAGACCGGCAAGGTGATGACCGACATGCGCCTGTACGCCGAGCCGGCGCGCGTGTTGATCGATGTAGTTGCGTGGCGCGGCGCCGCGATGCGCCAGCGGCTGGAGAAATTCCTGGTCGCCGACGACGTCGAGCTGACGCCGCTCGGCGACGAGGCTCCGCTGGTGCAGTTGGAGGGTCCGCTGGCGACGGCGGTGGCGCGCGAGGCGCTCGGTATCGACGTCGTGCCGAGCACGCCACTCGACCACCTGACCGCGTCGTTCAACGGGGCGTCGATCCGGGTCGTCGCCGCGTCGGAGGTCGAACGCGGCGGCGTCTTGCTCTGTGGCACACCGGCCAGTTTGGTGCCGGTGCTCGATGCGTGTCGCGACGCCGGCGCCAGCCTCGCCGGCATGCGCGCGCTCGATACGCTGCGCATCGAGGCCGGCATCGCCTGGCCGGGCATCGACATGGACGAAACGACGCTGATCATGGAGACCGGCCGTGAGGCCGCGGTGAGCTTCACCAAGGGCTGCTATCTCGGCCAGGAAGTCCTCGAGCGCGTCGCCGCGCGTGGCCACGTCAACCGCCGCCTCTCGGGCCTGCTCCTGACGGGCGCCGCGCTGCCGCCGCGCCGCGCGCCGGTGTTGGCCGACGGCCGCGAGGTCGGCTATGTCACCAGCGCCGCGCACTCGCCGCTCTTGGAGAGGCCGATCGCGCTGGCGATCATTCATCGCAAGCATTGGGACGCAGGGGAGCACGTGCAGGTCGGGGGAGTCGAAGCGACCGTCGCCGCACTGCCGTTCGATCACCGACCCGACTGAGGAGGACACGAGCCCATGACGCAACTCGGCAAGATCTATCTCTCGCCCGGCGGGATGCAGCTGATCGTCACCAAAGGCGGACCGGGCGTGTTGAGCGACGGCGACACGCCGCTGCTGCGCGCCGATTCGGGGGAGAAATTCCCTGCCGGTACGCCGGCTGGCGCGACGGCGCTGCAGCTTGGCAAGCGCTACAAGTCGAGCGACGGCGCGGTCGAAGTGCTGATCAACAAACCGGGCCCCTGCGAGCTGCGTTACGACGGTCAGGCGATGGAGCTCAAGGAAGCCAAGCCGCTGCCGTCCAGCGATTGAGCCGCGCCGCGCGGAGGGTGTGTGGGCGACCGTCGGTCTCGCAGCGCCGTCGCGACGCGGCGCGCGCCCGTCGTGCTGTTCGAGCTGCTCGACGGCGGCCGCATCGCGTTGGTGACGCTGAATCGCCCCGAGCGCCTCAACGCGTACAACGTCGCCATGCGCGACGGATTGTATGAGGCGCTGACGGCCGTGCGCGACGACCCGCACGTGCGCGTGCTGGTGCTGCGCGGCAACGGGCCGGCTTTCTCGACCGGTGGCGACGTGGCCGAATTCGGCAGCGCGCCGTCGCCGGCGCGGGCGCGCGAGGTGCGCTGGCTGCGCGATGTCTGGGGCACGCTGTGGCGCTTGCCGCAGCTCACCATCGCCGCCGTGCACGGCTACACCGTCGGCGGCGGTTGGGAGATGGCGCTGCTGTGCGATCAATGCCTGGCTGCGCCCGACACGCGCTTCGCCCTGCCGGAGAC
>Ga0265339_10001042_pt1 | contig 21105 bp, 16 predicted proteins | sample 4CB219metaG_FD_202085 | JGI IMG/M metagenome (GOLD analysis project Ga0265339, IMG submission 202085) | Rhizosphere microbial communities from Carex aquatilis grown in University of Washington, Seatle, WA, United States - 4-CB2-19 metaG | ecosystem: Host-associated > Plants > Roots >... | reverse complement strand
GCTGGCCGTGCGCATCGGCCAGCTCTCTGTTGGGCAAAGGCAGCGCGTCGGGGTGGCGCGGCTCCTCTGCCAGCCGGCATCGCTGGTCCTGCTGGACGAGCCCGACGCGAACCTCGATCGCAGCGGGATCGCGAGCGTCGTCCGTCTGGTGCAGGAGCTCGGCGAGGAGAGGCGTGTGGCGCTGGTTGCGCACCATGCCGACCTCCTCGAGGCCGCCGACCGGATCCTGGTCTTCGATGAGGGTCGCCTCGTCCAAGACGAGACGCGGCCAGCCTCGCTGCCGGCCTCGCGCGCCGCCGCTCGCGCGCGTCCGCGTTCCTAGGGGATCGCGGTTCGCGTCAACCACCGATCAGGTCACGCGTGCACAGCGCCGTCTGGCCAACGGCCCGCCCGCAGTCGGATCCGTACACGATCTTCCTCGAATCAGGCGCCCACGATGGCTGGATGCTGTTGCAGTTCCCGTCCGTGATCCGTTCGTGGTGCCGCGTCTCCAGGTCCATGATCCAGAGGTGCCACGCCCCCCGATCCTCACGGCTATAGGCGAGCCACTTCCCGTCCGGCGACACCGCCGGATCTTTCGCTCTGTGGCCCTCCGTGTCGATGGTCACCGAAGGTCCGCCGTTTCGGTCCAGCATGAGCAGCTCGGAGCCCCGACTGCCCGCGGACGATACGACGACGCGGCCGTCGGAGGTCAGCGAAAACCCTCGGACGTCGGCGGCGGCGTCGAGAACCTGCTCGGTCGTCCCGCGCCGTCGATCCTTGATCCAGAGGCCCCCTCTCCCGTGCTCCTCTCGGATGAATCCAAGCCATCGGCCGTCCGCGGAGACCCTTGGTTGCTCGCCATCGTCAACCTCCGTGCCCACGGCCACCCCGCCATCGGAGGCGGCTGGATCGCGAAAGCGCACGATCCGCGACGTCAGAGATGCGATCTCGACCCATCCCTCCCGCGTGGTCGACGCGAGCGTGGGGTGAAACCAGTCTCCGCCCGTTCCGACGGTGCGCGGGAGGTGCGCGCGCGTTTGGTCCAGCACGTATGCCGAATAGTCGTTCTGCTGCCGAGAAAAGTAGACGCCGTCGCTGCCGACGGCTGGATCGCAAGCGATCAGCGATGGCCGCGGCACCTCCAAGCGAGAGCGGTAGCTCTCGGTCCGCGCGCGGACATTTCGGTAACTCGAGACCGTTACAACGACCACGACTCCCAAGAACGCCGCGGTGCGGAGAAGCAGCGCCCTGGAGTGATTAGCGCGTAGTGCAACGGGCTCTCCGCCGGGCGCTGACATCAAGATACGTACCCAAACAATCAGAAACGCCACCACCGCGTAGAGGCGAGGCACCGCCAGCAGGCTCTGCCAGCCGGGCGGGTCTCCCGGAAAGAAACGAGTGTAATAGGGCGCGGCAATGAATGCGTGGAGCACCGCGACCACGACCGCCAGCTGCCGACGCCCGGCGCGGAGCAGGTAGTCGAGCGCGAGCACGGTTGAAAGGATCAGTACACACAGGTGATACGACGCGGGGCCAGTCGACGAGGCGAGCAACATGGCGGTGAACGCCCCGAACTCGAGCTTTTCGCGCCCCGGGCGGGATCGATGGCCCGTGATGCACCAAAGGACAGAGAACAGGATCCCCGCCTGCGTCAGCGCGAGGAACACGGAGTACAGAGCAGGCGCGTTCAGGACCGGGTTGGGGTTCAACTGCGGCTCGAATAGAAACAGCCTGCGCAAGAGCGCCGCCGGTGAGTTGTAATCGATCAGATACGGATGATTGCCTTCGCCGGCCATCGACCGCGGCAGTATCTCCATTCCATAAACCCGCCAGGTCTCGAGGCCGAAGAGTCCGACACCGACCGCCAGCGCTCCGCCCGTGGCGGCAATGAATCCAAGGAGGGCGGTCCATTGGCGCTTGCGCACCAGATACAGGGCAAAGATCGCGGGATAGATCTTGATCACGGCAGCCACTGCGATCACCACGCCTGCGGCGGCGGGCCGGTCTCGCATCGTCAGCAGCCACACGGCCAGCGTCAGCAAGAACAACATCAGGAGATGCTGCTGGCCGAACAAGAAGTTCGTCCGCAGAGGGAGGACGCTCAGGAACGTGATCAAGGCAATTCGGCGACGGCCGAGCTGTGTGAGATCCACGCAGAGTATGATCGTGCTGGCGAGGAGCACGAGGTTCAGCAGCAGCCATATGTGCTTTGCGCCCAGAGGGGACAGGCGCGCCAGGAGCGCTACTAGCAGGGCAGAAAATGGGCTGAGCGGAATGTAGCCAACGACGTTGCTGGCGTCGATGCCGGCGTGGTCTCGTTGTCGTTCGAACCAGATCCAATCATAGACGCGTTCGAACGGATAACCGTCACGGAACAGCCGCGACGCCAGGTAGTAATTGGGAAAGTCCGTGTTGAGGCTCTGCCACGCAGGTATGAAGGCCTTCCAAACGAACAGAACGACCAGTCCAATGAGGGCCGCCCATTCGCATTCCACGATCGTCGGACGTCGCCACCCTGCCCGTCGCCTTCCATCCATACGCGCTCTCCTCTGGGGAGAACGGAAGTTAACCATATCCAGCAGGGGCTGAGCTGAAAAGAGCAAACGTGGTTCGTCGCTGCGGAGTGTACACCTCGTCGTCGGTCGGACGTTGACGCGCGCGAAGCGCGGCGCTTATCCTTCTGCCGGTCCAAATGACGATCGGCGGTAGGCCGGGGGAACGCCTTCGCATTCCGGTTTCACTTCGCGAGTCGATGCGCGCGCAGCCCAGGTGGTCTCGCGCGCTGAGCGTCGCGGTCCTGGCGGTCTATTTCGCGGCCGTGATCGTCCCGGCGGCGCGACACCCGAACACGGACGGATTCGCCGCGTACTACACCGCGTCGCGAATCCTGCTCTCGCAGCCCGGCGATGTTCCGCGCCTTTATGACGATGCGTGGTTTCAATCGCATATCGAGCAATTCGGGTTTGAGGGTGTCAGGGACATTTACAACATCCAGCCGCCGACCATGACGCTGTTGATGGTGCCGGTGGCGTGGATGCCGAGGCCGCTGGCCCGCGCGGTCTGGATCACGCTGGCGGCGGCGTGCTGGATCGGCGCCTGCGCGCTCCTTTATCGATTCGTCTCCAGCGGGTCCTTGAACCTCAGCTCGCTCGTCGTGTTCGCCGCCGCTACGACGGCCTACCTGCCCGTGCGCGAGAACTTCAAACGAGGGCAATGCTATGCCTTGCTCCTCCTTCTCCTGGTCACGCACTTCCGCCTGCTCACCAGTCGCAGACCCTGGGCCCGCTGGGCGGCCGGAGCTCCGCTTGGGTTCATGCTGGCCATAAAGGTCGCCGGTGCCTGGCTCTGGCCCCTGCTTCTGCTCTCCCGGCGTTGGGCGACCGTCGCCGTCGCAGCGATCACCTTTGCGGCCGTCTCGCTCGGCGCCTCGCTGATCTTTGGTTGGGGCGCGTGGCAGCCCTATCTCCGCGAACTACCGCGGCTCGCCCACGATCCCATGCGGGACACTTCTGGCTATCAGACCGTCACCTCGTTGTTCGGGCATCTCTTCATCCGCGACCCGATCTACAGCCCGCGACCCGTGGCGAATCTCCCGCTCGTCGCGCAATGTGCGAGTGCCCTCGTGACCGTGTGCGCGATCGTCCTCTCGGTTCGAAGCCAACGCCTCGACGATGAGTCCCGCCACGCCCGCGCGCTCTCAATCGCCGTCTTCGACGCCCTCGTGGTCTCGCTCGCCCCCATCGCAGAGACCTATCACTACCTGTTGGTGTTGCCCGCGGTGGCCATCGCCTGGTCGTGGGCTCTGGAGACGCGCCCATCCATCGGCACCTGGGTTACGCTGGCAGCGGCTACCCTCCTGCTCATGATCCCTCAGAAGCTCTACATTGCGCCGGGCATCCAAGCGGGATGGAGTGCCCTGCTTGCGTATCCGCGCGTGTACGGAGCGGTCGTTCTGTGGGCATGGCTGATCAGAGCGCTCGGCAAGGTCGCCGCGCGCGACCGACAGTCAAGCGCCGTCGAGGCCGCTGTCTCGTGAGGGGCGGCGCATTCGCCCTCCTGCTGCTGTTCGTGACGGTCTGCCCCCGAACCCGCAGTCCTTACCTGCTGTCGGACGTCCTGCGCGTCTGCGCCACGCTGGTGTGCGCCCTCTCGGCGTGGCGGCTCGCGCGCTCGCCCGTCGTGCAGCGTTGGGGCGTGGGCGTGTGGCGGCAACTCGCAAGTCACGCGCGCACCACGGTCTTCGTTCTCGCGATAGCCGTGTTTGCGCTGGCGGTGGGGCTCGGCCGCTGGGTGGTCGATCCGTGGCCCCACATCTCCGATGAGGTTGCGTACTGGTTTCAGGCCCGCGCCTTCGCGGGCGGGGCGCTCAGCTTCCGGGCGCCGGAGCCAGATCTGGCGCCGTTCTTCCCGTCCGAGTGGGTCGTCACGCACCAGGGCCGCTGGTTCAGCATATTTCCGCCCGGCTGGCCCCTGCTGCTGGCGATCGGCGTGCGGCTGGGCGTGCCCTCGCTGGTCAACCCCGCGATAGGAGCGTTGACCATCGTCGTCATTTACCGGCTCCTGTTCCGTCTGACCGGCCACGCCAAGGCGCTCGCGGCCGTGATCCTGTGCGCGCTATCGCCCTTCTATCTATTCATGTGCGCCAGCTTCATGTCGCACCCGGCGTCGTTGCTGTTCAACGCGCTCGCGCTGTTGCTGTTTCTCGATGGAACGTCCACCGGCAGGCGGGCCGCGTTCGTGCTGTCCGGGTGTTGCTGGGGATTTGCGTTCCTCGTCCGGCAGCTCGACGCGACTGTGTTGTGGTGCGCCGCCGCGGGATACCTGGCGCTGCGACACCGGACGCGACCCCAGCTTCTCGGGACCTTTCTGTCGGCGGCCGGCCTGGCGGCCGGAGCGGCGATCTACGCCGTGTACAACCACGCGCTCGCGGGCCGCTGGATCGTCTGGCTGGTGGACCTGACCTCGCCGCGCAACCACATCGGCTTCGGCGAAGGTATCGGGCTGCCGTGGTCCGGATACGCGACGCCTGGCCACACTCCCTGGCGAGCGCTGTTGAACCTCAACTTCAACATGGCCGTCCTGAGCGCCGACCTGTTTGGTTGGCCGGTTTCTTCGTTATGGCCAATGATCGGGCTCGTCTGTTTCGGGCGCCTGCAATGGCCGCACCGGCTGGCCGCGATTTCGCTGCTGGCCATCGTGGCCGGATACGCATCCTTCTGGTATCACGGCGTCTGCTTCGGGGCGCGGTACTACTTCGTGGCGTTGCCGGCGTTGCTGCTGCTGACGGTCGAGGGACTGAGCCAGGCCCCCGATTGGCTCGCCGCCCGCGTGCCCAGCGCGCGCGGCGCGACGGCGGCCTTCGTGGCGGCCTGCTTTGTGTTCTCCGCCCTGATCTACGTCCCGAGCGTGAGCCTGTTCGAGCCATACCACAACCAGTGGGGTGTCGACCGGGGCCTGACCGACTTCGTCGCCGCGCGCGGCATCGACCAGGGAATCGTGTTCGTGGGGCCCGAGAACGGCTATTTCGGACGCGCGTTGCTCCTCAACGCGTCCCTGCCACCGACGGGCGACCTCATTTACGCGTTCGAGAACGGCCCGCGCGACGACACGCTCATCCGCCGCTTTCCCGGCCGACCGGTCTTCCACTACGTCCAAGGCGACGCCGACCGCCGCTGGCCGCCCCGGCTGAAGCGGCTGCTGCGCACGGGGTACGTGGCCGATCTCCTGCGGTGGGCGGGCGCCCTGGGGCGCTTGGGGCGCACCGATCGATGACTCCGGCGCTGACGCTACAGTCCGGGCGGTGAAAGTGTCCTGGCGGCCCGATTGGAGAGCCCTCCTTCCGCATTTTTTTGTCCTAGCGTTTGGTGCAGCGCTGGCCGTTGTGGCCACGTATCCACTTGTACGCGAGGTTTCTGATCACCTGGTCGGCTCGCTCGAGAACCACGATCCGGTCTGCTTCGCTTGGAACAACTGGTGGATTCACCACGCGCTGGTCGATCTACATCAAAAGCCGTATTTCACTGACTTCCTGCTCGCTCCCTTCCCTCTCGACCTGCGGCTGCACACGATTGGATTGCTGTACGGATTGCTTTCGCTGCCTTTGGTAAACCCCCTGGGGCCGATCGCGCTAGTCAATCTGCAGATCTTGGCAACGCCGGTGTTGAACGGTTACGCCTTGTTCCTGCTGGTGCGCAGGTGGGCTGGCAGAAGCGACGTCGCGGTCGTATGCGGTGCGGGCCTCGCGATGACGCCAGCGATCGCGTTTCATCTCAACGCAGGGCGACCAAGCTGTGGCGCTGTTTGGTCGGTTGCGCTGGTGCTGCTCTTCCTCGTGCGGCTCGTGGAGTTGCCGCGTTGGCGCGATGCCTTAGGCCTGACAGCATCGTCGCTCGCTCTCCTAGCGGTTGATCAGCAGTTGGCGCTCTTTGGAGGAATGCTGGCCGCCATCTATCTCGCCTGCGTCGCGGTCGTGCGACCGCAGGCGCTCTGGAACCGGCGCCTGCTTGGCCGAGCCACCTTCGTGTTGTTGCTAGTGGCGTACCCCATCCGCGTCCTTTATGTTCGGCCGTTTCTGCAAACCTTCGGCTATACGGTTCCGGATCCAGGCGAGGCCCTTGATTATAGCGTGCCGCCCGCCTACCTCCTTACCCGCGGTTTGTGGACCATTTACGGAGGCGTGTTGCCGCTCGGGCTGGCTTCCGCGGTCGCGTTCGCGCGTCGCGATCGGAAGGCGATGCTTGCCGCCGCTGTGACGGTGGCGTTTTGCGTCCTCACTCTGGGGCCCGTGTGGCCGGGCACACGCGTGCCGCTTCCATTTGCGCTGCTGCGCCGTCTGCCCGGGTTGAGCATGTTTCGCACGCCATATCGCTTTCAGATTCCCGCTGCGATCACCATGACACTGGTACTGGCTCGGGTGATGATCAAAGTTCAGAGCGCCCGCTGGCGCAGTGTTGTTCTCGGGACTGCGGCGCTGGTGTTCATGGGCCAGACCGTTCTTCGACGTGCCACGAATGGCTTTGATTCCCACGCGGTGTCGGTCGAGCCTATTTACCGCACTATCGCCGAAACTCCCGGCGACTTCTCGGTGTTGGAGATCCCGTTTGGCGTACGTTCGGGGTCGGACGTCATCGGGAGATTTGGCGACCGGCTGATGCTGTACCAGACAACCCACCACAAGCGCATCTTCAACGGGTATCTTTCGCGAGTCCCGGTGGCGGCACTGGCCTACTATCGTGCCTCGCCAGCATTCATGTTCCTGGCCGGTGAAACTCCCCCGCCGGGGGACGTCTCTTCCGATCTGGACTCGCGCCTGCGGAACCTGGACGTCGGATATATTGTCGTCCATCCGGAGATGATTGAGGCTCATCGTTTCGCCGAGATCTCAGCATTGCTCGACGCCCGTTCGGATCTCGACATCCTCGCGACCGGAACCACAACACGTGCTTTCCGCGTTCGCCGTTTCGTTCCGTAGCGACCTCACACACCTCTACCGGTAGCGCAATCCTCGTCAGTGCCGGTGGCCGGTTCCTCCGCATCCCGCCGCCTGCAAGATTGAGCTCGCACCGTGACCGGGCGTCGTGCCCCCACCGCGCGCGCCCGGGCCGGCAAGCGCCTCGGCGCCCGAGCGCGCGCGGGGTCGGCCCGCGTGAACGCGCACCGCAATCGTCGACCACAGCCGGTCGGCCTGCGTGCTCTCGCCGCAATCCGGGCAATCGATTGGATCGCCCCGCTCGATCGTGCGGCGAACCCTCTCGAACGAATGCCCGCAGGCGACACAGCGATACTCGTAGAGCGGCATCAGGGGTGCCCCCAGTACGGCTTGTCGTGGAGCATCCCCTTCGGCGTGATGTCCTGATCGAAGATCGCCGTCGGAATCGAGACCGTGCACGCGCAGTTGGGAATGTCGACGATGCCGCCGATGCGTCCTTCGACCGGGGCGGTCGTGAGCAGCATGTACGCCTGGTTCTTGGTGTACCCGAAGTGGGTCAGGTAGTCGATCGCCTTCAGACACGCCTGTCGATACGCGACCGTCGCGTCCATGTAGTAGTTGACGCCCTTCTCGACGCAGATCCCTTCGAAGGTCAGATACTGCTCGTAGCGCGGCCGCACCGGGCTGGGCATGAAGATGGGCGCGGTCAACCCGTACTTCTGCATGCCGCCCTTGATCAGGTCGAAGCCGATCCGGGTCGCGCCGTCCATCTCGATCGCGCCGCAGAACGCGATCTCGCCGTCGCCCTGCGAGAAGTGCAGGTCGCCCATCGAATACCCCGCGCCCTTGACGTAGACCGGGAAGAAGATCCGCGTGCCCGTCGACAGGTCCTTGATGTCGGTGTTGCCGCCGTGCTCGCGCGGCGGCACCGTGCGACAAGCCTCCTTGGCCATGCGATCGAACGCGGCGCCTTTCACCCCCCGCAACACCGCGGTGCTGGGGTCCGGCGGCTTGGCGAGCCCCTTCTCCGCGAGGGGCGCCTCGCGCCGATTCCACTCCATCAGCAGCTCGCGTGACGGCAAGCAGCCCATGAGCCCCGGGTGAGTCAGCCCGGCGAAGCGCACACCGGGCACGTGGCGAGATGTGGTGTAGAGGCCCTTGAGATCCCAGATCGCCTTATCGGCGTCGGGGAAATACTCGGCCAGAAATCCGCCGCCGTTGCTCTTCGCGAAGATGCCCGAGAAGCCGACCGGCGTGATCGGTTTGATGTCGAGCAGATCGACCACCAAGAGGTCGCCCGGCTCGGCACCCGCGATCTCGAACGGTCCGGTCAGCGGATGCGCGCGCGTGAGATCGATGTCGCGCACGTCCGACGGGTCGTCGTCGTTGTGGATCTGCGCGTCGAGGAAGTCGAGCGTCTCGATGACGATCTCCTCGCCCGGTTGAACCGTCGCCAGGAACGGCAGATCGGTGTGCCAGCGGTTGTGCCCCAGCTCGGCCTGCTCGATCAGCGGCTTGCCGGCCTTGATCTTGAAGTGCTGCATCGTTGGTCTCCTTTCTTCACAGTGGGATCAAATCGACAGATGCCGTGCCAGCGTCTCGGGGACGACCTCGGAACGCGGGCACTCGTAGACCACCTCGCCGCGGTCGAGCACCAGCACGACGGCGGCGACCTCGAGCGCGAACGCCATCACCTGCTCCGAGACGATGATCGCGATCTCGTTCTCATCGTTGATCTGCTTCAACGCGCGCGCGATCTCCTTGATGATCGACGGCTGGATCCCCTCGGTCGGCTCGTCGAGCAGCAGCACGCGCGGCTCGCTGGCCAGCGCGCGCGCGATCGCCAGCTGCTGTTGCTGGCCGCCCGACAGGTTGCCGCCCCGCCGTTTGCGCATGTCCCACAGCACCGGAAAGAGGTCGAAGATCCGCTTCGGGATCTTGCGCGCGCGCCCGCGCGCGAGGCCAGTCTCGATGTTCTCGAGCACGGTGAGCGTGGAGAAGATCATCCGGCCCTGCGGCACGTAGGCCACGCCGTGACCCACCCGCTCGAAGCTCTCCATCTTGGAGATCTCGACGCCATCCATCTTGATGCTGCCGGCGCGCGTGGGCAGAAGGCCGATCAGCGCGCGGAACAACGTGGTCTTGCCAGTTCCGTTGCGCCCCATCACCGCGAGGATCTCCTTCGGCTCGGCGCGCAGGCTCATCCCGTGGATCACCTCGCTCTGGCCATAACTCACGCGCAGGTCGGTCACTTCCAGCATCCGTCGCTCCTTTCCGTACCGTCTCGGCGCCCTCAATGCCCGAGGTAAACCTCGATCACCTTCGGATCGTTCTGGACGAAGTCCATGCTCCCTTCGGCCAGCACTTTTCCCTGGTGCAGCACCGTCACCCGGTGCGCGATGTTCTTCACGAACTCCATGTCGTGCTCGATGACGATCAGCGCATGGCTGGCGCTGAGCTCGGTCAACAGCTCGGCGGTGCTCTGTCGCTCCGCCGGCGTCATCCCGGCGACCGGCTCATCGAGCATCAGCAGATCCGGCTCCTGGATCAGTAGCATCCCGATCTCCAGCCACTGCTTCTGGCCGTGACTGAGGCCATCCGCCGGCCGTTTGAGGTGGTCGGACAGGAAGATGGTCTCCGCTGCCTCCTCGACCTTGGCGATGACCTCGGGCGTCCGGCGAAAGCCCAGCGATCCGAACACGCTTCGCCCGCGCGGGAATGACATCTCGAGGTTCTCGAAGACGGTGAGCGATTCGTAGATCGACGGCGTCTGAAACTTGCGGCCGATTCCGGCGCGGACGATCTCGTGCTCGCGCAGCCCCAGGATCTCGCGGCCCTTGAACAGGATGCTGCCCGACGTGGCGCGCGTTCGTCCCGAGATCAGATCCAGCAGCGTCGTCTTGCCTGCGCCGTTGGGGCCGATCACCGCGCGCAGCTCGTTGGGCTCGACTGCCAGCGATAGGTCGTCGACAACCTTGAACCCGTCGAACGACACCGTGAGGCCCTCCGCCGACATCAGGTAGTCCTGCATCGGGCGCCGCACCTTGTACGGAGGTTCGGCCGGAGCGGCGGCCGTCGCGCTCGCTGGCGCGTACACGTCCACGATCGTCGTCATGACTCGGGCCTTTCCGTCGATACCGCCGGCACGACCGTCACCGCGCCCGCGGGTGGCATCGGCGGCGCCGGTGAGAGAATGCGGCCGATGCGCTCGCGCGCCCACGCGAGCCACGCGCGTCCGTGTGAATCGTAGAGACCGGCCAGACCCCGCGGGAAGACCTTGACCACCCCGATGAACAGCGCGCCCATTAACACCAGCCAGAGCTGCGGGAACATCTCGGAGAGGTAGGTCTTGCTCCAGTTCACCAGCAGCGAGCCGTAGACCGCGCCCACCAGCGAGTCGCGACCACCGACCGCGGCGAACACCACCATCTCGATCGAGGGCACGATGCCGACGAACGACGGCGACATGAACCCGACCTGCAGCGTGAACATCGCGCCGCCGACGGCCGCGAGGGCCGCCGCCATCACGAACACGAACACCTTGACGCTGGCGACGTCGTAGCCCGAGAAACGCACGCGCTCTTCCTTGTCGCGCATGGCCAGCAACAGCCGCCCGAGCTTGGTGCCCAGGATCCAGCGACAGAGGCCGATCGCGCCAAACAACAACACTGCGTTGACGAAGTAGAGGACGTGGTGCGCGTGATCGGTGCGGATGTCCCATCCGTGCAGCGTCTTGAGATCGGTGATGCCGTTGACGCCGCCGGTCCACCCTTGCCGGCCAATGATCAAGATGCTGAGGATCGCGGCGATCGCCTGCGTGATGATCGCGAAGTAGACGCCGCCGACGCGGCGCTTGAACATGGCGGCGCCGATGATCAATGCGAGCAGACTGGGGACCGCGATGACCGCGAACAGGGTGAACGTCAGGCTGTGGAACGGCCGCCAGAACGCCGGCAACTGCGTCAGCTGATTCCAGTCCATGAAGTCGGGGATCCCGGGCGTCGATTGGATCGCGGTGCTCACCGGATCGGACGCCTCCAGCTTCAGGAACATCGCCATGCAATAGCCGCCCAGGCCGAAGAACACGCCCTGACCGAGGCTGAGGATGCCGCCCTGACCCCAGCACAGCACCAGCCCGAGCGCCACGAACGCGTAGGTCAGGTACTTGCCCACCATGTTGAGACGAAAGCTGTCGAGCGCGGCCGGGAACACCAGGAAGATCAGCACCGCGAGCACCGCGACGCCGAGCAGCTGTCGCTTGCCGGCGAGGCGTTTCTCGAGCGTCGCGCCGGTCATCGCCGCACCTTCAGCGACACCAGCCCCTGCGGCCGCAGCATCAGGATGATGATCACCGCCGAGAGCGTGAGCACCTTGGCCACCGATCCGGTCAGGAAGAATTCGGTGGTCGATTGAGCCTGGGCGATCGTGAACGCCGACGCGATGGTTCCGACCAGGCTCTGCGCGCCGCCGAAGACGACGACCAGGAAGGTATCGACGATGTAGAGTGAGCCGCTGGTCGGCCCGGTCGAACCGATGGTCGTGAATGCCGCGCCGGCGATTCCGGCGAAGCCGCAACCGAGCGCGAAGGTCATCCGGTCGACCTTCTGGGTATTGATGCCCACCGCGCCCGCCATCTCGCGGTTCTGCATGGTCGCGCGCACGCCCAGGCCCCAGCGCGACCGGAACAGCAGGAAGACCAGCACCCCCGTCAGCACGATGGTTATTCCCATGACGAAGAGCCCGTTGATCGGGATGTCGATGTTCTCGGTCGGTTTGAGCGAGCCCATCAACCAGTCCGGCAACGTGGCGCTGACCTCTTTCGCTCCGAATATCGAACGAAACGTCTGCTGCATGATGAGGCTCAAGCCCCACGTTGCCAGCAATGTGTCGAGAGGCCGTCTGTAAAGCTGCCGGATGAGCAACAGCTCGACGGCGTAACCGACGGCCGCCGCGATCACGAACGACGCGACGACCGCAAAGAGGAAGTAGTAGTTGTGGAACCAGGGCGCGTACTTGGCGCTCGCCGTCGACAGCACATAGGTGGTGTACGCACCGATGGTCAGGAACTCACCGTGCGCCATGTTGATGACGCCCATCTGACCGAAGATGATCGCCAGTCCCAGCGCCATCAGCAGGAGCACGCAGAACAGACTCAGGCCGTTGAAACCCTGCATGACCAGAATCGACTTCAGCTCGGTCAGCGAATAGCCGCCCATGTGTCTTCCCCCAATTCAGACGTTTGACGGTTCTCGTTTGTATTGCTCTCGTGCCCGCGGTCGGCCGTCAGGTCATTGGTAGCCCTTGGGGAAGGGGTTGGGCTCGATCAGGCTCGATTCGTAGAGCACGTCATACTGCCCGTCTGCGCGCACGCGGCCGATGCGCAGCTTGCTCCACAGGTGATGGTTCTTGTGAACCTTGACGTAGCCCTCGGGCGCCGTCTTGAGCTCGATCCCCGGGGATGCCGCCGCCACCTTGTCGACGTCGAAGCTGCCCGCTTTCTCGACTGCCGCCTTCCAGAGCCAGGGGCCGAGGTACGCGGCCTGGGTCACGTCGCCGATGACGCTCTTGTCGCCGTACTTGCCCTTGAAGTCGGCGACGAACTTCTTGTTGTTCGAGTTATCGAGGCTCTCGAAGTACTTCATCGCCGCGTAGAACCCGACCATGTTCTCGCCGCCGATACCGAGCAGTTCGTCCTCGGTGACCGAGATCGTGAGCAGGGTCTGCTTGTCGGCGGTCACACCGGCGGCCTTCAGCTGCTTGTAGAATGAGACGTTGCTGCCTCCGACGATGATCGCGTACACGACGTCGGGCTTCTTCAGCTTGATCTTGTTGATCAGCGAGCCGAACTGCGTGTGGCCGAGGGGATAGTACTCTTCGCCCACGACCGTACCGTGCAGTACGTTCTCGATGTGCTTGCGGGCGATCTTGTTGGACGTGCGCGGCCAGATATAGTCGGAGCCAATCAGATAGAACGTCTTGGCTTTTTTCTCTTTGGCCAGCCAATCGAGGCCGGCCAGTATCTGTTGGGTCGCTTCCTGTCCGGTGTAAATGACATTCTTTGATTGTTCGAGGCCCTCGTAGAACGTTGGGTAATACAGCATGCCATTTTCATGCTCGAATACCGGCAACACCGCCTTACGGGACGCCGACGTCCAGCACCCGAAGACCGCGGCGACCTTGTCGTTGGTCAGCAGCTTCTTCGCCTTCTCGGCGAACGTCGGCCAGTCGCTGGCGCCGTCCTCCTGGATGATCTTGATCTTTCGTCCCAGGACGCCACCCTTGGCATTGATCTGATCTATCGCCAGGCGCTCGGCCTGGATCGATCCTGTCTCGCTGATGGCCATCGTTCCGGTGGCCGAGTGGAGTTGTCCGACGGTGACTTCGGTGTCGGTGACCGCGAGCCCGGTGCTATCGACCTGAGGAGTTGGTGGGCCAGCCCACGTTGTATGTGACAGTGCAAGAGCAGGGAGCGCGACGAGCATCAGGGTCCTGACCGAACCAGCTTTCATCTTCGTTTCCTCCGTGGTGGTTGACCGGACTCTAGCGAGCGCTCACCGACGAGAGGGTTAAATGATGGTCAAGGCGCGGTAACAAAGACGGACGTCGGATATTTCTGCGCGGCCCGATCGTCGTCGCGCTTTTCTCGTCGCAAACGACGTTGCGGCGACCGAAAACAACTCGAATTCGGCAGCTTTTCCGTAGCGCACGATGCTTGCGAGCTCTGCGCAAACGACCTCGGCTGGTGGCCGCAAACAACCGGAATAAAGAGCGCGCGACGGAGTCGAGCGCTCGCAGATGATTCGTGCGCGAGCGGGAAGATCCGCTACACCAGACTCCGCGGTTCGACGGATGAGAAGGACGACGCCACTCGAGGTCAGTGAGGAGGATCGCGCGCTGCTGCTGTCTTGGCTCGGCAGCGGCGGTCTGAATGCCCGCATCCGTCTGCGGGCGCGCATCGTCGTCGCCAGCGCGGGCGGCCAGGGCGCACGCGCGCTGGCCCGCGACCTCGGTGTGTCGCTGGAGACGATCTACCTCTGGCGGCGGCGTTACGCGGAGCGCGGGATCGAGGGGCTGCGTTCGCAAGCGCTGCCCGGCCGGCGGAGCCAGATCGAACGCCGGCAGGCGGAGACGATCCTGCGCGCGGGCCGTACGCGTGGCGCCGGCGGCCTCGCCCCGTCGGTGGCGGCGGTCGCGCGCGCCACGCGCGTCAGTCGAACGACCGTGCGACGACTCTGGGACCGGCACGGTCTGGCGGGAGCGGCCGTGCGCGCGCGAGGGACGTCGGCGCGCGAAGCGGGGTTCAGCCCCAGCAGCATCGTCGGCATCTTCATTGACCCACCTCTGCGCGTGCTCGCGCGCGTGGCGCCCACCGATCCGATGCACGACGCGCGCGCATCGCGAGACCGCCGAGGCACCGGCCGGAACGAGCGCCCAACGGCCGCGAGCGCGCTGCTGACGGCTCTCGAGGCCTTCGACGGTGATGGCTGGCCCCGCCGCCCGACGAATGAGACCGGACCCGCTCGCCTAGAGGAGCTGCTCGCCCGGATCGCCCGGATCGGCGGCGGAGCCGCGGTCGAGGTCCTCGAAGGACCTCTCCCCAGGAACGCGAGGGGCACCGTGAGAGCGGCGGGGCTCGACCGTCGATACACCGGCATCCGGCTGGTTCGCGAGCGTACGCGGGGCGGCTGGCTCGCTCATGCGTATGCTTGGCTGGCGATCGCGTCGCGGGCGCAGGACGCTGCGCTCGCCGGCGCGCTCGGGCACCTGATGGACTACTTCGGCAGTCGGCGCGCCGGCTTTGAGCCGTTCATCTGGACGCCGGGGCCACCGCGGCTACCACTCAAAACGGCGTAGCCGTCGCGTCGTCGAATTCGGCGATGCCGCCGTTGTTGGTCGCGAGCGCGATGCCACCAGTGGTAACCAGGTTGGTGGTGTCGGCAAACTGAAAGACCATCGTGCCGTTGAGGGACGCCGTGTACATGCTGCCGTGGACCTCGAGCTTCACCGTGTTCCAGCCAGTGAGCGACGCCGGGATCACCGGCGTCAGATCCTTCGACTTGACCTTGGGCAGGCTCGACGCGCTGCCGAGGTCGGAGCGCATGCGCAGCTCCATTGTCCAGGAAGCGACGCCGCCCCCCGCGTCGGCCAGGTTCTCGATGTAGACGCAATACTTGTTGTCCTTGTTCTTCCAGCGCACGCACACGCCGGCGCGGGCGTCGGGGGTCATGAGCTTGACCTTGGCTTCGATCGCCGAATCGGTCCATCGGTAGTCGCCCGAGACGAGCTCGGTCTCGTCGGCGGCCAGGCTCTGGCTCGCAACCTTGGTTCCATCGGTGGTGATCGCCCACTGGGCCGCGTCGCTGTCGCTGCGCACGGTCCACAACCACTTGGCGGGTGGCGCGGTGAAGCTGCCGTCTTCGAAGTCTTCGGTGAACGCGGTCAGGATCGCCGGCTGGCCGGTGCCCGTCTGACCGGCGGTGCCCGTCGCGCCACCCACTGCTCCGCTTGCGCCGCCAGCGCCGGTCTTGCCGCCGCTGCCCGTCGCACCGCCCGCGCTGGTAGCGCCGCCCGCGCCGGTATTCCCCCCCGAGCCCGTCGCACCGCCGCTGCTCGAGGTCATGCCGCCGGCGCCGCTGGTCACGCCGCCCGTGCCAGCCCCCGCGGCGCCGCCCGTCCCTTCCATCTCGTGCGTCGCCCCTTGCACGCAGCCCGCGACCACAACCGCGCAGGCCCCCCCCAGCAATGGGCCAACCCAATGAACGAACCGACTGCGGCACATCATGACGATCCTCCCAAAGCAGTCAGGACACGCACTCAGGGCACAATCGGTGGCTTGCACCCGAACACGATTCCCACCGGCTCGGGCGACGACTGGATCTGGTCGCACCAGTTGCCGGCAACGGTGATCGTCGATGTGTCGCCGGGCGCGAACTGCCAGCCGTTGACGCCGGCAACGTCGAACGGGATCTCCGTCGCGCCCAGCGTGACGTTGACGAACTGCGAGTCGGGCGGACGCTGGCCCAGGCTGAACACGCAGCTCGCGATCTGGCCGGTGATCGCCTTCAACGTCATGGCCAGCTCGTCGGGCGAATCGGCCGGGAAGTACTTGGTGTCGAGCGGATTGGTCACCGGCCGCGCCTGCCCGCCGGCGATCGCCATCGCGTCGAGGTTGGTGCCGGAGTCATTCCCGGTGCCGACGCCGATCACGAAGGTGGGGATGCCCGCCGCGCGCGCGGCGGTGATCTGCTGGAGCGCATCGGTGATGCCGTCGCCGGGGCAGGTCGGATCACCGTCGGTGGCGAGCAAGATGTACTTGGGATCGGTGGTCGCCAGCCCCGCCAGATAGGTCGCGGCGGCGAGCACGCCGTCGCCGGTCGGCGTGCCGTCACCGTCGGGCGTCGTCTGCGCGATCTTCGCCGTCATCATCGCTGCGTTCATCGGCGCGACCATCACGTCGATGCCGGTCGCGACCGCGCAGCCGCTGTCGCCGGGAAAAGTCTTCATGCCCCACTGGATCGCGTTCTGCGTCCCGCTGATCGCCGGGTTGACCGCCGCAGTCACCACCGTCCACTTCGTTCCGGCATTGTTGGGCAGGCTGTTCTTCATCGAGCCCGAGCGATCGAGCACGAGCATCAGCACCGCGGTCTTCGGCGTCGGCTTGAAGTTGAACGACCCGCAGGTCTCACCCATGCCGGTGTCGACCATCACCCCCATGCCGGCGTCGCGCGGCATCGAGCGCACGCCGCCCGCGCCCGTCTGCGTGCTGCCGCCACCGGCGCCGCCCGCGCCCTGGTCGACGTCCGCGCTGGGAGCGACCTTGGCGCACGCCGGCGCAAACGACAGGACGCAAAGGATCGTCGACTTCAGCGCGCGCATGAAGACCTCGTCGCGGATGGGGGGCGCCCAGACTTCGGGCGTTTCCGGATTGGTGTCCGATGCCAGGATCCGCGGCTCAGCCCGCGACGCGATGATCTCAGGAAGTCCGTCTAGGCCCGGGGGCGCGACGGCGGCTCCGGAGGTGCGCCCAGCAACTGCACGGTGCGCGTGGGGAACGCGAACGCGGTCCCGGCGCTCTCGACGATCTGCATGAACTGCAGCAAGACGCCCTGGCGGATGAACTGGAACTCGTTCCAGTCGGTGGTCGCGAAGTAGGCGCCGACGTCGATGTCCAGCGACGAGGCCGCCATCTCCTTGAAGTAGACGGTCACCGAGTCGGGGACGATCTTGGCATGCGCGCGCAACGCGCTCTCGACCTCGGCCAGCACGCGGCGCATCTGCTCGGCCGTCGTCTGGTAGACGAGGCTGATCGTGCACGCGAGCCTCAGCCGATCGCGCACCGCGAACGTCTCGGTCCGCATCTCGGCGAGCTTGCCGTTGGGGATCGCGACGATGGTGCGATCGAGCGTGCGGATGCGCGTCGAGCGCAGGCCGATGCTCTCGATCGTTCCCATGATGGTGTCGATCTTCACGAAGTCGCCCTGGCGAAACGGCTCGTCGACGGCGATCGAGAACGCGCCGAAGACGTTCTCGACGGTCTTTTGCGCGGCCAGCGCGAACGCCAGGCCGCCGATGCCGAGGCCGGCGATGAGACTGCCGACCGGATAGCCCGCCTGCGACAGGATCGTCACCAAGCCGATGATGACGATCGAGATCTTGAGCACCTTGCCGCCGAGCGCGACGAAGGAGCGCGACGACAGCCGCTGGCTGGCCCACGCCGACGACGTGACCAGGTGGTCGGCGACGTCGATCGAGCGCAGCAGGATCCAGAAGATGGTTGCGAGGAACGATCCTTGGAGCACATGGCGCGCGGTCGCCTCGGCGGTGGCCGACATCTCTGGCAGGGACAGCGCGAAGTAGCCGATGCCCAGCGCCCAGCCGGCGGTCAGCGGACCGCCCATGCGCGCGACGATCGCGTCGTCCCAGTGCGCGGTCGTACGCGACGCCAGCCGCGCCAGCAAGCGGCGCGAGATCCAGCTCAGCAGCGCGCCGGCGACCAGCGAGCCGGCGATCCAGATCAGGACCGCGATCGAGCCCCAACTGAAGAGCGCCCGCACGCGGGTCGCGAGATCGACATGGGCGGAATGCACGCGTGAACGTTATCAGATCGGGCCCGCGCGCACAGGCCAACGCAGGCCAGTTCCGTGGCTACGCCGGCCTAAGCAACGTGCCCGAGCTTGTCGGGGTTCAGCACCGACCGCACGGCCGCGATCGCGCCGTCGACGATATCGAGCGTCACCACCCAGACGGTGCGCCCGTCGCGATCGTGGAAGACGGCGCCGGGTTGGCCGTTGACCCACGCCGGCGCGAACGACAACGCCATCGCCGCCGCCTGCTTGGCAAATCCAATCAAAGCGCGCGCAGCGCGCTCGCGCCCGACGATGGGCACCGGCGACGCGTGCACCTTGCCGCCACCGTCGCCGTAGACCGCGGCGTCGGCGGCCAAGAGGCCCACCAGCGCCTCCTGGTCTCCGTCGCGGCACGCGGCGAAGAAGCGCTGGGCCAGCTGCTCGCGCTTCTCGCGCGAGCTCTCGAAGCGCGGCCGCCCTTCGCTGACGTGCGCGCGCGCCCGCACCAGGATCTGGCGGCAGTTCGCCTCGCTGCGTTCGACGGTGCGCGCGATCTCGTCGAACTCGTAGCCGAACACCTCGCGCATCAGGAACACCGCGCGCTCGACCGGCGACAGCTGCTCGAGCAAGACCAGGAACGCCATCGACAGCGAATCGGCGGTCTCGGCGTGGTCAGCGGGCGTCTGCTCGACGATCGGTTCGGGCAGCCACTGGCCGGGATAGGTCTCGCGCCGCACGCGCGCCGATCGCAAATGGTCGATAGCTAGCCTCGTGGTGATCGACGCAAGGTAAGAGCGAGGGGACTCGGCCACGGCTTCGGCGCCCGCCTGCTGGTAGCGCACGAAGGTCTCCTGCACCAGGTCCTCGGCCTCGGCCACGGACCCGAGCATGCGATACGCGATTGAAAACAACAGGGGACGCAGGTCGTCGTGGTCGCTCATGCGGATCTAGACGAGATCCTACCGCTTCCCGTGACATGTCACTGCCGATGTCCACCTTTCGTCTTGAGGAGCGAAGGGAGCTCATCATCATGAAGGTTTTCATCACCGGGGCAACTGGCGCGATTGGATACTGGCTGATCCCCCAGCTCAAGGAACGCGGACACGAGATCGTGGCGAGCGTGCGGTCGACGGCCAAGGCCGAGCGGCTGCGGCCGATGGGGGTGGAATCGGTGATCCTCGATCTTCTCGATCCGGCAGCGGTCCAGCTGGCAGTGTCCACCTCCCGGGCCGACGCCATCATTCATGAGGCGACCGCGCTGGCGGGCGTCGCCAACCTCAAGCACTTCGACCGCAGCTTCGCACACACCAATGAGCTGCGCACGCGCGCGACCGATCACCTGGTCTCTGCCGCGCGCGCGTCGGGCGTGCGCCGGCTGGTGGCGCAGAGCTACACCGGCTGGCCTTACGGGCGCGGCGGCACGCTGATCAAGACCGAGGACGATCCGCTCGACCCCTACCCCCTCCCGTCGATGCGCGAGTCGCTCCACGCAATCAAGCACCTCGAGCACGCTGTCGTCGGCGCGGGCGGGATCGCGCTGCGCTACGGCGCGTTTTACGGCGCGGCCGACGATCCTATGCTGGCGCTGGTGCGCAAGCGGATGTTCCCGATCGTCGGCGACGGCGGCGGCGTCTGGTCGTGGGTGCATCTGGAAGATGCGGCGGCGGCGACCGTGCTCGCGATCGAGCGCGGCGCGAGCGGCGTCTACAACATCGCCGACGACGATCCGGCGCCCGCGCGCGAGTGGCTGCCGGCGATCGCCGAGGTGATCGGCGCGCCAGCCCCCCGCCGCATTCCGCGCTTCCTCGCGCGCCTCTTCGCCGGCGAGGCGGTGGTGTCGATGATGACCGAGGTGCGAGGTGTGTCGAGCGCCAAGGCCAAGCGCGAGCTCGGCTGGACGCCGCGCCACCCGACCTGGCGGCGCGGGTTCGCCGAGGCCTACGGCCACCTGGAGCCGACCCGCGCCGGCGACGCGCGCGTTGACACCACGCGCGCGACGACGCAGCATGCGGGCGCATGATCGGGAGCGGCGCCGGGAGCGTGCGGGCACGGGGACTGGTGGCAGCAGCGGGGATCGCGCTGGCGACGGCGTTTGGAGCCGGTGTCGCCAGCGCCGGGCCCGCCGCCGAGGCGCCGCACGCGGCACCGGCGGCGACCACCATCGGCGTGCTCTACTTCGACTACGCCGGCAAGAACGCCGAGCTCGCTCCACTGAGCAAGGGGCTGGCGCAGATGCTGATCTCGGATCTCGCGGCCGTCGACACGATCCGGGTCGTCGAGCGCGAGCGCCTGCAGGCCGTGCTCGACGAGCAGAAGCTCGGTCATGGCGGCAAGATCGACAGCCACACCGCCGCGCGCATCGGCAAGCTGCTGGGCGCACGCTACCTGGTGCTGGGGACGTACTTCGATGCGCTGGGCGCGTTCCGCGCCGACGCGCGGCTGGTCGACGTCGAGACCGGTCAGATCGTGAAGTCGATCGGCGCCAACGGCAAGGCCGAGGATTTCATCAGCTTGGAGCAGACACTGGCCGAGGGCCTGGGCAAGGCGGCGGCGCAGTTGCCGCCACCGCGGGCCGGCGCAGGGAGTAAGGAACGCGGCAGCGGTCACAGCGCCGGTGAGCACGGCGTC
>Ga0265339_10001041_pt1 | contig 21130 bp, 14 predicted proteins | sample 4CB219metaG_FD_202085 | JGI IMG/M metagenome (GOLD analysis project Ga0265339, IMG submission 202085) | Rhizosphere microbial communities from Carex aquatilis grown in University of Washington, Seatle, WA, United States - 4-CB2-19 metaG | ecosystem: Host-associated > Plants > Roots >... | reverse complement strand
CCCGTCGCTTCCGCTCCGGGCTCGTATGAAGATCCACTTCGCCTACGTCGCTATGTGGCTATGTGGCTATTTCGCTACGTCGCTTCTTCACTGACCTTTGATCTTATACACCTGCTGGATGATCGTTTCGGTGCTGTCCAGTTCAGGGGCGACGGCGAGGACCCGGTCGACTAAGGCTATCGCGTCGGAGCGGCGTTCGCCTAGTTGGACCAGGACGGAGACGGCCTCGGTGGCGGCCTCTGAGAGCGGGGCCGCGGCCACCGTTTGCCCGGACGTTGCGAATGACTCCACCTTGCCGCTGAGTTCGGCGATGATCTGCTCGGCCGTGCGCTTGCCGATCTCCGGCAGTTGCGTGAGGAAGCGGCTATCCTTGGCGGCGATGGCCGATGCGATCTCGCCGATAGGCTTGGCCAGGGCACGCAGGGCCTTGCGGTTACCGATGCCCTTGACCGTGGTAAACAGGCGGAAGAACTGCCGATCATCCGGCGAGACAAAACCTACCAGCCGCGGGGTCTGCGACCCGTGCGACGGGTCGCCCTCGAGGTAGTGGATGGTATGCAGGACGATCTCCTTGCCCATCCGCCCGCCCAGCCGCTCGATGTCGCAGGCTGGCACGAGCACCTCATACCATAGACCCGTAGCGGTGGCGATCAGCGCGCTGCCGCCGGAAAGCTCCTCCAACAGGCCAGAGATTCGTGCAATCATGACAGGAGGCTAACGAACAAAGTCCGAACAATCAACAAAAAAGGCTGGAGGCTGGAGACCGGAGGCTGGAGGTAATGCAACAAACGAAAAAGGCTGGAGGCTGGAGACCGGAGGCTGGAGGAAATGAAAGAAAGGCTTGAGGCTTGAGACCGGAGGCTAGAGGCACTGCTCAACAACGACGCTGCAACCTACAGCCTCCAGCCTGCAGCCTCTAGTCTTTTGTGGCCAACTGCGGCTCGATGTCGATCGTGCGGGCCGATTGCTCGAAGTCGTGGCGGTGGCGGTTGAAGGTCTCGACCGGGGCGGTGTAGACAATCACGTACACACGGCCGTTGCCGCCGCGGAGGCAGTACATGAGACACTTCACCGCGCGGCCGGACCATTCGTAGGTGCCGCTGCAGAAGTAGGTCTTACGGCCTCCGAAGTTGACGAAGCCCTGGTCAGCCTTGTCGGGGTGGTAGTTTGACAGCCACTTGCACATGGCAACTTCCGCTACAGGGCCCGCATCTTCGATTTGTTTGCCCTCGTCCTTGTGGGCCCCCACCGTGCAATTGACCGTAAAATCGCCTTCCTCTGGGCCCAGGAAGTTCATAAAATGCCAGAACGAAGGCCCGTTGTCACGATAGCCTTCGGGGGGCTTGATGGAAAAGCCCTCGCGTTGGAATGCCACGCGGCCGTCGGGCTTAAGCTGCGTGGTGTCCGGGCCCATAGTCTGGCGCGGACAGCCGCTGATCGATAGCACCGACAGCAGAAGCCCTGTTATTAGATACAGCTTAGTTCTTACTCTCGCCATACGCCGTCTCAAGGCCTATTCCCCTCGCTAACTGCATCCGGGATTCTAATCAACCTATGCCCAAGTGCAAGACTTTTCCAGTGCTTACGCCATGAGACGTTGGATCGCCCAGGCGCACATATGCCTATTTATAGCCTCCGAACCGGCCCGATGCGCAACGTTTTTTCATCATTGCAAGGGGCGACGGGCTGTAGTACTGTCTCGTTTCAAGAACCTTGTGCGGGCATAAGGTTAGGTCCGCTGGGCCAGGAATCTCGGATTCTGACCGTGGGCGTCCTACATTCCGGGCTCGTCGAGGCCGGCTTGATCATCACGCTCGCTCAAGGACGCGCCGCCCGGTGGCCGAAAATATAGCTGTCCGCCGTACCCGTGCCCGCTGTTTATCGTATAGTCATCTTGGCTATGCGCCTGCATAGGATGGTTTTAATGCGTCTGATTCTGCTGGACATCTTCGCGTCGCGACGGAATTTCTACCCGTTGGCCTTTTCCAGGCCGCTGTGGGAGCTGCGGTGCGGCATCCTCAACCTGGCCCAGAAGATCCGGGCCGCCTGTGCCGCCGACAGCGTCGCCGGCTTTGCCCCCGCATACATGGCCGCCGCATGCCAAGGCGACAGCCCCTTTCCCATTAACGACCTGGCCGCCCTTGAAGGCGACGACCTGCTGCTGGTCAATGCCCGACTCAAGCCCCAGGCCCTGGCCGACCTCCTGAAACAACCCAGCGCCGCCCTGGCGACGTCCGACGGAGAGCTGCTATTTGCCCGCGTGGATAAGTCACAGGCCGCCGCCCGCGACCGGCAATCCATCGAGGCGTTCATTAAGGACTTGGCGCCAGCTACGGCCGCGCCCTCGGCAGAGTGCTGGAATTTCATCTGGGACCTGGTCGACGCCAACGCAGGCGAGATCGACCGAGACTTCGTCGCCTCCGGCCGCGGCGGGCAAGGCGCCAAGTTGGACAGTCATATATCACTTCGCGGCAACGCCCGTGACGTGTATATCGCGCCCGACGCCACCGTGTGCCCGATGGTCATGTTCGACACTTCGCGAGGCCCGATCTACATCGACAACCAGGCGTGCGTCGAGGCCTTCTCGCAGATCGAAGGCCCCTGCTACATCGGACCACACGCCAGGCTCCTGGGCGCCCGCTGCCGCAGCGGCAACTCGATCGGTCCCCACTGCCGCATTGGCGGCGAGATCGAGGCCAGCATCATGCAGGGTCACAGCAACAAGTACCACGACGGATTCCTCGGCCATGCGTACGTGGGGCAGTGGGTGAACCTCGGCGCCCTGACGTGCAACAGCGATCTGCGAAACGACTACCGCGGCGTAACGGTGCGGCTGGACGAGCGAGGCCCGCTGGACACGGGGCTGATGAAGTTCGGCTCGCTGATCGGCGACCACGCCAAGACGTCCATCGGCACGCTCCTGAACACCGGCGCGTACGTTGGGGCGTTTGGCATGATGGTGACCGACGGCGAGTTGGCCCCGCGGTTCATTCCCTCGTTTGGCACGTACCTTCGCGGGGTGATCGGCGAGGGCTTCAAACGCGAGCACATGTTCGCCACGGCCCGCACGGTCCTGCAGCGCCGCAGCCACACCTGGACGCCGGCGATGGAGGCGATGTGGAACGCCGTGTACGAGATGACCGCGGCGCACCGCAAATTGGCCAGCGCGTAAGAGAGCGCGATTTACGGATTAAGCGGATTACGGGATGAAAACCCCTTTCACGGAAGGCCGCTTGCGGTTTAGCGGGCGTTCCAAGCTCCGGCGCTTCCCGCGCCCGCTAAACCGCAAGCGGGGCCAACTCTCACGGGGATTGTCAATGATAGTCTCACTTTTGGACATTGGTCATTGAGCATTTCGCTTCCCAGCGGTTACCATATCCTCCACGCCCGTTCCGCGCTTTCGCTTTCACTCGTACAAAGAGACGCCATGGCTGATACGCTATATATCATCGACGGTCACTCGCAGATCTACCGGGCGTATTATGCCCCCTTCCGCGACCTGACCAGCCCCACCGGCGAACCCACCAGGGCTACCTATGTCTTTTGCTCCATGATGCTCAAGTTCTTCAAGGAGCGCCGCCCCACGCACGTGGTGATGGCCGCAGACTCGGCCGCCGAAAAGCTTCACCGCAAGGCCATCTACAGCGACTACAAGGTCACCCGCAAGCCCACGCCCGAGGACATGCCTGTCCAGATCCGGCGAATCATGCAGCTCGTGGCGGCCATGGATATCCCCATCCTCCAGATCGAAGGATACGAAGCCGACGACATCATCGCGACGGCCGTCCAGCGGCTGGCCGGGCCGGAGATGAACGTCGTGCTCGTCAGTCGCGACAAGGACCTGGACCAACTCCTGGGCGAGCATGTGGTGATGTTCGACCCGATGGAGAACAAGACCATCGACGCTGCCTGGGTGCAGGCCAACAAGGGCTACACGCCCCAGCAGGCCGTCGAGATACAAACGCTCATGGGCGACGCCACCGACAACGTCCCCGGCGTCGAGGGCGTAGGACTAAAGACCGCCGCCAAGCTTATCTCACAGTATGGAAATGTAGACAGCGTCCTCGCCCACGCCGACGAACTAACCCCCAAGCTCCGCGAACGCCTGCTGGCCGCCCGCGAGCAACTGCCCATCGCGCGGCAACTGGTCACGCTGGACCGCAACGTGCCCCTGCCAATGGAACTGGCCTGCACGAAATGGGCGGGCCTGCAGGCCGACAAGGTCAGGCCGCTCTTCGCGGAACTGGGCTTCAACCGCCTGCTGGACCAACTCGACGATCTGGGCGTCAAGAATGAAGGCCCAACAGGAGGCCTCTTTGCGGATGTTGTCGATCATGCAACCCTCGCCCAGCAGGCGGGGCAGACGACGGCGTCGCATTTCGACTACACGTGCATCGACACGCCCGAGGGGCTCGATGCCCTCGCCAAGGACCTAGCTGACGTAACGCGGCTGGCGGTTGATACCGAGACCACCTGCACCGACCCCATGCGGTGCAAGCTGGTGGGTATCAGCCTGTGCTGGACCCCGGGTAAGGCGGTTTACCTGCCCGTCGCCGGCCCGCTGGGGGCCACAACGCTGACCCTGGACGACGTCCGCCGCGCGCTTGGCCCCGTGCTGGCTAACCCGTGCGTTATGAAGGTGGGCCAGAATTTCAAGTATGACCTCATCGCGTTGAGGCAGGCGGGCTTTACCGTCGAGGGCCTGGTTTTCGACACAATGGTCGCCGCACATGTGCTGGACAGCACGCGGATGACGTACAAGCTCGACGCGCTCGCCTTCGAGTTCCTCAATCACCGGTGCATCCCAATCGAGGACCTCATCGGCCGCGGACGCAACCAGACCACCATGGACCGCATCCCCTGCTCCGCCGTCGCGACGTACTCCTGCGAGGACGCCGACACGACGTTCCGGCTGGCGGAGTTTTTCGAAAAGCGGCTGCGGACCGAGGGTCTGTACGACCTGTTCGCTAACCTGGAGATGCCGCTTCTGCCGGTGCTGACGGACATGGAGATGCGTGGCATTGCGGTGGACCGCTCGGCGTTGGGTCGCATGCACACCAGCCTGTCCAAGTCCGCCGACGTGCTCCGCGACAAGATCATGGCGTCGGCTGGCGTGGTCTTTAATCCCGACTCCCCCCGCCAGCTTGCCGAGGTGCTGTTTGGCAAGCTTGGCCTGCCCGTGCAGCGGCGGACCAAGTCCGGCCCCAGCACCGACAGCGACGTGCTGGAGACCCTCGCCGCCGAGCACGAACTGCCGGCGATGGTCCTGGACTACCGCAAGCTCCAGAAGCTTATCGGCACGTATTGCGAGTCGCTGACGTCGTACATTCACCCCGCGACCGGGCGAATCCACACGTCGTTTCACCAGGCGGGCACGGCCACCGGGCGGCTGTCCTCCAGCGACCCCAACCTGCAGAACATCCCCGTGCGGACGGAGGAAGGCCGGCAGATCCGCTCGGCCTTCGTCGCCGACGAGGGCTGCCTGCTGCTGTCGGCCGACTACAGCCAGGTCGAACTCCGCGTGCTTGCCCACCTATGCGAAGACCCGACGATGATGGCCGCCTTCCACGATGACCAGGATATCCACCGCATCGTGGCCGCCGAGGTCTTCAGCGTGCCAGCCGCCGACGTCACTCCCGACATGCGGTCACGCGCCAAGACCGTCAACTTCGGCATCATCTACGGGCAGACGGCATTCGGACTCGCCGCCACGCTACGCATCAGCCGCACCGAGGCCGCCAACTTCATCAACGCCTACCGCCAGCGGTTCCCGCGCATCCAGGACTTCCTGCAGGCATGCATCGACTTCGCACGTTCGCGCGGCCACGTGGAGACGCTCTTTGGCCGCAGGCGGCGAATCACGGATATCGACAGCCGCAACCCCGGCAAACGCAACCTCGCCGAGCGACTGGCGATCAACTCGGTGGTTCAGGGCTCGGCTGCGGACCTGATCAAGCAGGCGATGGTGAACATCGACCGCCGCATCCGCCAGGAGAATCGCCCGGCCAAGATGCTGCTGCAGATCCACGACGAACTGCTCTTCGAGGCGCCGCAGGAGCAGATCGAATCGCTGCGTGAGATGGTCGTCCACGAGATGAGCACTGCCATCAAGCTCCGCGTGCCGCTGAAGGTGGATGCAGGGGCGGCGAGGAATTGGATGGATGCGAAGTAGCGTCCCGTGTGGTGGGCGTCTCGTCCGCGTTGCGCTAACTACGCAAAAAGGCAAGCCGACCATCGGGTCCTGACGTGCTCAACCCCGGCATGCAATGCCGGGGCTTTGGAGAGAGGGGGCGTTAGTGGTTACCAATTTCCCCCGCTCAGCATTCCGCTTTTGATTGGTCCGGCACATATCGCATCGGCAGGCGGCAGCGGGCGATTGTGCCCGAGCGCGGACCTGGTCGAACCTCCAGCGAGGCCCCGATCATCTTGGCACGGTGGGACATCGTCCGCAGGCCCATGCCCGTCATCGTGCAACTGTCGGCGCTGATGCCCACGCCATCGTCCAGGATCGCCAGCGTCAGGGCGTCATCTTCCCGCGACAGGCATATCTCGATCTTCTGGCCACGGGAGTGCTTGACGGCATTGTTCAGCGCCTCCAGGCCGATGTAGTACAGTTGCGTGGCCGCCGACTCGTCGTCGATGCCGGCGGATGGGTCGCACTTGAACTCGCAAGGGATGCGAAACACGCTGGTGGTGGTGTCCGCCAGCAGAGCAAGGGCCTTGCGTAGCCCCGCGGACTTCAGGTCAGCAGGACAAAGCCCCCTTGCCAACGCCCGCGTCTGTACAAGGGCGTCCTTGGCCACCTTCTGTATGGACTCCACATCCCGGGTAAACTTGGTCGCGGCCGGGCCGCCCTTGCGAAGGTTCTCCGCCAGCGCGCCAAGAAGCAACGTCATGCCGACCAGGCTGCCCTGGACGCCGTCGTGCAGATCCCGGCCGAGGCGGCGTTGTTCACGCTGGGTCACATCAAGCAATTCCTGCGTCCGCTCCCGGACACTGCGTTCCAACAGCGCATGGAGCTTGCGAATCTCTCGCTGCGCACGACTGCGGTAGACCGCGTACCGCATGGCCATGGCAAGACCTCTACTGTCACCGCTGCCTTTGACCAGGTAGTCGTAGGCGCCGCGGCGTATGGCCGCCATGGCAAGTTCTTCGTGGGCCTCCTCCGTAAGGATTATGACCGGGATCTCGGAGACGGCACAAATAGCGTCGACGGCGGCAAGTCCCGTGGCGTCTGGGAGCGACAGATCAAGCAGGACGATATCAAATGAGTGTTCGCCCAGCGCCGCCAATGCCTCCTGCAGCGTTGGAACGACGTGGACCTTCGCGTTTTGGAAATGAGACTCGATCTTCGCCCAAGCCAACTGTGCATCGCCCTGGTCGTCCTCGACGACAAGCACCTGCTCGATCCGGTCCATACATTGTCCTCTTGTCCTTGTACATGCGACTCAAGCCCAATGTCTGAGATCGTCCGCCCAGCGACTACGGCAGAACCCAAACGACATGACACATAATACCCCAGCAGCTAACTGACAACCCCGACTTGATGTTAATTTACAAAATCACTATAGCATGTGCAAGATGCTGAAAAGAATTAAGTGACAAGGGTTTCGGTCCACGAACCACTGGTGTTCCACGGCTGGCGAGACAATTTATACTCACAAGCAGGAGAGCGAGATTTAGCGGATTTAGCGGATTACGGGATGAAAACAACTGATCTGCACATGCAATGAAGGGAGCATTTCGTTTTCTAGAATAAGTTATTCAGCAGGATAGATAGGACAAGACCAATCTAAGGCGAATCCTGTATATCCTGCTAATCTGCTTCCCCAAGACCCTTATGCACCTGCAATGAACGGATTAAGACGGCCAGGGATGCAGATCAATTCCGTTCCCTGAAATCCGCTTAATCCGTTCATCGCGCTCGTATCGGTGTTACTTGATCTCGCCGAACTTGCCTTCGCGGTCGGCCATTACGTAGCCCATGCAGAACTCGTCCTTGCCGGCGACTGCTTCGGCGGCGTAGATGGTGGCCATGATTCCCGGCACGCAGGGGTCGATCAGGCCGGCGTCCATGCCGTGGTAGATCGCCTGGCTCAGCAGGGCGAAGTTCACGAGCTTGCGCTTGGGCAGGCCAAAGCTGATGTTCGAGCATCCGCCGCCGATGTGCACCTCGGGCCAGCGGGCGTGGATGGCGGCGATGGCATCGATCACGTTGCGGCCGGCCATCTGGTCCGCCGACACCGGCAGGAAGCACGGGTCGACGATGATGTCCTCGACCTTCTTGCCCTTTGCGGTGATCTGGGTGATAAGCTTATCGGCGTTGGCCAGGCGATCCTCTACGCCGCAGGGGGTGCCGGCGTCGCTCATCAATAGGGCCACCACCATGCAGTCGAACTCGCCCACCAGGCCCAGCATCGTCTCCAGGCGGTGCGTCTCCAGGGAGATGCTGTTCATGACGGGGCGCTTCTTGGCCAGCTTCAGGCCCGTCCGCATCGAATCGGGATTAGCTGTATCGATGGCCAGTGCGGCATCGGTGTTGGCCTGCACGAGGTCGGCCAGCCACTTCATGTTCTCGGTCTCACGTCCCTCTTTGGCGCTGCCGCCGTTGAGGTCGATGAAGTTGGCGCCGGCGTCGAGCTGCTCGCGGGCGGTCTTGAGAATCTGGGCCTCGTCGCGTGCATCCAGGGCGGCGGCAATGGCCTTACGGGTCGCGTTAATCTTCTCGCCAATAATGATCATCAGTTAGTTCCTTTTTCGTTTAACCTTTCAAACTCTGCGGAATACTTTTCAAACACGTAAGGATCGTAATTGCGGGACTGGGATCCGCAAGCCTGTGCGAACTTCGCCAGGCCATTTTGGACCGTTGTATTGATGCCGTCCCCTCCGGGCGGCAGGCCGATACAAATGACGGCCGTCCGCTGGGACTTGGCGCGGGCCGCCAGGCTCGCCGCCTCGGGCAGCAGATCGCCCTTCTCGTCACACAGGTCCTTCAGCGTGAATAGCACGATCGTCCTGGGCTTTAAACGCAAGGCTGCATCCAGGGACGCAATAATATCCGTCCTGCCATTGGGCACGTCAATGCCCTGGTAGCCGCGGATCCACTCGCCGAACGCACGCTCATTCTTGGCCCCGCCGGCAATGAAGCCCCCCGGCAACGCCAGGTCACGGCCCGTCGTGCGGGCCACGGGCTTGTCCACTGGGCCGCTGGCGGGTTTGCTTGCCGGCGCGCCCGCGGACGGCTCGACGTCATCGCTGCTATCAGAATCGCCGGCGCTGACCAGCACGGTGAACTTGTCATTCGCCCCAAGCGTCAGGATGGATACGCGCGTGACGGCCACCGCCTTGTCGAAGACGTCCGTCATCACCTGCCCGCCGTCCAGCACGTAGACGATGGGCGGAACCAACTGGATATCGCCGGCAATGGCCGGGCCTTTGATGAGCGTCTTAAAGGGGTCCGCTGCCGGGCCCGCAGCCGGGCCATTGACGGCCGGCGGGGCCGCCTCATTCTGGACCACCGGGGCAGGCGGTTTCGACGAGGTGAGCACGACCATCACGATTGCGCCCACCAACACCAGCACCAGCAGTGCGACCGTGCCGGCGACCATGAATGTCATCGTCCGGTCGGCCTTGGCCATCGGCACTGTGCTGGGGTCCACCTTGGTCGGCACTTCTGCGACGGTTGGCTCGGAGCCGGGCTCGGCGGGACGCTCCACCGGAGCACCCGGACGCACAACGGCCTCGCCATCGTCACCGCCTGGCACCATGACGATCGCGCTACAGAACGGGCAGCGGCATACGCCGCCTGCAAACGCCTCGTCAATGACGATTCGCTTGTCGCACTCGCTGCATCGAATCTTGATGGCCATTCAATGACTCCACCGGACCTACCACACAGAAGACGGGAACACAGTTACTACATTGTCTTCTTTGTTTCTTACCTCTGTGAACTCTGTGCCTCTGTGGTAAACAAGGCGTTATTCGTCGCCGACTTCCAGCACCGCAAGGAACGCCTTCTGCGGAATCTCCACGTTGCCGATCATCTTCATCCGCTTCTTGCCTTCCTTCTGCTTTTCCAGCAGCTTGCGCTTACGGGAAATGTCGCCGCCGTAGCACTTGGCCGTCACGTTCTTGCCGACGGCCTTGATCGTCTCGCGGGCAATAATGCGGCTGCCGATGGCTGCCTGCAGGGGCACCTCGAACAGGTGGCGCGGGATCTCCTTGCGGAGCTTGGCGATGATGGCCCGTCCGCGGCTGTCGGCCTTGGTGCGGTGCACGATGATCGACAGGGCGTCTACCTTGTTATTGTTAACCAGGATATCCAGCTTCACCAGGTCGTTGGGGGTGTAGCCAATGAACTCGTAGTCCATCGTGCCATAGCCGCGGGTGGCGGACTTGAGCTTGTCGTAGAAGTCGTAGATGATCTCCGCCAGCGGGAAATCGTACGCAATGATCACGCGGTCGCTGGAGAGATACTCGGTATGGTGATAGACCGCCCGGCGATCCTCGGCCATCTTCATGATGTTGCCGATGCAGTCGGTCGGCACGATAAGGTCGACCTTCACCATCGGCTCGCGGATCTCTTCGATGAGCGTGGGCTCGGGCAGGTCGCCGGCGGAGTCCACCTCCACAACTTCGTTCCGCGTCGTGAGCACCTGGTATGGCACGGTCGGAGCCGTCTGCACCACATCCACGTCGTGCTCGCGCGTGAGCCGCTCGGCGACGATCTCCATGTGCAGCATGCCCAAAAAGCCGCAGCGGAAGCCAAAGCCCAAGGCCTCGGAGCTGATGGGCGTAAAGGTCAAGGCCGCATCATTGAGCTGCAGCTTGCCCAGGCCGTCGCGGAGCTCGGGGAACTGCGTGGTCGCACCGCAATAGAAATCGCAGAACACCATCTGCTGCGGCGGTCGGTAGCCAGGCAGCGCCTTTTCAGCCGGGCGATTTGCCAGCGTCACCGTATCACCCACGTGGATGCTGGTGATGCTGCGGATGGAGGCGCTGAACACACCCACCTCGCCGGCGGAGAGGCTCTTGACCAGTTCCATCCGCGGGGCGAACTTGCCCATCTCGGTGATCTGGAATGTCTCGCCGGTACCCATCATCTTGATCTTGTCGCCAAGCTTCAGCGTGCCGTCGAAGACGCGGATGTACACCGTCACGCCGCGGTAGTCGTCGTACTTGCTGTCGAAGATCAACGCAGTTGGCGGAGCGTCGGGCTGACCCGAGGGTGCGGGCAACTGCTCGATAATCGCCGTCATCATGTCGTCGATCCCCTCGCCGGTCTTGGCGGAGGTGAAGATGCAGTCCTCCGCCGGCTGATGAAGGAGGGTCTCCACCTCCATCGCGCAGTCCTCAGGCCTGGCGGAGGGCAGGTCGATCTTGTTGACCACGGGCACGAGCGTTAGCTTGTTCTTGGTGGCCAGGTGCGCGTTGGCGACAGTCTGGGCCTCGACACCCTGTGCGGCATCGACCACCAGGAGCGCCCCTTCGCAGGCCGTCAGCGCTCGGCTGACCTCGTAGTGGAAGTCCACGTGTCCGGGGGTGTCGATAAGGTTGAGCATGTACTTCTCGCCCTTATGCTCGTGGAACACCGTGACGGCGGAAGCCTTTATGGTAATGCCGCGTTCGCGTTCGAGGTCCATGTCGTCGAGCATCTGATCATGGAACTCGCGCATGGTGATAGCGCCGGTGGAAAGCAGTATGCGGTCGGCCAACGTGCTCTTGCCGTGGTCGATGTGGGCAATGATGCTGAAATTTCGAATATACTTCTGGTCCATCTGAGAGATTGTACAGAGTTTGCTGTAGGATTCAAGGCGAACGCCCACGGAAAGCGTTCCGTGGGCATTGGATAACCCGCCGTCTGCGATTGTCAGCTACCGTCTCTTGTTCATTTCGCGAGTCATGTCGCGTTGGGCGTCGCGCTTCTTGAGGTCCTGGCGCTTGTCGAACATCTTCTTGCCCTCGGCCAGGGCGATCTCCACCTTTGCCCAGCCGCGATTGAAGTACACCGCCAGCGGGACGAGGGTCTTGCCCTTCTGTTTTACGTGCATTTCCAGGGCGGCGATCTGGCGGCGATGGATCAGCAGGCGGCGGTCGCGGGTGGGTTCGTGCTGCATGGCCGCGGCAGCCAGCGGATACGTCGCGATGTTCGCCCCCACCAGGAAGAGCTGCCGCCCGCGGAGGCGGACGTAGGCCTCGTCGATCTTCATCTGCCCTGCCCGCAGGCTCTTGACCTCGGTGCCGGTCAGCTCAATACCGCACTCGAGCACCTCAGTAATATGGTAATCGTGCCTCGCCTTGCGATTAGCGATCCGCACGCCCGCGGCTTTCTTGTTGTCTTTATCCTTGGCCATTCACCCACACTGTACTCCAGGTAGAGCGTTCGCCGCAACGCAATGTGAATCGGAAGGCGCGATTTGGAGTCAACTGTTCGTGCCCGCGGTCTGCGGTCGCAATGAGCGGGGGCGCCATGACGCGGGAGTCGCCTTGGCTGTCGGCGCTGTACGAACTGGCCCAGACTCGAGCGTCGGCTTTGCCTTTTTGCTCCTTTTTCACCCAGGGCACGCCTGAAAGAGCAAAAAGGCGAGCCAACCCGAACATCCAGGCGCCTCCGAACAGCGCCGACAGGCAAGCCTGCCCCGTGTCCAGGCGCGATCCTCTGATCCTCGAATCCCGCGCCCCCGAACCCCAAAAACCGCCGTTTGTTTACTCCCCATACCTCACGAACAGCCCCACGCAGCGGGCTATGGCCAGGGCGAACAGGATCACAAATGGCATGGCCACGGCGGTTACCAGGCTGGCAAGGCCGATCTGTACCACGAACTGCGTCGGGCCGGGGATAGTTGGGACCGCGGCGGCCAGCAGGTGCAGCACGAGGCCGCCCAGCGCCGACAGCGCCCCGCCGGCGACATACAACAGCACCAATAGCCACAGCACTACCACGTCCTTCAGCCGCCGGCGCGCAGAGGCCAAGGCGAGATCCATCCTCACAACGCCAGACAGCCTGCGGGACATGATCGCCATCGCAAGGGGCAATAGCGGCAGCGTTACTATGGGCAGCACGTACAGCACCGGCAGCACCATGGCAGCCACCGCCACTCCAAATAGCCGCATCCCCACCACTGGCACCGGCGGGGCTGTGTCACGACCGGCCGCTGACTGTGCGACCCCGTCCAGAACGAACTCCAGCACGTACGCCGCGTACCCCAGCCCCACCACAACGGCCACGATGGCGGCGACCCACTGGTATTCCGCTATCGCCGGGGCCATGTCTGGCAGCATGGCCCAACCGCAGATGGCCACGCAGGCGGGCATGCTCAGGATTCCCATCCATACCAGGCCGCCCTTATTGCCGCCGGCGTATCGAAGGGCCTTGAGGCAGCCCAGGGCCATGGGGCCCAGGTTCATCGATGGCAGGACCGTGCCGCACCAGCCGCACGTCTCGGACTCGTGGGGATTATTCCTGCCGCAGGCGGTGCAGCGGATGGCGTCGGACTCGCTGCGGTCGGCCGATAGGACCAGCAAAAAGCCCAGGGAGAATCCAAGTACCCAGCCCGCGCCCGCGCCGGCATAGAGGGACAGCCACGCGTGGTCGGGTGAGAACAGCCATGCCAGCGCCGCCCCACCCAAAAGGCCAAGCACAGCCAGTCCCAGGATGATCCAGCCAGCCAATGGGCGGTCCAGGATAGACTCGTCACCCTTACCGGCGACCTCGTGACCGGCAGTCTCGGCGAGGTCCTTGATCACGATCTCGTCATCAAGGACCGGTATGGCGCCGGTAATCTCCGTGGTGGCATCGTCTGCGTCGAGTTTCTTCACCGTCTTGCGCGGGGCGGGCATATCGTCCGTATCCAGTGAAACGGCCACGGCGCGAGGCTTGGGTTTAGTGCTGAGCGAAGTCGGTGGTGAAACGCCAGGGCGTTTACTGCCCTCTCGCCGGGCACTGCGTTCCTTGGGCGCATCCTCCGTCGCCGGAGTCAGGTCCAGCACAGGTAGACTATCGGCGTCGTCATCATCGCTCAGGCGGATCGACGTTGTGCTGGGCAAGTCCGCAGGCTCTGTGGTCATCGCCTGAACCTGCCGCCGCCCTTGTTCGTCCACCTGCCCCGTAACGGGCACCTTGCCCCCGCAGGCCGGACACACCGTCTCCCCGCCGCCCAGGACGTCTCCGGGAGCGTCAAACAACTCCCCGCAGTCGGGGTTAGGACACATTAATAGGATGGGCACCGTTGGATCCTCAAGAACAATTCTAAAGAAACGGCGTTAACTGGCTATTAATCCGGTCACAACGTAGTTAACTTTGCAGCCAAGTTGCTCAGTTATCAGTTCAACAGTTAAACAGTTAATCAGGTACGGCCGTGAGAGTCCAGGCCTGATGAACTAATCAACTGATCAACTGACAACTGCTCACCACTTCATGCACAGAGTAAAAACTGGGTTGACTCGGCAAGTCCAACCGACCCACGCAAAAAGCGACCCTCATTCCTGATGCTGCATTCCGTATTTTCTCAATAATTCGCGAGCACTCCGTCGGCCAATTCCTGGTCAACCAGGCCGGCGTCGACCAGTTCCTTGACCGAGTTCCGCATGCTGATCATGCCTGTGCGGCCGCCGGTATTAATGATATTACGCAGCATGAACGAATCCCGGTGGCGGATGATGTTCTTGGCTGCGTCGTTGGCGACCAGAACCTCGCAGGCAACGCGTTTGCGTCCCTCGGTCGTGGGCAGCAATTCCTGGTGGATCACGCCCTGCAAGGCGCCGGCCAGCAGATAGCGGATATGGTTCTGATCCTCCGACGGGCCGTAGCTTAGTATACGTTCGATCAGCTTATCGATCGAGATAATGTGCAGCGTCGAGAGCACCAGCACGCCGGTCTCCGCGGCCGTCAGCGCGATCTTGATCGTCTCGTAATCGCGCATCTCGCCGATGGCGACGACGTCTGGGTCCTGCCGCAATGCCGCCCGCAGCCCGCTGTAAAAGCTCTTGGTATCCCGCCCCACCTCGCGCTGCCGCACGATGCTCATGTGGTTGTCGTGCACCGTCTCGATCGGATCCTCGATCGTCACGATGTGCTTGCGCTGCTTCTGGTTGATCTCGTGAATGATCGCCGAAAGCGTGGCCGACTTTCCCTGACTGGTCGAGCCGGTGATGAGGATCAGGCCCTTGGTGGCCTTGCTCAGCGTGCGGACGACCTCGGGCAGGTGCAATTCGTCGATCGAATGTGCGTTTTCCGGCAGGATTCGAATGACGGCCCCCACCGCGCGGTCGTTGTAGCTGATGTTGACCCGGTACCGCCCGCTCTCGTCGCCGACCATCAGGTCGTAATCCAACTGCTCGCGGAACTGCGCCTGCTGCTCGGGCGTGAGCATCTCCAGCACCATCCGCTCGGCCAGGTCCGGCGTCACCTTGCCCGCCATCGAGGGCACCAGATCGCGCCCGATACGGAACAGGATGGGCGACCCCGCACAGATGTGGATATCTGTTGCCTTGTTGGTCCGGGCCAACTGCAGCAGTTTCTTGATCGGTGGTGGAAGCATAATGCCAATTGTACAGTGACTGGACTTCTAACACCACGCGCTATCGGCAGTTCGCTGACGATTACAAGTGGCACGGCCGTCCGGTGTAGTGTCCCACGCCGATGCCACTTATCGGAACCCAAAGCACGAAATCCGAATATCGAAATCCGAAACAAATCCAAAATTCCAAACGGCAATTCCTCAAACGCAGAGGCGCATCCTTTGAGCGAGCTCTGCCTTTTTGCTCTTTTCTCCGCCACGTGAAAGAGAGCAAAAAGGCAGAGCCCGCTCGACTGGCAAGCCGATGTGCCCTTCTTCTCTGTGTTTGGAATTTGCCGTTTTGATCATTGCTGTTTGTTTCGAATTTCGTGCTTCGGATTTCGGATTTCTTGACGACCGATTTGACGGCCGAAAACAAGCATCCTTATTAATGAGACACTGAACTATCATAGTGCCGGCTGGGGGACGAAATTCGGTGGCATCCAAGGGCGTCTCTGGTATAGACTATGCCTACAGACGTAAAGGAATTTTCTCACTATGTCGGAAGTCAAATTCGAGCTAGTTTCGTTGCCCGGGGATCGTTATATCATCAATGATCGCGGGCGGACCGTTGCACTTATCAGTTTCGAGGGCGCCGTCGACTGGCTGCTCAAGAGCCCGATGGATCAGGGCCCCTTGATCACCAGGATCGTCAAGGACCAGCACTTGGCCTACACGCAGGGTCTGAGACTGTGCCTTACGCCGCCATCGACCGGCATCGCCCGCATGAAGACCTTTACGCACCGCCTGGAGGATGGGGGCTCCAAGCTGGTGTTGACCCTCGATAGTACCGGCTACAACGACGCACTTTCCGGCAAGGTCACGGCCACACTTTGCACCGACGCCAAGTCCAGCCGCTACGAGTGGCACATGCACACTCAGATCACAAATGTGTCCGGCAAGGACATGGACTTGCCGTACATTGAGCCCCAGAACATCTATCCCGGGGAGGCGGGGCGTGGCTTCTTGTGCGAGCGGACCAAGGAGTACCGCTGGATCCTGGTCAACGACCGCGACGGCGCGATCTGGCGATTCCCCAACCAGCATAACATGCACTACGCCAGTAAGATCATGGGACTGCGGTATGCACAGGGCGCCTGGGGCGGCTTCTTCGGCGAACCGACCGGCAGCCCGGTGATAATCGTCGACCACTGCGACGAAGAGCCGGTCTGGAACATCTGCCAGATGTACTACGACCTGCACTCCTGCTGCCACATAAAGGGCCCCTTCCAGGCCGGCAGGACCATCAACTACGTCCATCGCATCATGTACCTGTCTCAGGCGGAGTCCCAGAAGCTGGTGGATGCCTCCAAGCCGATTCCGGTCACCGAGGAAGACCACAAGAAGAACGATCACCCAAGACTGGGCCTGGGCCTGAATAGCTTTGACCGCGCCGCCGACATTACCGACGTGGAGCAGGCCTCGGCGTTCCGAGTCGCTCCTCCGGTAATGGTGTGGGACCGCGAGGAAGGCTGCAAGACCAAGGGCTCACTGCGGATCACCAACGAAAAGCCGGCCGAAACGCTGTGGCCCGCCACGCCGCCAACGTGCGTCCCGGGCGAATGCGTTCTCCGCATCCGCGGGAAGATCAAGACCAAGGATGTTGTGGGCAAGGGCGCATACGTCCGCCTGAGGCAATACCTGTGGGCATGGGAGCCTACGCCCCACGAGGAATACCTGCCAGTCCTGTGCTCGGCGCCCGTCAGCGGAACCACCGACGGCTGGGTCGAGATTGAGGTTCCCGTACTGACCACGCCCAAGGAATTGCCCGACTCTTGCCTCTGGATCGACTTCATGCTCGACGGCCAAGGCACAGCCTGGCTGACCGATTTTGACGTTGACCTGCAGTCGCCGGGGAAGCCCCAACCGGCACTCCACCTGGATAACTCGGGCAAGGCAAAGTCAGTGGCGAGGTAATCGCGACATTGAGACGCGACGCAATAGGCGATAAGCCATTATCGCAAATGAAGCGGGCGAGCCCTTTTGCAAAAGGCTCGCCCGCTTCATTTCATATCCACTGTCGAACCAACAACCTCCGCAGCCTACGCCTCTCTTTAGCGGCGCCGAAATAGCGCGATGCCACCTAAGGTCAGCAAAAAGAGCGTGGCGGGTTCGGGGACGATGTTGCCGGTGCCGAAGGCGGATTCGAGCGTCAGGTAGTCGGCGAAATCGATGATGCCGTTCATGTCGAAGTCGGCGCCGCTGCCCGGGGTCACCTTGCTGCCGAAGGTGCTCTCAAGGACCAGGTAGTCGGCGAAATTGACCTTACCGTCACCATTGGCGTCGCCGGGAACTGGTGCGGGCGGCAAACCAACTGGCAGGATGTACGTTCCGGTCCAGATCCCAAACGGCTGGCCTACGTCCTGGAACCGGTACCAGTCCACCGTCTCGTCCTCATGCCATGTGTTATAGCAGGCGTACCACGCGGACCCGTCGTCATGCACGCTGTACCCGAAAGCCGCCACGAAGTGGTCCAGGCTGCGATTTCCATCGCTGTCCACGCCCAAGAGCATCGGGCGGCCTGCATCAATCTCGCCAGTGAAGGCTTCCCAATTGAACGCAGCTTGGTTGTACCGCATATTCGATGCGTTGACCTGGTAACCGCGGCTGGCGGCATATCCGATGATCGCCGACGGCACAGTCCCCAGTGCGCTGCTGCCGTAATCCTGGTTGACGGACGTGCCCAGGAAGTCGGCCACGCTTGTCATGGGCGGCGTGGGCAGAGAGGCGACATCGGGTGAGGGATCGTACTTGGCGTTATGGGCCGGCGAGGAGATCTGGTCCTGCACGTTGGCGGTCAGAAACAAGGCGCTGCCGGAGGTGTTAAACAGGTTGGGCATACCGTGCTGGTCCCAATAGCCAAACACCGAAGCCAAGGCCGTCGGTCCGCAGCCATGGTACCAGTTGTACGCCGGGACGCCTGCGATCACCTTTTCCACGATAACGGCGCCTGCCGGAAGCATGGCGCCCATGAGCACGAAAATAATGATAGCGCGTTTGACCATGACGGGCGGTTCCTCCTGCCGCATCGCAGCAACGCCAGTATACCACAAGAGGCATTTTTCGTCAGCGCCAACTTCCGGGCAATTGTGCACAGTCGGGTGCCACGGGTGCCACGGCTAAGCCCGTTGTTTGGGCGCGGCCGTGTTTCGCGCCTGATTACGCCCAGCACGGCCGCGCGAGCAAACAACGCTCGCTTAACCGTGGCACCCGTGACACCGCCCCACCCGTCGTTAACCGTTTTGACACTTTTGGATTTCGACGACCCAAAGTACCTCGGCGAAAAGCTCGACGATCCTGGGGCTTGTGGCCGTGGTCGTTTTGTGCGCGCACAAAGTGCGGCATGGCAATGATTAGAGCCGTTATTATCCGGACCTTCGCGAAAACACAGGACTTATGAACGTCTTTTGACTCCGACTTTTCCGATTTCGAGCCCAAAACCGTCAAAATCGATTTTAAAGGGCTCGGACGCGAAAAGTGCTATATCACATTGTGATCAAGGCTGGCGTGACCAGCCAAGGCGCAGGCTTTGCAGTTTAGCGTTTTCCGTTCGCCCATGGCAGGGTATCATGCCCCCCAGAAGGAAAACACAAATGCAAATAAGGAACGCAGTCCGGCTACCGGTCCGCGCATCGCGGATTTACATCATCGCCCTGGTAATCTTTGCCGCCGTACCGGCACTGGCTGGCCCGCCTCTACCGGACACGACAACCGTGTCCGCAATGGAGCAGGTGCAGAAGTACGAGCGTGCCATTCACGTGATGGCAATGCTGCTGGTGGGCTTTGGCTTTCTCATGGTATTCGTCAAGAATTACGGGCGGTCCGCACTGACGGCAACCTACCTGCTGACCGCCCTTGCGGTACCGCTGTACTTCCTTCTCAACGGCGTTGGGGCTTTCGGCCAGGCTGAGGAGAAGATCGCCGAGCGTCTGCTGCTGGCGGAGTTCTCCGCTGCCAGCCTGCTCATCTGCGCGGGGGCGGTGCTGGGGCGGCTCAAGATGTGGCAGTACCTGCTCCTGGCAGCCTTATTCGTGCCAAGTTACATGGCCAACGAATGGGTGGTACTCAAGGGTGGCCTGGGGCTGTTGTCGCCAGGCTTGTTCCTGGACACTGGCGGCTCCATCATCATTCACGCGTTCGGCGCGTTTTTCGGATTTGGTGTGCTGCTCACAATGACCACACGCCAGGAGTTTGACACGCCAATAGAGTCCGACGCCAGCTCTGACCGTTTCTCGCTGCTTGGCAGCATGGTGCTGTGGGTGTTTTGGCCGAGTTTCTGCTCGGCGATGGTGACTCCCCAGGAAGTGCCCCACACTGCAGCCAATGTCATCCTTGCACTCTGCGGCTCGACGTTGGCGACGTACATCGCGACGGTGGGCCTGAGGCGGAAGATTTCCCCGGCGGACATCGCCAACGCCACGCTGGCGGGCGGCGTGGCCATCGGCTCGATCTGCGCCAGGCCGGACTTTTTTGTCGGGGCATTCCTCGTCGGCGGTGCGGCGGGCCTGCTTTCCACGTTCGGATTTGCGTTCATCCAGGGCCGCCTGCAAAACGCCATCCGCAAGGTGGACACCTGCGGCGTGATGTACCTGCACGGTCTGCCGGGCCTGCTGGGCGGGTTCGTGGCGGCAAGATTCACCGACACTTCTGACGTACAGCTGAAGGGTATCGGCATCAGCGTCGGGGCCGCCCTGGTGGCGGGTATTCTAACGGGCAAGGTGCTGTCGGCATTCGGTAGGCGTACGGTCGGCTACAACGATCGTGATGAGCTGATCGTGGAGGAGCAAGCAGCCGGCGAGGCGCTTGTGCCGGTTGCAATCCCATCTGTGTCCATTGCAACGCCCACGGTTTCCAGTTACGATCATCCGTCTTGAGTGCAATTACCGGGCGACCGGGTAGTCTGAAAGAACTAGGAGTTTGGCATGACAGGACGTGAGAGAGAATTGGCCGCGATACGGCATGAGTGCACCGACCGAGTCCCCGTAGATGTGCTCGCGATCGAGCCGGTTCCCGCGCTCGCGTTGCACCTTGGAATATCAGAAGAGGCCGTCTACGAACGCCTGGGCATCGATGGCAGGGTCGTCTCATTCGGCTACTACCTCGGCGAGATCGCCACCGGTCCGGACGGCCAGCCGTTGACCCCGTGGGGCACCGTCACTGACGGCATATCGTACGACAGCGTGCGGGCCTACCCCATGGCCCCGGACATCACCATTGCTCAGATTGAGCGTTATGCCTGGCCGGATCCGGCAAAGTTTAATCATGCGTTCTCCGCCAAGGCGTCCCGCAGCGTCGCCGACCGCTATGCCGTCCGCGGACCGACTTGGACGCCGCTGTTTGACCGCGTGTGCGATCTGATCGGCATGGAAGAGGCCATGATCAAGATGCTGGCCGAGCCTGAGATATTCGAGGCCATTCTCGAAAACGTCTTCACGCGGACGTACGAGATGTTCCGAGGGCTATTGGAGGCGTGCGGGGACGACATGCCGATCTTCACCATGGGCGATGACTTTGCCACCCAGCGGGGCATGATGATTCCGCCCGATGCCTGGCGACGTATGCTCAAGCCGCGG
>Ga0265339_10001037_pt1 | contig 21166 bp, 18 predicted proteins | sample 4CB219metaG_FD_202085 | JGI IMG/M metagenome (GOLD analysis project Ga0265339, IMG submission 202085) | Rhizosphere microbial communities from Carex aquatilis grown in University of Washington, Seatle, WA, United States - 4-CB2-19 metaG | ecosystem: Host-associated > Plants > Roots >... | reverse complement strand
GCGCAGCGATCGAGGCTGCCGGCGCAAGGCTCCTCTATCTCCCGCCCTACAGTCCCGACTTCAATCCGATCGAGAACGCCTTCTCCAAGCTCAAAGCGCTGCTGCGCTCGGCCGCCGAGCGCACCGGTGAAGGCCTGTGGAACGCCATCGGATCCTCTCTCGACCGCTTCACCCCGTGCGAATGCGCCAACTACTTCCAAGCCGCTGGATATGAGCCAACCTGATCGCGAACCGCTCTAGACGCGCCATCCTTTGGCACTCGCTGCATCTCGCCCGGGACCGGCGCGGTGAATTTTTGCGGCCAAGTCGGAACCATCGCAGGTAAGCCGGGTTGGGTCGGCTGGGGCAAAGGTGCGATTTTCGTACCTTTCTTTGATTCGGCGGCGCGCTTGTTTTGGGGAAGGCCATGGGCGAACTCGATCCCGCTAGCTCATCGAGCCGACGGCGCGCCAAAAGCAGGATCTTCGCGGAGCTCTATCGCAAAACCAGGCAATTGCAGCGACTCAACTCGGAGTTGGAGAGTCGCGTGCGTGCGCGCACGGCCGAGCTTGAGCAGTCGACTGCCAGGCTTGTCGAAAGCGAGCAGCGGCGCAGCATGGCGATCGCCGCCGGCAGAATGGGATCCTGGGACTGGAACCGGGTCAACGGCGACTGGATCTGGGATGAAGGCCAGTACAGGATCTTCGGCGTCGACCCCATGAGCTTCGAGCTGACATCGGCCAATATCCGCAAGCTGCTGCATCCGGACGACGGCGACAGGCTGCGCAAGGCAATCGCCCATCTCGAAAAAGGCCCGCGGTCCTATGAAGCGGAGTTTCGGATCCACCGGCCCGACGGCGAGGAACGCTGGTGCGTCGGCACGGCGGTCGCCACCGTCGACAGGCGCGGACGCGTCGTGCACGTGAGCGGCGTCACCATCGACATCACCGAGCGGAAGCGCGCGGAAGAGCGGCAAAATCTGCTGGCGCGGGAGGTCGATCACCGCGCAAAGAACGCGCTGGCGCTGGCGCAGTCCATCGTTCGGTTGACGCGGGCGACCACGTTGAAGGACTACGTCCAGGCCGTGGAGGGGCGGATCACCGCCCTGGCGCGGGTACATACCATGCTGTCGCTGTCGAACTGGCGGGGCGCGGAGATCGGCAGGCTGGTCGACGAAGAGATCATGCCTTATTCAACCGGCAGGCGAATCGAGCTCTTCGGCCCGCAGCTGCACCTCGAGCCAGCCACCGCGCAAACGCTGGCGCTCGCCGTCCACGAGTTGATCACCAACTCGGCAAAATACGGGGCGCTGTCCGCCAGCTCCGGGATCCTTCGAATCCAATGGGAGGTGCACGCCGACGTGCTTCGGCTGCTGTGGGAGGAACGGGATGGTCCGGCCGTCGAGCAGCCGGTGTCGCGCGGCTTTGGAACCCAGAGCGTGATCGCCAGCATCGAGTCGCAACTCGGCGGTCAGGCCGAGTTTGACTGGCGCACCGAGGGCCTGATTTGCCGCCTGTCGGTTCCGCTCGTCAAGGACTGGCCGACCCGGCCACTCGACGATCAGCAAGCAATTGCTGCCGGCGACCGCGGCGCCGCGCTGGTCTTGCGATCCGCCGGAGCGTAGCGGAGTTCGGCCCCAATCGACGACTGATGATTCGGAGGCCCGGCTTTCGCGCAGGCGATGTCGGGAGCGTGAGTCAGCTATAGACAAATGCCTTGTCGTCGAGATCGATCGCGGGAATCGCGTCCTTCTCGGACCAGTAGTCCTGGCTGTGCTGCCATTCCGGCTTGTCGCCGCGCCTGGGCAGCAGGTGCATGCTGCGCATCATGTAGCCCGGATTGAAATTCTCCGGATCGAGCCAGGACAACAGCGGCATGTCGTGGTCCTCCGGCCGCAGCGCCACCTCGACCTTCTTTGCGCCCTTCTCCTGCATATGCGCCAGCAGACGGCAGACGAAATCCGCCACCAGGTCGGTGCGCAATGTCCAGCTGGCGCGGAAGTAGCCGAACACCCAGGCCATGTTGGGGATGCCCGTGAACATCATGCCGCGATAGGTGACGGTTTTGGCAAAATCGAGCGGCTTGCCGTCGATCGCAAACGCGATATCGCCCAGCATGCAGAGGTTGAATCCGGTCGCGGTGACGATGACGTCGGCACGGAGCGTCTCGCCGGATTTCAGCAAAATGCCCCGTTCCGTAAAGCGCTCGATCTCGCCGGTCACGACGGAGGCCTTGCCGCTCCTGATTCCCTCGAACAGGTCGGCATCGGGAACGAAGGCGATGCGCTGACGCCAGGGCCGATAGCTCGGCGTGAAATGCGTGGCGACGTCGTAATCGGGTCCCAGCACGGCGCCGATCTGGCCGATCAGCTCCTTTTTCACCTTCTCCGGCTCCTTCACGCAAAGGCGAGTGAACGCGTCCTGTTCGAACAGGATCTTGCGGCGCACGATCTCGTGGATCCACTCCTCCTTGACCTGGAGCTGCCGCAACTGCTCTGCGAGCTCGATGGCGTTGCGGCCGACCCTGAAATAAGTCGGCGAGCGCTGCAGCATGGTGACATGCGCGCATTTGTCCGCAATCGCCGGAATCAGCGTCGCGGCGGTCGCGCCCGAACCGATCACGACCACCCTCTTGCCGCCGAGGTCCGCATCTGCGGGCCAGCGCTGGGGATGAATGATGCGGCCCTTGAAATCCTTCATGCCCTTCCACTCGGGCATGTAGCCTTCCGAATGGCGGTAATAGCCCTGGCACATCCACAGGAAATTCGCGGTGATCGTCACCGGTTCGCCGCTGTCGGTCTTGACCGCGTCGATGGTCCAGAGATTGTTCTCGCTCGCCCAGCTCGCCTTCAGGATCTTGTGGTTGTAGCGGATGTACTTGGCGAGATCGCTCTCCTCGATGACCTCGCCCATATAAGAGAGAATCTCCTCGGCGGTCGCGATCGGCGGCCCGACCCATGGCTTGAAGCGATAGCCGAAAGTATGGAGATCGCTGTCGGAGCGGATGCCGGGATATTTATGCGTCAGCCAGGTGCCGCCGAAACTCTCCTGCGTCTCCAGGATGACAAAACTCGTGCCCGGAAGCTGCGTGGTGAGGTGATAGGCGCTGCCGATGCCCGAGATGCCGGCGCCGACGATCAGCACATCGAAGTGTTCTGCGGTTTCTCGCGCAGACACGGAAATGGAGCGGGCGGCTTCTATATTCATTCGTCCCTGCCATGTATCGATGTCGGATTAAACGAGCTTGATCTCCGCATGGTGCAGCCGCGGGCGCGCAGGATAAAATGACATAAATCAACCGCGCGGATCAACCGCGAGCAAGGTCACAGCGCAAAACCCCATTGGCGGGCAGTCTGCAAAATCCACTCCCGGTAGAGCGTCAGCGGGGTCACGCCGGTCAGCCCGCCGCACCCCGCGCTGCCGTTCGGCCCGGTCGACCAGCTGATCACGCCGACGATCGTTGGCACGCCCTGCTGATCCTCCACGACCGGCCCGCCGGAATCCCCGGTGCAGGCGCCAAGCCCGTCATGTGTCCCCTGCGTGGCCGGATCGACCAGGCGAATCTGCAAGCTGCCCGGCTTTCCCGTCGCGACCAGCATGGCGGAGCGGATAATGCCGCCGCTTTTTCCATCGCCGCGCACGGTCACGCCGATCCCGGCGATCGTGAATTTGGCCCCGACCTCAATCGGCAACCGGGGGCTGCCGAGCGCCGAGGACATTTTTCCCTGAGCCGGAATTTGCAACCGCAGCAGGGCCACATCGGCGGTCGCACGATGCGCCAGCATCTCCCGCATGCTGAAGCCGGGATGAATGGCGACGGACTTCACATCCTGCAATTGCGGCTTCCGGTCGGCGCCATAGTGCACGATCTTGTAGTCGGCGCCGGGCTGCACGCAATGTGCGACCGTCAGCACCAGGGCCGGCGCGATCAGGCTGCCGGAACAGAAATTGCCGCGCGAGCCGACGATGGTGACAACCGAGCGGCCGACGCCTTCATTGGACGGCGCCGCGCCGCCCACGATCGCGGACGCAGGCGCGGCGAACAGCAGCATCGAAGCCGCCGCGATTGGCATCATCATTTTCATCGCCGCAGCCATAACCGGTTGCCAGGGCCGCGCCAAGCGATGCTTGCGCTAGCCTCATCCAATCAAGCATGCTAGCCGGTTTCGAGAAGCCGCCTTCAAAAACGAGCAGGGGACTCATGGTCGAGGCCGTCATCTGGGATTTCGGCGGGGTGTTGACCACCTCGCCGTTCGAGGCGTTTGCAAGGTTTGAGCGCGAGCGCGGACTGCCGGCCGACATTATCCGCCGCACCAACGCCGCCAATCACCTGGAAAATGCCTGGGCGAAATTCGAGCGCGCCGAAGTGGACATCGAGGCCTTCGACGAACTGTTTGCCGCGGAATCGCTGGCGCTGGGCGCGGAAGTGCGCGGCAGGGACGTGTTGCCGCTGCTGGCAGGCGATTTGCGGCCCACCATGGTCGCGGCCCTGAAGGGGGTTTGCAGCAGGCTCAAGACCGGATGCATCACCAACAACCTGCCGGCGAATGCCATCGGCAGCGCGGGCGGCCGGACCTTCTATATCGCGGAAGTGATGGCGCTGTTCGATCACGTCATCGAATCCGCCAAGATCGGCCTGCGCAAGCCCGATCCGCGCATCTATCGGATGATGGTGGAGGCGTTGAAGGTCGATCCGAAAGACTGTGTCTATCTCGACGATCTCGGCGTCAATTTGAAGCCGGCGCGCGACATGGGCATGACGACGATCAAGGTGGTCAACGCGCCGCAGGCGATCGCCGAGCTCGAGGCGGCAACCGGGCTGAAGCTGGGATGACTGTCATTGCGAGCGAAGCGAAGCAATCCAGATTTACTCGATGGCTCTGGATTGCGTCGTCGCGGAGCCTGTCGTCGGGCCGCGCTTCGCGCGGACCCGTTGGCTCCTCGCGATGGCGGAGGCGAGAGCGATCCCGCTACTCCGCCGCGGTCGCGATCCGTTCGGGAAACGCCGCCGAGAGCGCCGGCCGGCTTGCCTGCAACACGCCGCGCTCGGTGATCAAGCCGGTCACCAGCCGCGCCGGCGTGACGTCGAAGGCGTAGTTCGCAACCTTCGAGCCTTCCGGCACGATCCGCACCGTCTCGATCCGGCCGTCGGCAGTCCGCCCGGTGATATCGGCGACTTCATCGCCGCTGCGCTGCTCGATCGGGACCTGGCTGCCGTCGGACACGCCGAAATCGATGGTCGGCGACGGCAGTGCCACGTAGAACGGGACGCCATTGTCCTTCGCGGCAAGCGCCTTCAGATACGTGCCGATCTTGTTGCAGACGTCGCCGTTGGCAGCAACCCGGTCGGTGCCGACGATGACAAGATCGACCATCCCGTGCTGCATCAGGTGACCGCCGGTGTTGTCGGGGATGACGGTGTGCGGCACGCCGTGATGGCCGAGTTCCCAGGCGGTCAGCGAAGCGCCCTGATTGCGCGGACGGGTCTCGTCGACCCAGACATGGATCCTGGTTCCGCGATCATGCGCGAGATAGATCGGGGCGGTGGCCGTTCCCCAATCGACGGTGGCAAGCCAGCCGGCATTGCAATGGGTCAGGACATTGACGGTCTCGCCAGGCTTCCTGCCTGCCGCGATCGCTTCGATCAGGCCGAGCCCATGTTGCGCGATGCCCCGGTTGATGACGACGTCCTCATCGGCGATCTCGGCCGCGCGCGCATAGGCGGCGTCGCTGCGCGCCGACGCATCCAGCGGACGCAGCGCGCTCCGCATCTCCTCCAGGGCCCATTTCAGATTGATCGCGGTCGGCCGCGTCGCAACCAGCAGCCTAAAGGCGCGGTCGATCGCGGCATCGGAGCTGTCCTGGCGCATCGCCAGCGCCATGCCATAGGCCGCGGTGGCACCGATCAGCGGCGCACCGCGCACCAGCATGGAGCGGATGGCCTCGGCCGCTTCCGCGCAATCGGTCAGACGCGCCACGACGAATTCGTGCGGCAGCCGCCTCTGGTCGATCGCGCCGACCGACCAGCCGTCGGGATCGAGCCAGATACTTCGGAAATGCCTGCCGTCGACCTTCATGGCGCTTCAACGGTGGTTGCGGCTTTGGTCCCCAGCGCCCGGCCGGCCACCGCATCGAGCTTCTTCAACAGCTCCGGGTCGCGCGCTTCGGGCGCGGTGATCAGCGCGGTGTCGAGCGCGCGATCCGAACCGATCGGGCAGGCTTCGTGCTGCCTCGGAAAATCCCTTGCCAGCCGCGCCACCAGCGCCTTTGCCTTGTCGGCGTTCGAGGTCAGCACCCGGATGATGTCCTGCACCGTGACGGCATCATGGTCGGGATGCCAGCAATCGAAATCGGTCACCATGGCAACGGTGGCATAGCAGATTTCGGCCTCGCGCGCGAGTTTCGCCTCCGGCATGTTGGTCATGCCGATTACGGAATAGCCGAGGGTCTTGTAGGTCATGCTTTCGGCGTAGCTCGAGAACTGCGGCCCTTCGATGCAGACATAGGTTCCGGTCCGCGCGATCGGGATCGCTTCCGCTTCGGCGGCGGCCGCCAGGTGAATGCGCAGCCGCGGCGACACCGGATGTGCCATCGAGACATGCGCGACGCAGCCCTTGCCGAAAAACGAGCTCTCGCGCCTGTGGGTACGGTCGACGAACTGGTCGACCAGCACGAAGGTTCCCGGCGGCAACTCCTCCTTGAACGAACCGCAGGCGGACAGCGAAATCAGGTCGGTCACGCCGGCACGCTTCAGCACGTCGATATTGGCGCGGTAGTTGATGTCGGAGGGCGACAGCCGGTGGCCTTTGTCGTGCCTGGGCAGGAACACGATGGGCAGGCCCGCGAGGGTGCCGCGACGCACTGGCGCCGAAGGCTCGCCCCAGGGGCTTTTGACCGCTTCATCGCGCGCGCCGTCCAGCCCCGGCAGGTCGTAGATGCCGGAGCCGCCGATGATGCCGAGCACTGCGTTTGTCATGGTTTCTCCGCGAGCCTGATTCGAGCCGTGCCAGTTCTAGCCTACGATCCGGAAAAGTGGACGACGGTTTTCCAAAAACATGCCCTTGCTCGGCCCGGGAGATCACGCGCAAACGAGCTGATCGCGGTTCGATCCGGCGCTATCGTGCTTTAGTGGAGATCTGGAACGGAAGCGACAATCGGTGCCCGGGAATGACCAGGTTCGAACGATCACACCGTGGACGCGGCCTGCAGCTGGCTCACGATCATCCGTTGCAGCGTCGCGACGGATTGAAAATTCTCCGGCGTGATCTCGGACTGCGGAATGGTAAAGTCGAACTCCGCCTCGACGCCCAACATCAGATTGACCATGTCCACCGAGGTCAACCCGATATCGACCAGCGGCGCATCAGGGCCGACTTCAGGAGAAAGCGAATTCTGTTCGAGGATCGTCTTGACCAGGGCAACGATCCGCTCGCGAACGTCGGCCTCAAAGCTCTGCATCCCAAAACCTTCCCACTTCCTGCAAATCAATTCATGGTCCGTCATGCGGCGCCCGACCGCGACTATATCGCCCCACATTAGCAAATAACGTCGCCGCTTCGATTAAATTCCCGGTTCTGCTTTTAACGCTAACGCGAGCTCTGGAATTTCCCGCTGCCAAAATACGGGGGGTTAACCCTCCGCCTCGAAATGAAGCGGTTCACACTGAATTTCATCGACGCATTTAAATCAAATCCATAGCCTTGCGTCTCAATCGCAAACTGTCGGACGATCGATGCAGCGTCCGCAAGCCGAGCAGCGCTCGGCGTTCACCCGATATATCCGGAGGGTCACCATGAACGTAGCGGAAACCAGCATTGACGCGCCTTTGGCAGGTCGCGGCGATGAACGCCTGCTGCTCGATCGGGGGTCGCTCTTCCTGCAGCGGACCGCGGCCGTGGCCGCTGCGGCCGCCGCGGAAGCCGAGGATGTCGATCACCAGGCGCGGTTTCCGAAGGCCGCAATCGATGCGGCGCGCCGCGAGAAGCTGCTGGGCATGCTGATCCCGGTCGAGTTCGGCGGCTTCGGCGCCACGATCTCCGACGTGACCGAGGTCTGCTACACGCTGGGCCGGGCCTGTGCCTCGAGCGCGATGATCTTTGCCATGCACCAGACCAAAGTGGCCTGCCTGACCCGCCACGGGAGCGGCAGCAGCTTCCATGAGAAGCTGATGCGGCGCGTCGCCGCGGAACAATTGCTGCTCGCCTCCTCGACGACGGAGGGACAGAACGGCGGTAACATCCGATCCAGCGCCGCCGCGGTCGAGCGGAGCGGAGCCGAGATTGCGCTGACCCGCAATGCCACGGTGATTTCCTACGGCGCCGAGGCCGACGGCATCGTCACCATCGCGCGCCGCACCAACGATGCAGCCTCCTCCGACCAAGTGTTGCTGGCGGTGACACGCGAGAATTACACGCTCGAGCGCAGCCTCGGATGGGAAGCGCTCGGCATGCGCGGCACCTGCAGCGCGGGTTTCGAGTTGAAGATCAAGGGTCCGGCCGAGATGATCTTCCCGGAAGCCTACGAAAAGATCCACGTGCAGAGCATGATGCCGGTTGCGCATCTCAGCTGGAGCTCGGTGTGGGCGGGTATCGCGGCTGCGGCGGTCGAGCGCGCGCAACGTTTCATCCGCAAGGCGGCGCGCGGATCCGGCGGCCAACTGCCTCCCGGAGCCGCTCACTATACCTCTGCCAGGAGGTCGCTCGCCAAGCTGCGCGCCACCATTACCGCCAATCTCGACAACTATGCCGTCCGCGAATATGACGAGCGCGCGCTTGCCTCGCTCGACTTCCAGTCCTCGATCAACCTGCTCAAGGTCGAAGCCTCCGAACTTGCGGTTGAAACCGTGATGAGCGCGATGCGCGCCTGCGGCTTGTCCGGCTATCGCACCGACGGCGAATTTTCGGTCGGCAGACATCTGCGCGACGCCCTCTCCGCGCCGCTGATGATCAACAACGACCGGATCCTCTCGAACATCGCGACCGCAAGCCTGATGAGCGGCGTGCCCGCAGGATTGCGCGACTAGTGGAGCGGATTTGACGTTCGCTACCCTGCCGGCCACGGCCTCGCAAAGCGAACGTCAAATCCAAAGCTCCACTAGCTAGTTGATTTTGCTAGTGGTCATTCGATTCTAACATTCGCAAACATGTCTGCTGCAACGGCATGCGAATGTTAGAATCGGACCACTAGCCAGATCAGCGGAAGAAAATTCGGCAGAAGCCCAAGAGCCAGACATGAGCACCGTTCGAACCGAATCGCCCAGACTTGCACCGCAGTCGACCGACCCGCTGGATCATCTCGCGGACATCCTGTTCCACAAAATGGACGCCGACGGCGTCTACGCGCGGACCGCGCTGTACGAGGAGGTGGTGGAGCGCCTCGGTGCGCTGATTACCCGCTATCGCGAACCGAATACGGAAGTGATGCGGTTTCCGCCGGTCATGAGCAGGGCGCAGCTCGAGAAATCCGGTTATCTGAAGAGCTTTCCCAATCTGCTGGGCTGCGTGTGCGGCCTGCACGGCACCGAGCGCGAGATCAACGCGGCGGTCAGCCGCTTCGATGCGGGCGGCGACTGGACCACGTCGCTGTCGCCGGCCGACCTCGTGCTGTCGCCGGCCGCCTGCTATCCGGTCTATCCGATCGCGGCGAGCCGCGGCCCGCTGCCTGCGGGCGGCCTGCGTTTCGACGTTGCGGCCGATTGTTTCCGCCGCGAACCCTCGCGTCATCTCGACCGCCTGCAATCGTTCAGGATGCGCGAATATGTCTGCATCGGCAGCCCCGACGACGTATCGGCCTTTCGCCGGGACTGGATGGTGCGGGCGCAGGCGATCGCGCACGATCTCGGGCTCTCCTTCAGGATCGATCATGCGAGCGACCCGTTCTTCGGCCGCGTCGGCCAGATCAAGGCGGTCAGCCAGAAGCAGCAATCGCTCAAATTCGAATTGCTGGTGCCGCTCCGCTCCGAGGATCAGCCGACCGCCTGCATGAGCTTCAACTATCATCGCGATCACTTCGGCACGACCTGGGGCATCGCCGACGCCAGGGGCGAGGTGGCCCATACCGGCTGCGTGGCCTTCGGCATGGACCGGCTCGCGGTCGCCATGTTTCATACCCACGGCACGAACCTCCAGATGTGGCCTAGCCGCGTGCACGACGCATTGGGCCTCCGCCAGTTGGCCGGCGCCGACGGTCAGGTCGAAGCCTCGCGATAGCGCGAACAGCTCGGACGATCGATTGCCGTGACGCAGCCCAGACCCATGATACGGTGCCGCGAGATCGGCGAGGCCGATCTGGACGCGATCGCCGACTTCTTGACGCGCGGCTTTGTCTGGCGCCCGCGGGACTACTGGATGGGCGGCCTGCGCCGCCAGGCCGTTCGCGAGGTGCCGCAAGGCTATCCGCGATTCGGCTACACGCTCGACCACAAGGGGAGTCCGGTCGGCGTGTTGCTGCTGATGTACGCGGCGCGAACGATCGACGGCGAGATCGCGATCCGCTGCAACCTGTCGAGCTGGTACGTCGAACCGGCGTTTCGCAATTATGCGCCGATGCTGACCAGCGTCGCGCAGCGCCACAAGCATGTGACTTACCTCAATATCAGCCCTGCGACGTGGACCTGGCCGATCATCGAGGCCCAGGGGTTCTCTGCCTATTGCAACGGGCTGTTCGTCTCGATTCCGCGGCTGTCGCGTGCCGCGAAGGGCATGACCGTGGAAACCGTCGCGCCCGGCGCACGAGCGATCGAAGGCCTTCCCGCAAGCGAGGTCGAGCTTCTGGCGCGGCACGCGGGCTATGGCTGCCTCAGCCTGTTGTGCCGTTCGGCTGCCGGAGCCTCTCCATTCATCCTTCAACCAATGCGCATCCGCCGCGGCCTGATCGCGCTGCCGGCGATGCAGCTGATCTATTGCCGCGACATATCGGACTACGTCGCCTGCGCCGGCGCCCTGGGCCGTTTCCTGCTCGCGCGCGGCAAGATTCCGGTCGTCCTCGATGCGAATGGACCGGTGGCCGGCCTCACCGGCCTCTACACGCAATCGCGCGGCCGCAAATACTTCAAGGGGCCGCACCGTCCGCGGCTCGGCGACCTCACGGACACCGAACTGGTGCTGTACGGACCGTGATTTTCGCTACGCGGCGAGCTTTGCCGCGTGCGCAAAATCCCAATAGAGCTTGCGCGCCCGCGTGTAGAACGGGCCCGGCTTCAGCGGCCGGTCATCGATGCGGATCACCGGCGCCACCTTGGCAAAATTGCCGGTCGAGAAGATTTCGTCGGCGTTTCCAAAATCGGCGTAGCGCAACGTCGTCTCGATCACGGTGACGCCATCGCCACGCAACAGGTCGATCACCCGCTGCCGGGTGATGCCGTTGAGAAATGTCCCGTTCGGCGCCGGCGTATAGACGATGCCATCCTTCGCCATGAACACGTTGGCATTGCCGAATTCCGCGACATTGCCGAGCAGGTCGAGCATCAGGCAATTGCCGAAGCCGCGCGAGGCCGCCTCTCTCAAGGCGCGCGAATTGTTGGGATAAAGGCATGCCGCCTTAGCATCGACCGGCGCGCATTCCATGGTCGGCCTTCGAAACGGGGACAAGGTAATCGCGTTGCCGGTCGGCTGGGGCATCGGCGCCTCATAGAGGCACAGACACCAGTTCGTGGTGTCCGGATCGAACAGCACGCCACCGCCGCTGCCGTGCTGGGGCCAATACATCGGGCGAATGTAGAGCTCGGCCTTCGCATCGAAGCGCGCAATGCCGTCCCGCGCCAGACCGAGCCAGGTGTCGGTATCGACCACAGGCTTGAGCCCGAAATTCACCGCGGACTGATTGACCCGGGCGCAGTGGCGGTCCAGATCGGGCGCGACGCCCTCGAAAGCGCGCGCGCCGTCGAATACGGTCGAGCCGAGCCAGAGACCATGCGTGCGCGGACCCATGATCGGCACATTACCTTCGTGCCAATCACCCTCGAAGAAAGTCCAGGTCTGCGAATAGCTGACGGAGTTGACTGTCGAAACCATTATCCTCATCCAGGCCATGCCGGCCGCGTCGCGCGATGCGCCGTCTATATCACAATCGGCTAAAGGATTCCCTTGCCTATGCGCTGTCCGTCGTGATCGACTTGACTGCCGATCGGACACGACGGTCGGTTGCTTTGGTTAACCGGAACCGCCATGCCACTCGACCCTATCGCCAAGCGCCTTCTTGCCATGATGGCTGCGGCGTCCTCCGAAGAGCGCGCAAGACCGACGGCGAGCGAGCGCCGCCAGTCGCTGGCGAAATTGATGCAGTTCGCCCGCGCCGATGCGACCGACGTGACTGCGGTCGACGGCGTCTTGCCAGGCCCCGGAGGCAATCTCGCCTATCGGCTCTACAAGCCGGCCGCGGACGAGAGCGGACCCGCTCCGGGCTTCGTGTTCTTTCACGGCGGCGGCATGGTCGCCGGCAGCGTCAAAACCCATGACCGCATCGCGGCCGAGCTGGCGCAAGCGACCAGCTGCCGGCTGGTTTCGGTGGATTATCGGCTCGCGCCCGAACACAAATTTCCCGCAGCGGTCGAGGACGCGATCGCGGCGACCGAATTTGTCGCCGTACATGCCGATTCCCTCGGCATCGATGCAACGCGGCTGGTGGTCGGCGGCGATTCCGCCGGCGCAACGCTGGCTGCCGTGGTCTGCCAGCATGCCTTGCGCCATGCCGGGCCTGCGATCTCGGCGCAATGCCTGATCTGCCCGGTGCTCGACTTTGAAGAGACCTCGCCGTCGCGCCGGGAATTTGCCGAGAATCACCTGCTCGACAGGACGACGCTGCAGGCCGATCTCACCGACTATCTGCCTGAAGGCGCCGATCTCTCCGATCCCCGGATTTCGCCGCTGCGCGCGTTCAATGTGGCGGGACTTCCGACCGCGATCATCCATACGGCCGAGTACGATCCGATGCGCGACGAGGGTAATGCCTATGCGCGAAAACTCTTAGCGGCGGGGGTTGCGGTCGAACACGTCTGTCACGACGGCATGATCCACAATTTTCATGCGATGGGCGCGGTGCTGCCGCAGGCGCGGCTGGTATTGTCGCAGATCGGCGAGCAGGTCAGGCGCACGGTCGGATAACGAAAGCTGCCGCCGGCCAAATTGATTCAAATTTTACCAAATTGCCGGCAATCGATTAGGGTTACTTCGTCAATCTTTGCACGAATTGTTGTTCGCTTTATCGCCCGCCCCTAACAAGACAGCTGCGCAAAACGCATCTAAGATGCAAATGCGCCAGGCGAAATCCGTCCAAGCGAAGGTCGAGGATGCGCAACGAGACGATCGCAATTCACGCCGGCTACGACCCCGATCCGACCACCAAGTCCGTGGCTGTTCCGATCTATCAGACGGTGGCCTACGCCTTCGACAGCGCCGATCATGGTGCTGCGCTCTTCAATCTTGAAGCGGAAGGCTTTCGCTACAGCCGGATCGCAAATCCGACGACCTCGGTCCTGGAAAAGCGCATCGCCGAACTCGAAGGCGGCGTGGGCGCGCTCGCGGTCGCTACCGGCCAGGCGGCGCTGCATTTTGCCTTTGCCAATCTCGCCGACGGGGGCGGCAATATCGTCTCGGTACCCCAGCTCTACGGCACGACCCATACGCTGCTTGGCCATGTCCTGCCGCGACAGGGTATCACCGGGCGCTTCGCCGAAAGCGACCAGCCGGATGCGATCGAAAAGCTGATCGACGAGAACACCAGGGCGGTGTTTGCCGAGACCATCGGCAATCCGGCCGGCAACATCTGCGACGTCGAGGCGCTCGCGAAGGTGGCGCATCGTCACGGCGTGCCGCTCCTGGTCGACAACACGGTCGCAACTCCGATTTTGCTGAAGCCGTTCGACTACGGCGCCGACATCGTGGTGCATTCGCTGACGAAATTCATGGGCGGACACGGAACCACGCTGGGCGGCGCCATCGTCGACAGCGGACGCTTCCAGTGGAGCAAGCACGCCGCTCGTTTCCCCGCCTTCAACCAGCCGGACGCTTCCTATCATGGGCTCGTCTACGCCGAGCGTTTCGGACCCAGGGCCTATATCGAGCGCGCGCGCAGCATCTATCTGCGCACCATGGGGTCGGTGCTGTCGCCGTTCAACGCATTCCTTCTGTTGCAGGGCATCGAGACGGTGGCGCTGCGCGTCGAGCGCCACGTCGAAAACGCGCGCAAGGTCGCGGAATTCCTGCGTGACGATCCGCGTGTCGCCTGGGTCAACTATGCCGGCTTCCCCGACAGCCCGCATTACGCGCTGGCGCAGAAATACCTGAACGGCAGCGCGTCGTCACTGTTCACCTTCGGCATCAAGGGCGGCATGGAAGCGGGCAAGGCGTTCTACGATTCGCTTAAGCTGATTACCCGCCTCGTCAATATCGGCGATGCCAAGTCGCTTGCCTGCCATCCGGCATCGACCACCCATCGCCAGATGTCGGCCGAGCAGCAGCATACGGCCGGCGTGCTGCCGGAAACCATCCGCCTTTCGATCGGCATCGAGCACATCAGCGACATCATCGAAGACATCGACCAGGCTCTCACTCACGCCGCCCGGCAGCGGGCGGGGCTCAAGGCCGCCGAATAGTTCGGCGAGGCAGGCATGACCTTGCTGTTCGAGAAGAACCGGAGGATCGCGAGCCCGGCGCTGGCGCCGGCGCAGAACGATTTCGAGCCTGGCGGGCGGGCCGAACTCACGATCGGGCTGATCAACAACATGCCCGACAGCGGACTGAAGGCCGCCGAGCGGCAGTTCATGCGCCTGCTGAAAGAGAGCGCAGGCGACACGCGCATCCGCTTTCACTGCTTTTCGTTGCCGTCGGTCGCGCGCTCGCCGGCCGCAAAATCGTACATCGAGCGCGAGTACGCCGATATCGCCGACCTCGACCGGCTTGAGGTCGACGGACTGATCGTCACCGGCGCCGAGCCGAACGCAGCGACGCTGAGGCAGGAGCGGTTCTGGCGCGATCTTGTCGACGTCATCGACTGGGCTACGACCAACACGCGCTCGACGATCTGGTCCTGTCTCGCGGCGCACGCAGCCGTTCTGCATCTCGACGGCATCGAGCGGTGCCGGCTTGCAACGAAATGTTCGGGGATTTATCGCTGCGCCAAGCTCACCGACGACTGGCTGACCCGCGGCCTCCCCTCCCGGCTGAAAATTTCGCATTCCCGCCTCAACGGACTGAGCGAGGGCGACCTTGCCGCGTGCAGCTATCAGGTGCTGACCAGGTCGGATGAAGCGGGCGTCGATATTTTTGCCAAGCAGCTGCAGAGCCGATTCATCTTCTTTCAGGGCCATCCGGAATACGACGCGCGGTCGCTGCAGCGGGAGTATATGCGCGACCTCGCCCGCTTTCTGTCCGGCGAGCGGGACGAGTATCCCGCGATCCCCGCGAACTATTTCGATGCGGACACCGAGGCGAGGCTCGCAAGCTTCGAAAGGCGGGCGAGACTAGCGCGCGAGCCAACGCTGGCTGCCGAGCTGCCGGGGCTTATCCTTCGCTCCAATCTTGCGGCCGGAACTGCCGCGGCCAGGATATTCAAGAACTGGCTCGGCTTTCTCGGCGCGCCGCAGGAATAGGAAAGCGGCAATTATGCGCACCGAATGGTCGGCGTTCAAAGCGCGCCTCAGCAACCGCCTTGCCCGGCATCTTCATGTCGCGCCGCTGCCCCTGTCCGGCAACAATCCGATGGTGAGCTTCACCTTCGACGACGTGCCGGACACCGCGGCCGCCGTCGGTGCACCGATGCTGGAGGACTATGGCGGACGTGGAACGTTTTATGTGGCCGGCGGGCTGGTCGGTCGCGCGGCGGACCACTGGAACGGCATCGACGCCGACGCGATCGTCAAGCTGCACCAGCAGGGCCATGAGATCGCCTGCCACACGTTTTCGCACCGGCGTGCGGTCGAACTCGACGCAACCGCGATGGCCGCGGAAATCGAGCAGAACCGCCGCTACTTCCGCGCGCTCGACTCCTCGATCAGGCTGGAGAATTTCGCCTATCCCTACGGTCTGGCATCGGTCGCGCGCAAAGCACAATTGAGGGGCGCCTTCCGTTCAGCGCGCGGCATCCTGCCCGGCGTCAACCGCGACGTCATCGACCTGCAGTTCCTGCGCGCGACGCCGTTGATTTCGGTAGACATCGACGATGACGGCGTCGAACGCGCGTTTGATGAAGCGATTGCGACCGGAGGATGGTTGATCTTCTACGGCCATGACGTGGAGGCCAACCCCAGCCGGTTCGGATGCACGCCGCAGCTCTTGCGCCACGCGCTTTCCGCCGCCACGCGACGCAACGTCCCGATCGTAACCGTCGCGGAAGCGCTGCGGCGGGCGGGCGCGTAGGCAATTTTCAACAGGCGCTGCAGACTCTCCTCCCGCGCCCTGCGACATTCAGACGCGCACAAACCGCCCAGCTCATTACTGTGATTTAATTCCCTCGAAAGAGCACTGTAATGCGAGGGCGCTACATCTTCGCTGGACGCCGCAAGGCTTAACATTTGGAGATGCAAGCATGATGGATAACTACGGACGTTCCCCTCGTAAGATCATATCGGCGCGGCGCCTGACATTGCTCGGCACTGTCGCTGTCATCGGTTCCGCGGTGGCGCTTTCCGGCCCGCTCGGCTTCGGCAGGTTAACCGAACCCGCCTGGGCTGCCTCGGAAGCGACCCAGAGCCAGCAAGGCCCCGTCGGATTCGCAAACCTTGTCGACAAGGTGAAGCCCGCGGTGATTTCCGTGCGCGTGAAGGTCGACGAGAGCGCCAACGTCCCCAACCAGCAGGGCCAGGACGGCGAAGGCCTCAATCCTTTCGAGGGCACGCCCTTCGAGAAGTTTTTCCGGCAATATGGCGATAACGGCCCGAAGGGCCCGATGTCTCGCCACCAGGTCATCACCGGCGTCGGTTCCGGATTCTTCATTTCTTCCGACGGTTACGCTGTGACCAATAATCATGTGGTCGATCACGCCCAGTCTGTTCAGGTGACCACCGACGAGGGCAAAGTCTACACGGCCAAGGTGATCGGCACCGATCCGAAGACCGATCTGGCGCTGATCAAGGTCGACGGCAAGTCGGACTTTGCCCATGTCAATTTCGAGGATCAGACGCCGCGTGTCGGCGACTGGGTCGTGGCGGTCGGAAATCCCTACGGCCTCGGAGGCACCGTGACCGCCGGCATCATTTCGGCGAAAGGACGCGATATCGGCGCCGGTCCGTATGACGACTACATCCAGATCGACGCGCCGATCAACAAGGGCAATTCCGGCGGCCCGACCTTCGACGTCAATGGCAACGTGATCGGCGTCAACACCGCGATCTATTCGCCCTCCGGCGGATCGGTCGGCATCGGCTTCGACATTCCGGCTGCCACTGCCAAGGAAGTCATCGCGCAGCTCAAGAGCAACGGCAAGGTGACGCGAGCCTGGCTCGGTGTGCAGGTTCAGCCGGTCACCGAAGGCATCGCCGAAAGCCTTGGCATCAAGAAGGCCGAGGGCGCGCTGGTCGACGACGCCCAGCCCGACACCCCCGCCGCGAAGGCCGGGATCCAGGCGGGCGACGTCATCACCGCGGTGAACGGCACGGCGGTGAAGGATTCGCGCGATCTGGCCCGTCATATCTCGGCGATGACTCCGGGAACGTCGGTGAAGCTCGACATCCTGCGCAAGGGTGAAGCCAAGACAATCGACGTGTCACTGGCGACCATGCCCAACCAGAAGCAGGCCAATGCGGGCGAGCAGGAGAATAACTCCGGCGTTCCCCATCTCGGGCTGTCGGTCGCGCCCGCGGACGAAGTCGCAGGCGCCGGCAGCAAGGGCCTGGTGGTCACCAACGTCGATCCGGACGGCACTGCTGCCGAGCACGGCGTCAAGTCCGGCGACGTGATCCTCGAGGTCGGCGGCAAGACCGTTGGCAGCGCAGGCGAACTGCGTGCGGCACTTGCCGACGCCAAGAGCCAGGGCAAGCACGACGTGCTGCTGCGGGTCAAAACCGCCGACAACACCCACTTCCTTGCCATGCCGATCGGCTGATCGGCCTGGCGACAGGGCCCGCCGCTAGCGTGTTCTCCAGGCGCAGCGGCGGGCGCTTGTGACCTAAAGCGCGATGGCTTGAACGCCACCGCGCTTTAGCCTTTTGTTGGTGCATGATCCTCCGGGCCAAGTCCGAGGGCGTGCTTCCTCAGGAAGAAGGAACGTTCCGCTCCAGATCTTCCAGCCACGCCGCCGCGCTCGCATCGGATGGTGCGCGCCAGTCGCCTCGCGGCGACAGCGAACCACCGGCCGAGACTTTCGGTCCGTTCGGCATCGCCGAGCGTTTGAACTGGCTGAATGCGAAAAACCGCCGCACGAACACCTCCAGCCAGCGGCGAATCTCGCCGAGCCCGTATGCTCTCCTCTTGTCGATCGGGAAACCCGGCGGCCAATCGCCTTGGGCGGCGTCCTTCCAGGCGTGCAGCGCCAGGAATGCGATCTTCGACGGACGAAATCCAAATCGAAGGGTATAGAAGAGGTTGAAGTCCTGCAGTTCATAAGGGCCTACCGCCGCTTCCGTGCTCTGCGGCTTCTCGCCCGCTCCGACCGGCACCAGTTCGGGGGAAATCTCGGACGCGAGAATCGCGCCCAGCGTCCCGGCGACGTCATCGCGGAATTGCCTGGAAGCGATGACCCAGCGGATGAGGTGCTGGATCAGGGTCTTCGGCACACCCGCGTTGACGTTGTAGTGCGACATCTGATCACCGACACCATAGGTACACCAGCCGAGTGCAAGCTCCGAGAGATCGCCGGTGCCGAGGACGATGCCGCCGTGATAGTTGGCGAGGCGGAACAGATAGTCGGTTCGCAAGCCCGCCTGCACGTTCTCGAAGGTGATGTCGTAGACCGGTTCGCCTCGGCCGAAGGGATGACCGATGTCCTTCAGCATCTGCCTGGCGGCTGGTCGGATATCGAGCTCCCGCGACGTCACGTCGAGCGCGCGCATCAGCGCGAGCGCATTGCTCTTGCTCTGGCTGCCCGTCGCGAAACCGGGCAATGTGTAGGCAAGGATTGTCGACCTGGGGAGGCCGAGGAGATCAACGGCCTTGGCGGCGACAATCAGGGCGTGCGTCGAATCAAGGCCGCCGGACACGCCGATCACCACGGCCTTCGAACCGACGGCCCGTATCCGCTGCACCAGGCCCGCGACCTGGATATTGTAGGCCTCGTAGCAGTCCTGTTCGAGCCGGGTCGCCTCGCTCGGCACAAACGGAAACCGCTCGACCTTTCTGATGAACCCGATGTCGGTGAGCGGCGGCCGCAGCGAAAACGCGATCCTGCGATAGGTCGCGCCCCGCGCCTGATGCTGCCGCCGATTGTCGTCGAACGTTCCCATCAAGGCGCGTTCCTGCCGCAGCAGGTCAAGATCGATGTCGGCAAAGGTGATCTGCCCGCTCTGGCGGAAGCGCTCGCCTTCCGCCAGACACACCCCGTTCTCGAAAATCGACGTCTGGCCGTCCCAGGCGAGATCGGTGGTCGATTCGCCTGCGCCCGCGGCGGCATAGACGTAGGCGGCCAGGCAACGCGCGGAGCAGGATTGGCACAGCAGCGCGCGCGAGGAGGCCCGGCCGATCGTGATGGGACTGCCCGACAGATTGGCGAGAACCGTTGCGCCGGCCAGCGCCAGCTCGGACGCGGGCGTCACCGGAATCCACATGTCCTCGCAGATTTCGACCCCGATCGTCAGGCCGGCCACGTCGTCGGCTTCGAACAGGAGGTCGACGCCAAACGGCGCCCGTGCCGAACCGAGCACGATCTCCAGACCGGTCAGCCCGGCGCCGGAGGCAAAGTGCCGGCCTTCATAGAACTCCCTGTAGGTCGGCAGGTAGGTCTTGGGGACGACGCCCAGGATCCGACCGCGATGAACCACCACCGCGCAATTGTAGATGCGCGACGCGTACCGCAACGGAGCCCCGACGATCAGAACGGTCATAAGCTCCGCGGACGCCGTTGCGATCGCAGTCAATCCCCGCTCGACCGCATCCAGCAGCGGATCCTGCATCACCAGATCTTCGATGGCGTAGCCCGAAACGCAAAGCTCGGGGAATACCGCAACCGCGGCCGACCGTTCATGACACCGTCTCGCAGCCTCCAGGATCGCCGCAGCATTGGCGGCGGGATCGGCGACCGTCGACACGGTGACACAGGCGGCCGCGCGGGCTAAGCCATGGCGATAGATCGCGTGGAAGCTCATCTTGATCGCTACCTCCTCTTGTCGCCGTCAAATCTTACAGGACATCACGGCCGGGAGGGCAAGGGACAAGTTTCGGCGAAGGCGCCCGCGCCGAGGGTCGCCGCATCGCCTGTCGGCAAATTGCGCTAAAGCAATTGGGACGGCGCGGAAGTGCAGCTCTCGCCCCTTGTGGGGAGAATTATATACTTCACAAAGGCGCCATCTGGAATTTATGCCGCTCTTCGATAGGGCGGTCCTGCGGCGCTTCAGGTAGCGCAGCGGGTCTTTTGATGATTGTTGGGAGCCCTGGTCGGACGTTCATGACCTAAACGGCGGTCAGGGCCATACTGGCGCGTTGTTCACGGCGTTATGGGATTGCTGGAAAAAATCCAGATAATCGGCTCGGCTGATTCCAAGTGCCTCCATCAAGGCGCCGGAAAGATCAGCGATATGCAAAACCGTAGAATTCAGGCGGGACTGATCGTACCGCTCTATTTTACTGGTGAAGCGGTTTTTTGTTTTTCTCCGGTTAAACCATATCTGGTTAGCGCTTCCGCCGATCACACTGTGCATGATGTCGTTCCGATCTTCGATCCCTTCGACCTCTTTCAGAAGGCGGATGGCCTCCGAGTTTTTGGAGGAGTCGCGATTCAAAAGGCTCATGAGGATAGAGGCCCTCGCCCGGAACATAAGACCCGCGGTGACAATTGAACTTTCAAGCGGCTTAGTGCCTAATTGCTTTCCTATGCCGATCTCGATGGCGGCTTCAATGAGTGACCACGCCATTACGAAATGGCCGAGCATTTGAGCCAGTTGCGGGTTTGGCATCTCCCATTCCCCGGTTGGGGCGGGCTCTGGAGACTTGTTCATGACCGAAAAGCTATCCCGTATCGATAAAGTGTACGCGCTGAAGCTTGTGGAGAAGCTGGTAAGGCTGCCACCCAAGCCTCATGAGGAAACGGAGCTTGGCGGCCTACCG
>Ga0265339_10001036_pt1 | contig 21167 bp, 10 predicted proteins | sample 4CB219metaG_FD_202085 | JGI IMG/M metagenome (GOLD analysis project Ga0265339, IMG submission 202085) | Rhizosphere microbial communities from Carex aquatilis grown in University of Washington, Seatle, WA, United States - 4-CB2-19 metaG | ecosystem: Host-associated > Plants > Roots >... | reverse complement strand
GGCGACCAACTCTTTGCCTTGCGCGGTCGCGACATGCGCGCCGGCGATGTCCAGCTGGGCATTGAGCTTGGCCGGTGGCGCAGCCGGTGGAGGCGGCGCGATCGTCTCTGCCGGCACCGCCGCCTCGGCGGCCGCTGCGGCCGGCGCCGAGGGGCTGGCGAGAACCGGAACGCTCGCGCCGGTCACGCTGAGCGCCAGGCTCTGCAAATCCGCGCTCGTTGCATTGTCGCCGAGTGAGACGTGCGGAGCGTCGAGCTGCAACGCCACGTCCGCGGTGACCACCGGCACGCCGTCGGCCGGACCGAGCTTGGCGAGCGCCGCCGGCAGGCTGAGCGACGAGACGGTCAGCGTCAACCCTTTCAGCTGCGCCGCCAGCGGCTGCGCGCCGGCGACCGTCCCGTGCGGCTCGCTGAGCGTCAGCCCCAAGGCGATATCGAGCGCCGCGCCGGCGGGCGCTTTGTGCCCCGGCGGGATGACTCCCGGCACCGTCAGCCGATCGATCGTCAGCGCCAGATCCTTGAGCTGCGCGGTGACGCCCGCCTGCGGCGGCGCGGCGTCGAGATCGGCGACGCCAAGCGTGCCGTGCACCTGCAGCAGATCGGCCGGCGCGGCGGCGCCGTCGGGCGTCAGGCCGGCGTCGATCGCCAGGTCGCTGCGCAGCACGGCGGACGGCAGGGCTTCGGGCGGCAGCGCGTCGCTCAGCGCGACCAGGGGCGGTAACGCCAGATCGGCGATCTTCAGCGTGCCGCCAAATGCCTGCGGCGGGTTGATACGCGCCTTGGCGTCGAGCTGCAGCGTGCCCTGCGGCGGCGCCAAGCTGAGCGCGACGGTTGCGATGCTGTCGGCCGCGCTGCTCAGGCCGTCGACGCCCAGGGTCAGCGCTACATCGAGCGGCGGGTGATCGCTCAGCACGCGCACCGTGGTGTTGGTGATTTTCACCGACGTGACCTGCCACGTCCACGGTTTGGCCGGCTCCTGCGATGCCGCGGGGGGCTCCGGCGGCTCCGGGGTCCCGGCCGCTTGTTCCCCGCCGGACGGGGTGTCGGTCGCGGTCGGTGTCGCATCCCCCGGCGCACCGGTCGGCGCCGCGGCGGCGTCCGACAGCGCGGTCGGGCTGGCGGCAGCGGCGGTCGGACTCGCCGGCGCGTCGGCATTCGCCGGCGCAGTCTCCGGCAGCGTCGGCGACGCGGCCACTGCCTGGTTGACGTCCGCTGCCGGCGTCGCATCACCCGACGCCGCCGTCTCCGCCGCGACCGGAGTTGCGCCGCTCTCGACATCCAAGAGCGGCAGCGCTGCGCCGCCGCTGGCGCGCACTTCGATATTGGCGCCGTCGAGCGCCACCTCTTTCACTGCGGCGCGCTGCGCCAACAGATCGATTGCATCGATCGAGACGGCGAGGCTCTTCCAACCGACCGCGACGTCTTTCAAAGACGGCACGGCGACCGCCACATCGCGCAACCCGAGCGTGCCGGTCAGTTGATTCTTCACCTGCGGTTGGAGGTCATACGTGAGATCGAGATCGAGCGTGCCGCGCAGGTCGCTCCAGCCGACCTTCGGCACATACAAACGGGCGCGGCGCAGCGGCAGGCCCTTGGCGTCGATGTCCGTGGTCACGACGGGCTGCCCGGCGACCAACTTGAAGCGCGCGTTGACGTCGATGATGCCTTCGTCGACGCCGAGCGCGACGTGAATGCGCGCCGGTTCGCCGTAGACCTCCGGCGTGAGCGCGATCTCCTCGACGCTGATCTGGTCGATGCCGATCTCGACCGGCTCGCTGCCGGCCAACATCAAATCGCGAAAGCGCAAGCGGCCGTCCTTCAACACGAAGCGGTCGAGGCCGACGCGCCAGCTCGACGCCGGCGCGGCGGCGGCCGGCGTGGTGTCCGCCGCCGGAGTCTCCGACTGCACCGTGCCGATGGCAACCGGTGTACCGCCGGGCTGCACCGCCACTTCCTGTTTGGGCACCAGCGCCAGCAAGTTGAGCTCGCCGTCGGCAAGGCGATCGAGCGCGACGCGCGGCGAGACCAGCTCGATGTCGCGCAGCTGCACCGTCTTGTGCACCAGCGGCCAGTAGTGCAGCTCGACGGCGAAGCGCTTGAATGCGATCAACGGCGGATTGGCGCTGAACGCGGGTGGCGTCCCGGCGGGGAGCGGCGGCGTGCCGCCCGCGGCTGCATGATCGGAGGCGGGCGAGTCGGCCGCGCTCCCGGGAGTTGCGCTCGCCGACGGATTGACAGAGGCGGCGCGCACGGCGACGTCGCTCAGCGCGACGCCGCCGCGCCAGAAGCTCAGGCTGACGTCACCGACGTCGACTTGCGCGTGCAGAGCTTGCGAGGCCTGGCTGACGATGACGCGCCGCAGCACTTCGGGAAGCGCAGCGCGCAGCGCCACCAGCACCGCCAGTGCGATGAGCCAGCGGCGCCAGCGATACAGTCGCGTGCGCCAAGTCGCTCCGTCCACGCCGATCCACCGCCTCCGTTGTGCTACCAGCCGACCGTCAGCCCGATCGTCAGGTACAGCGAGTTGTTCTTCGCGTCGCCAGCCGGCGCGTTGTTGTACTCGTCGAGGAACGACAGCTTGGCACCGACCGGACCGAGCACCGGCACGGTGAAGTCGAGCGCGTTGCGCAGCAGATACTTGGTCGCCCAGTCATCGACGGCGGGCAGATAATCCATGCGCCAGCCGATGTGCGCGTCGTACGGCAGCCAGTAGCCGGCCGCGGCACCGAAGGCGATGCTGAAGTAGTCGTTGTGCGCCGGCGGCGCGCTGCTCTCGAAGTACTTCTCGTAAACCCAAGCCAGGCCGGCTTCGCCGGAGAGGAAGTTCGACTTGTCCGCGTCGATCTTCTCGTCCCAGAACTTGTAGCCGACGCCGGCTTTCGGCACGCCGCGAATGCTCAACTTCTGGATCGCATCGTAGGTCACGTCGCCGGACCCGAAGCCGTAGAAGCGCTCGGTGATATCGTAGTCGAAGCGCAGGATCCCGTAGGCGCGATCTTCGATGACGGTCTTCTTGCGCACCGTCCGCGTGACCGGCAAGCCGGTCGTCGGATCGATGGTCGTCTCTTGCTGATCGGAGGTCTGGGTACCGAAGTGGTAGTTCGCCCCGATCAGCAGCTTGGTGGGCGCGTTGGTGCGCGTCGTCTCCGTGCCGATCGATAAGCCCAAGGTATCGGTGGTGGCCTGCTGCAGGTTGAAGCCGAGATCGAAGTGGCCATCCCAATAGCGCCAGGTGCTGCGCGCATCGTCTTGCCAGGTCGGACCGTCGGGGCCGAGCGGCACGGCCGAGATGAGCGTACTGGTGTCGACCGCCGTCGCCGCGGCGGCGCTGGTGCCGACCAGCACTTTGCCGTCGCTGTAGCCCTGCAGCGGCGCATCGATGTCGCCGTCGCCGCCATACAGCACCTGCAGCGATCCGTCGGTCTTGACGTCTTCGATGTTTTTCCACGCGATGGCGATCGAGCCCGTGCCGTAGTCCGGCTCGAACGTCACGCCGTCGGGCGACATACCGGTGATCTTGCCCTTCAGCAGCGTGCCCTTGGAAGTCACCGTGTCCGCCGCGGCCGCACTCGCCAGCCCCAGCGCGGCCAGCGCCAGCGTCGCCGCCCAGTGCATCGCCCCGCGCTTCGTCATCCGCATCATCACTCCCCCCCGTCCGGTCGCGGCCGCGGATTGCCCAGCCTGGTGATCGAAATAGCTCGTGGTGCCTTGCGCGCGCCGCACCATACAAATGCAGCGGCGATCCACCAAGGGTGCGGGATGCCTTTTTTGAACGCCGCCGATGGCCGCGATGACACGTTGCCTTGGTGGCGCGCCGCGGCGTATGCGAGGCCCGCATCTTCGAACAAGGAGTTCGCCGCATGAGCCTGACTACGCTGCCGATCGCCAAGGCCGGTGACGATATCATCGAGTTGCTGCCGCAGATGGCCAACCGGCACGGGCTGATTGCCGGCGCCACCGGCACGGGCAAGACGGTGACGCTGCGCGTGCTGGCGGAAGCGTTCAGCCGCGCCGGCGTGCCGGTCTTCCTCGCCGACGTGAAGGGCGACCTGTCCGGTCTCGGCCAGCCCGGCGGCGACAATCCAAAGGTGGTGGCGCGCGCCGAAGAGCTCGGCGTGCGGCTGACGCCGGCCGGCTGTCCGGTGGTGTTCTGGGACCTGCTCGGCAAGCAAGGCCATCCGATCCGCGCCACCATCTCGGAGATGGGCCCGCTGCTGCTCGCCCGCCTGCTGAACCTCAACGATACGCAAAGCGGCGTGCTGAGCATCGTCTTCAAGGTCGCCGACGATCAGGGACTCCTACTGCTCGATCTCAAGGATCTGCGCGCCATGCTCGAGCACGTCAGCGAACAGGCCGCCGCGCTGAAAACCAGTTACGGCAACGTCTCTGCCGCCAGCATCGGCGCCATCCAGCGCGGCCTGCTGAGCCTCGAATCGCAAGGCGGCGCGCAGTTCTTCGGCGAGCCGGCGCTGGATCTCGACGATCTCATCCAAACCGGCGCCGGCGGCGCCGGCGTGGTCAACATCCTCGCCGCCGATCAACTGATGCAGACGCCGGCGCTGTACTCGACGTTTTTGCTGTGGCTGCTGGCCGAGCTGTTCGAGCGCCTGCCCGAGATCGGCGATCCCGACAAGCCGAAGCTGGTGTTCTTCTTCGACGAAGCGCACTTGCTGTTCGACGATGCGCCGAAAGCCCTGCGCGATCAGGTCGAGCGCGTCGTGCGCCTGGTGCGCTCGAAGGGCGTCGGGGTGTACTTCGTCAGCCAGAGCCCGCTGGACATTCCCGAAGACGTGCTCGGGCAGCTCGGCAATCGCGTTCAGCACGCCCTGCGCGCCTTTACGCCAAAGGACCAGAAGGCGGTGAAGACGGCGGCCGAAACATTCCGCACCAATCCGAGGCTCAATGTCACCGACGCCATCACGGCGCTCGCGGTCGGCGAGGCGCTGATCTCCGTGCTCGACGCGCAGGGCGCGCCGACGGTGGTGCAGCGCGCGATGGTGTACCCGCCCAGCTCGCAGCTGGCGCCGCTCGACCCCGCAGCGCGGCAAGCGACGATCGCGGCCTCACCCCTGGCCGGGCACTACGAGCATACGATCGATCGCGAGTCGGCGTACGAGCGGCTGAAGGGACGCGCCGCGCCAAGCGAGGCGCCCGCGGCCGATGCCCCGTCGGCCGCCGCGCCGCACGGACGCGCGACGGCGTCGACCGAGGATCAGCTGACCAAGGCCGCGATCTCGATCGGCACCAGCGTCGTGCGCAGCATGGGGACCCAAGTCGGTCGCTCGCTGGTGCGCGGCGTGCTTGGCGCGTTGTTCGGCGGTAACAGCCGACGCCGCTAACGCGATGCGTCGCGGCGGGATGACTCGGTATAGTGATAAATAGGTTGTCTCGCTGTGGCAGTCGGATACGATCGCCGCGCCCATGCCGATCCCGCTGCGCGTGCTGCTGGTCGAGGACAGCGAAGATGACGCGGATCTGCTGCTGCACGAGCTGCGGCGCGGCGGCTACGAGCCGCGCTGGAAACGCGTCGACACCGCCGCCGGGTTGACTGCGGCGCTGTCGGCCGAGCCCTGGGACGTCATCACCTGCGACTACGTGATGCCGCAGTTCAGCGCGCCGGCAGCGCTGAAATGCATCCGCGCCAGCGGCCTCGATCTGCCGATCATCATCGTGTCCGGGCAGGTCGGCGAAGAAGTTGCGGTGACGGCGATGAAAGCCGGTGCGCACGACTACGTCAGCAAGGACCGCATGGCGCGACTAGTGCCGGCGATCGAGCGCGAAGTGGCGGAAGCGGCGGCGCGCCGCGCCGCGGAAGCCACGCTGCGCGCCTCGGAGGAGAAGTATCGCGAGCTGGTGGAAGCCCTGCACGACGTGATCTTCGAAGTCGATGCGAGCGGGGCGATCACCTACATCAGCCCGGCGATCGAAGCGCTGAGCGGCTATCGGCCGGCCGACGTCACCGGCACGCCGTTCACCGCCTTCGTGCACCCCGAGGACATCCCGGCGCTCCTGAACAGCGTCGCGGAAACCGCACGCGGGCATGCCAATCCGGCTGAATTTCGCGTGCTGAATCGGGCCGGCGAAGTGCGCTGGGTGCGCACCTCCAGCCGGCCGATCTGCGCCGCCGACGGAACGCTGCTCGGCTTGCGCGGCGTGTTGTCCGATGTCACGGCGCGCCGCGAAGCCGAAGACGCGTATCGCGCCGTGTTCGAGTATTCCACGCTCGGTCTCGCGGTCGCACAAGGCGACCGCATCGTCTTGGCCAATCGCGCCCTGGCGGCGCTTTCGGGATGGGATCTCGGCGACATCATCGGCCAACCGATCGCGGCGCTCACCTACGGCATGGTGCACCCCGACGACCTGTCGCGCATGCTCGCCGCGACGCGCAATTTCCTCGACGGCAAGCGCGCCACCGAGACGGACTTTCGCGTCGTGCGGCGCGACGGCGCGGTGCGGCGCGTGCTGACCACGCAAACCGACTTCCACTATCGCGGCGCGCCGGCGCGGCTCATTGCCTATACGGACGTGACCGACCAATGGTCCGCCGAAGCGGCGTATCGCGCCGTCTTCGAGCACTCGACGCTCGGCCTGGTGGTCTCGCGTCAGGACGGCCGCTTCGCCATGGTCAATCCCTCCTTCCTGGCGATGGTCGGGTTGACGCGCGAACAGTATCTCGGGCTCAGCGCGCAGGAGGTCAACGACCGCTACATCCACCCCGACGATCTGGCGGACGTGAACCGCTATCTCGCCGGCTGGCAGTACGAGGGGCGCCCGGCGGCGCCCTTCGAGTATCGCTGGGTGCGCCCCGACGGCGACGTGCGCACGCTGCACTGCCGCGCCGCGCGTATCGAGTTCGAAGGCACGCCATGCGTGCTCTGCTCGGTCGCCGACTTGACCGATCGCCGGCGCGCCGAAGCGGCGTACCGCGCCGTCTTCGAACGCTCGCAACACGGCCTGCTCCTCGGTCGCGAGGGCCGCCCGTTGATGGCCAACCAAGCCCTGCGCGAGATCGTCGGACTCTCGCCGGAGCAGTTTGCCGGCCTGTCGATGCCCGACCTGCGCCGTACCCTGGTGCATCCGGACGATCGCGCACGGTTGCGCGGCCACGTCGCCAACTGGCTCGCCAACGGTACGGTCCCGGCGCCATTCGAGCTGCGCGTGCTGCGCCCCGACGGCGAGCAGCGACTGCTGCTGTGTCATCCGGCGCAATTGGAGCTCGATGGCGCGCCGGCGGCCCTGGTGTCGTTCACCGATCTCACCGAACGCCGGCGCGCCGAAGAGGCCTACCGCATGATCTTTCAGCACTCGATCCAGGGTCTCGTGCTGATTAAACGCAATCGCATCGCGATGGCCAACCCGGCGGTCAGCGAGATCACCGGCTTCCCGCTCGACGAGCTATTGGCCACGCCGGTCGACGAATTGGCCCTGCGCGTACTGCACCCCGCGGAGCTGCAGCATTTTGCGATGTTGACCGAGCAATGGATGAAGAGCGGCGTCACTCCGGACCGCTACACGTTCCGCATCCGCCGCGCCGACGGCAGCGATGGCGCGCTGTTCGTCCAAAACGGCCACTTGATGCACGACGGCGAGCCGGCGTTGTTGGTAGCCATCGCCGACATGACGCAGCGCTGGCGCGCCGAGGAAGCCTACCGCGCCGTCTTCGACCACTCACTGCAGGGCCTCACGGTCGTGCGCGGTCAGCATGTGCTGATGGCCAACCCCGCAATGGAAGAGCTGACCGGCTATTCGATCGAGGAGCTGTTGCAGATTCCGTCCGACGCCTTGGTCGAGCAGCTGGTGCATGCGGACGATCGCGCCCAGGTGCGCGACGGTCTCGCGCACGCCGCGCCCGCCGACGCGCCGAACGGTGCACGCAGCGAGTTTCGCTTCGTGCGCAAGGACGGCAGCGTACGCAATGTGCTGACCCAGTCTTCGCGGATCGATTTCGCCGGCACACCGGCGTTGCTGGTCGCGCATCTCGACATCACCGAACGGTCGCGGGCCGAAGCCGCCTTGCGGACGCTGAACGGCGAGTTGGAAGCACGCGTCGCCGAGCGCACCGCCGCTCTCGCTTCGATCGCCAGCGAGCTCGAGACGTTCAGCTACTCGGTCTCGCACGATCTGCGCGCACCCCTGCGCTCGATCGACGGCTTCACCCAGGCCGTCCTGACCGAGCATGCCGCGCTGTTGCCGCCGACGGCGGTCAGCGACCTCGAGCGCGTCCGCAAAGCGTCGCACCGCATGTCGGAGCTCATCGACCGCCTGCTCGCCATGGCACGCGTGCGGCGCGTCGCGCTGCGGCGCACGTCGATCGACGTGAGCGCGCTGGCGCGCGAGGTGGTCGACGAGCTGCGCAGTGGCGATCCGCAGCGCGGCGTCGCCGTCGCCATCGCCGAAGGCTTGCGCGCCGACGGCGATGCCGCCTTGGTGCGCGCGTTGCTCTCCAACTTATTGGCGAATGCTTGGAAGTTCACGCGTCGCTGCGCGACGCCGCAGGTCGAGATCGGCCGCACCGGCCACAACGGCGAGAGCAGCTTCTTCGTACGCGACAACGGCGTCGGCTTCGATATGCAGGAGGCTGGGCAGTTGTTCCGCCCCTTCCACCGCTTGCACTCGGAGAGCGAGTTCGACGGACACGGCATCGGGCTGGCGACCGTCGAGCGTATCGTCTCGCACCATGGCGGCCGCGTCTGGGCCGAAGCCGGCGTCGGCCGCGGCGCGACGTTCTACTTCACGCTCGGCTGAGTGCGCCGCGGCGGCGGGCGATGGGTCGCGCCCATCGCCGCCGCCGCGCGTCTCAGTCGCAACGCAGCGTCTTGCCGCTCGCCGAGAGGGTGCAGGACGGTGCGCCGGTAAAGGCGACTCGACCGCACTGCCCAATCGAGCCCTCCGTCGCCCCGCCCAGGATGACGATCAAGTCGAGGTTGGTGCTCGTCAGCTGGAAGTCGGCGCCGCCACCCTTGAGGCGAATTTGCATCAAGCCCGGGGTGCGGCTGCTGCGATCGCGCAGCAACGCCTTCTCGACGCCGTTGGCGGCGGTGACGTGATCGCGGTCGCGGAAGGTCCACGACGGCGAGAAGCCGACCCAGCCGGGGCTGGCGAAACCCGCCGGCAACGTGCGGCTGAGCAGCACCTGACTGGTGCCGTGATCGACGACCATCAGCGTCAAGCCGTGCGCCACCGGGTCGACCGCCGGCGACGTCGTCGCGACGACGAACTCGCCCTTGAGGGTGATCTTCTCGTCGCCCGCCGGCGCGTCGTCACGCGACACGCGCAGCTTGGCGCGCTGGATGATGCCGCCGCCGACACAGTCGAGCGGCGGCGTCGCCGTCGGCGTCGCGCTCATCGTCGGCGTGATCGACGGCGTCGGCGTGATGGTGCGCGTCGGCGTCGCCGTGACGCTGGCGGTCGGCGTGCGGGTGATGGTGCGCGTCGCCGTCGCCGTGCGCGTCGCCGTTTGCGTCGGCGTCCTGGTGACCGTCGGCGGTACGGTGATGGTCGGCGTCGACGTCGACGTCGCAGGCACCAGCGGCGTGTTGGTAATCGTCGCCGTCGCCGTCCCCGTCGCGGTCGCCGTCGGCGTCGCCGTCGGCGGAATGCTGGCGGGATCGGCGGGATCGGTGCCCATGTCGGCCTCGGTGGCGTCGAAGTACGAGTCCTCGTCGCGATCGATGCCGATGCGCTGGCCGGAGCCCGGCGGCACGCAGGTGAAGGTCAGGTCTTGTCCGGCGACGGCCGCCTGCAGGCGCAACGTGGTCTTGTCGACCAGCGCCTCGCCGTTGCGGTCGCTGCGGAAGTTGTTGCCGCCGGCGTACACCCAGCCGCGCGCCATGCCGCTCAGGACGCCCTTCGCGACCAGATCGCATTGACCGGCGTCGTCGCGCCCGATGAGCAGATCGATGCGGCCGATCACCGTCGCATCGGCGACGGTGGTCGGCGACACCGAGACCTGCTGGCCGACGGCCGGCTTGAGCCCGGTGTCGAACGACAACACGAACTCCTGCAGCTGCGTGCGCTGCGTCGCGGTGAGGTTGAACACGGACGAGCTGAGAAAGTTCTGGACCGTCGGGATCGAGCCGTCGTGCAGGATCCCGAAGCCGCGCACCTGGTTGCCGAGGTTGCCGGTGCCGTTCAGCACGCCGGACGGCAGGCCGAACATGCCGACCTTCTGATACGAATTGCGCAGGTGCGCGATCTTGAATTCCTGCTGCTCGCCTTCGAACGACGAGAACCCGTCGGTGCCGAGCGGCAAGCGGTGACAGAAGTTGCAGGTCAAGCCGCCATCGGCGCCGTTCGACGTGAACAGCGACGCGCCGGTCGCCTGATCGCTGGTCGGCACGTCGTCGAGCGATTTCACCGGATTGGGCGGATAGCGCAGCGTCAGCGCGAAGTCGGTGAACTGCTGCATCTCAGTCGCCGTCAGCTGGGCTGAGCGGCCGAGCAAGCTGACGAACGCGCCGTTGAACTTCTTGAATGCTTGATCCTCGTTGAGCGGATCGCCGCCCGGATCGACGCCGCCGGTGCGGTCGCCGCGCCAGTGCATCGGGCCGGCGTCGGCCATGCCGCGCAAGCTCTGTGTCGTCATCGGCCCCTTCATCGGATGGAACGGGCCGCCGCTGCCGACGCGGAATGGATTGGGGTTGGCCACTGGCGTGCCGAACGGATCGCCGAGGTCCCAGGCCAGACTGTCGAAGTCGGCGAAGATGTGGCAGCTGGCGCACGCATTGTCGCCGTGCCCCGACGTGCTGGCGTCGTAGAGGAAGTGACGCCCGAGCTTGGCGGCGGACGGCGACGGATCGTAGCGCAAGGGGACGACGGCGGTCTGTGCGCGCGACGCGCTGCTGGCGTTGCTGACCACGCTGATCGTGTGATCGATGCGGTTCATCACGTAGAGGCGGTCGTTGGCGGTATCGAGCGCCAGGCCGCTCGGCCCCTGGCCGACGGCCACCTGCTGCTCGGTGATCGTACCGGCCTCCAGCGCGTTGCTGTCGATCGCGGCGATCTTGCCGGAGCCGAAGGCGGTGACGAAGACGGTCTGCCCGTCCGGCGCGAACACCATGCCCATGGGAAACGCCAGGCTCTGCGCGACTTCGCCGGCCGAGCCGGTCGCCACGCTGTAGTTGATGTGCGGGTTCAGATGGCGCGGCGTCGGCGTCGTGCCGTTGATCACGGTGATGCGGCTCTCGGTGATGTGCCCCTGCACGCCGCCGGCGGCGAGCGGCTCGAAGCGCACGTTGTTCCGCGAGTCGAGGTTGGTGACGTAGATCTTCCCGTTGTCGGGGCGCACCGCCATGTTGAACAGCACGGTGCCGACGCCGACGACGCTGTTGTTGCTCGCCAGCAGCGCCGGCGGATTCGCCGTCGCGTTGATGATGAAGACGTCCTGGTCCGGCAGCGACAGCGCGACACTCGAGGTCCAATTGCGCCCGGCGACATCCTCCCAACGACTGTTCGAGGTGTTGAACTTGAGGATCAAGCTGGTCGGCGGCGCGCCGGCCGTCGCACCGGGGGGCGCCGGCGGCATGCCGGCGCCGGCGCTGACGATGCCTTCGACGATCGACGTCGTGCGATTGCCCGACTCGAAGATGGCGGCATAGACGCGCGTGCCGTCGGGGCTCACCGCCAGTGCGCGCGGCGTATCGCCGAAGCATTGAATGATGGAGAGGGGCGTACCGCCCAGCGCGGCGCCGAGGTTGTTGGCGTCGAAGGCCCACACCAGTGCGCGCGCCGTGCCGGGGGTGGTCAGGCTCGCCGGCACCGAGGCCGGCACGTTCTGGCCGCGCCGCGCCGTCGTAATGAAGGCGCGGCTGAAGCCGCTGCCCGCGAAGACGATGTCGCGCGGCTCGTCGCCGACCAGCAGGGTGCGCGTAACGTGCGAGTGCGTGACGTCCGACGGATCGAGCTCGACGATGCTGACGCTGTCCGACAGATGGTTGACCACCCACACCTCGGTGCGCCCGAGCGTGTTGGTGCGACTCGCGACCGCCACCGGCTCGAGACCGACGGGCACTTCCGCCGCCAGCGTCAGGCCGCCTGCCGCGACCGTGAAGATCTCCAGGCGATTGTCCGGCGTGTTGACGGCGAACAGCTTGCTGCCGTCGGGCGACAAAGCCAGCGGCCGCACATGGCCGCTCTCGAAATTTACGAACGAGCCTTGCGCCGCCGCGATGGTCGGCAGCAGTAGCCATGCCGCCGCGATCCCGGCGCGGCGGACGAGCAGTGACAACGAGCGCATAGTTCCCCCCAGTGAGCCCCAGGGTTGCGTAGCATGTGCTCCGCAGGCGGAAAACCAAATTTTTCACCCGATAAATGTTCGCGATGGGCACCGCCGCGGGCGCCGCTGTCGAGAGCCGATTCGCGGTCGGCCGCGCCGATGGGGCGGAGAGATCTTTGCCTCGGTTCCGGCTATGGTGGCGTGCCATGGCCGAGCTCGACACGCTTCTCGCCCAGGCTGCGAAGGCGCCGAAGGCCGTCTACCTTTTCATCGGCGAGCCGTTCCAGACCGAGGCGGCAGCGCGCGCCCTGATCGATACCCTGGTGCCGCCGGAAAAGCGTAGCTTCAGTCTCGAGCAGATCGATGGGCGCTCGGCCCCGATCGGTCCGATTCTCGACAGTCTGCGCACCCCCAGCCTGTTCGGCGGGACCAAGCTGGTGTGGGTACGCGAGCCGAGCTTGTTTCTGTCCGGCGAGAAGCGCGGCGACATCGCCGCCGCACTGTTCACGGCGCTCGACGAGGAGCGGCCCCTGGACGCCGCCGAAAAGCTTCTCGTGCTGGCGGCGCTGGCCGGTTGGACGCAGGCCGACTTTGCCGCCGCAGAGTGGGGCGGGCTGAGCAAGGCGGATCACAGCGCGGTGTTCGGTCGCGCGCTCGAAGGCAACGAAGCCGCGGCCATCGACGGCCTGCGCGGACTGTGCGCCGAGCGCGGTCTGACCGTCGGCGCCTATCGCGATGAGAGCGGCCAGCTGGAGCAATTCCTCGCCGCCGGGCCGCCGCCCGGCGCCGTCGTCTGCTTCACCGCCAGCACCGCCGATCGCCGCAAGCGCGTCATGAAAGCCGTTCAGCAGCACGGCGTCGTGCTCGAGCTGGCCGTCGCGCACGAGCGCTCCGGCGCGCTGGCGTCGGAAAGCATCGACGCGCTGATCGAGCGCAGCATCGGCGCCGCCGGCAAGCGCTTGGCGCCGAACGCGCGCCAGCTGCTGCACCGCCGCGCCGGTGCACACGCCGGCATCCTCGCCGGCGAGCTCGAGAAGCTCGTGCTCTACGCCGGCGCCGCCGCCACCATCGACGAGGCGGCGGTGCGCGACAGCGTGCGCGATCTGGCCGAATCCTGGATCTTCGATTTCACCAAGGCGCTGGCGCAACGGCAGGCGGCGCCGGCGGTCGGGTTGCTGCGCAACCTGTTCGAGCAGGGCGAGCATCCGTTGCGCCTGCTCTCGGTGATCGCGCGCGAGCTCCGCTTGCTGCTGCTGGCGCGCGATTGCCTGCGCGGCTCGCTAGCCGGCGCCTGGAGCGCGCGCACGACCTACAACACGTTTCGCGACACGCTGCTGCCGCGCTTGGCCGAGGACGAGCAGGCCGCCTTGGGCGGCCTGCACCCGTTCGTGCTCTACCAGTGCCTGCAGAATGCCGCCCGCACGCCAGTCGCTCGCCTGCAGCGCGGCATCCTCGATCTGCAGGCGCTCGATATTGCATTCAAGAGCACCCCGACCGACCCGCGCCTGCGCTTGGAGGCCTTCGTGCTCGATTTCTGCCGATGACCCGCTCGGCCCGTCCAGCGCCAGCCTCTCGCCGCCGGCGCACGGCTCCCACGGCGCACGTTTTTGCCCGTTTCTGCTTTGATCTTTCGTGCTGCGTCTTTCATCGTGTGGCTCCATGAACGCAACGCCGATCGCGGCCGAGTCCTGGTTCGAGCAACACATCGTGCGCGCCTGGGTCCCGGGCGCGCTGATCGTCGTACCGCTGGCAGCCGTTCGCTTCATCGCGCACTCCTGCATCCAGTGGGCGGCGGCGCTGGCCTACTACACGCTGATCGGCTTCGTGCCGCTGTCGGCGGCGGTGTTCGCGCTGATCAAACTGTTCGGTCTGCATCGCGGCTTGACGCCGTTCGTCGTCAGCACGGTGGGCGCCGGCTCGCCGGCGGTGGCGCACGAGATCATCGCCTTCATCGACGCGACCAATCTCAAGGCCGTCGGCGTCCTGGCGGCGCTCGGCGCCATGCTGGCGACGATCGGCATCATGAGCAACGCCGAGCTGTGCTTCAATCAGCTGTGGAACGTGCCAGGCCGCACGTGGCGCCGTAAGTTCCGCTCCTTCGCCTTGTTGTGCGTCGTCGCGCCGCTGATCCTGCTCGCCGCGCTGACCGTGACGGCGGTGATGCAGCCCGGACACTCGCTGTACGAGTTCCTCGATTCGTGGCGGCTCGGCGAAGTCGTCCTGCTGTTGATGCGCGTCGTGCCGTACGCCCTGTTGTGGCTCGGCTTCACGTTGCTCTATACGCTGCTGCCGAACACCGACGTGCGCACGCGCTCGGCCGTCTTCGGCGCGGTGGTCGCGGGCACGCTCTGGCAGCTGGCGCAGTGGGGCTACGTGACCTTCGTCATCCGCCTGGTGCGCTACAGCGCCGTCTACGGCGCGCTCTGGCAGCTGCCGATCCTGCTGGCGTGGACCTACGTGGCGTGGGGCATCATTTTGTTTGGCGCCGAGGTCTCGCGGGCGCACCAGGAAGTGTCGGCGCAGCGCGCTACTTTACGCCTTGTCGAACCACAAACACCGGACACGGTGCGTGCCGAATGAGTTTCTCGGCGACTGAGCCGAGCAGCAGGTCGCGCAGCTCCGAACGTCCGTGTGACGCGGTCACCAACACATCGACGTCGCGCTCCGTGGCGAGCGCGATGAGATGCTCGGCGGGCACGCCGACTTCGACCACCAGCTCGATCTTCGCGTAACCGCCGAGCCGTTGCGCGACCAGCTCCTCGAGCTGGGTGCGGGTGCGCTGCTTGGCTTCGTCGAACGAGCGCGGCCAGTGCCCCTGCGTGTACACGTCCCCGCTCGGCACGTGCACGAAGTGCGCGATGATCAGCAGGCCGTCGGCCAATGTGGCAAAGCGCAGCGCGTAGTCCAGAGCGTGGTTCGAGCGCTCACTGAAATCGGTGCCGCACAGAATCGTCTTGAACTCGCGGGGCATGGCTCTCTCCGTCTGGCGTCGTTGCTGAATGGCGATCGCGACAATGCCATCTCCAGGCCGGCCCTCACCGCGGCGCCGCGCCGCAGCGGTTCTGTTCCATCCGAGGGAGGCTGCGCAAGACCTCGGCGCGATGTTCGTCGAGGCGAGGACCCGGCGCGAGGATGCGCCCCGGCGTGCGCAGCAAGCGCGGCATCGGCCCGTCGAGCACGACGCCGGCGACGTCGACGAAGTAGCCGCGCGCCGCCAATTGCGGATCCCGGACGCACAGATCGCGCGCGTCGGCGCAGGCGCCGGCGCACAGGCCGGCGGCCTGCAGCGTCTCCATCAGCGCGAGCGCCTCGCGCGCGCGCGTCCATGTCGACAGCTGCGCGTCGAGCTGCGCCGCGTGCGCGCGACGGCCGGCGCAATCTGCGTAGCGTGCATCGGCAGCCCAGGGCGCATCGATCACCGCCGCCAGCCGCCGCCATTCCACATCGTCGAAGACCGCGATGGCGATCCAACGCTCGCCGGCGAGCGCCGCGCCGCGGTCGGAGCGCGCCATGGGCAACGCATCGGCGCAGCGGTAGACGCCGTGCGGCGCCGGCCCACCATCGGGCGCGGCGTTGCCGACGGCGTCCGGCAGCGCGCCCTCACGCGCCAGCAGCTGCGCGGTGACGGCCGCTTGCGCGAGGTCGAGCGCGATGCCGCCGCCGCTCCGGCGCCGGCGCCACAAGGCGGCCACCGTGGCGAGCGCCGCAGCGTACGCGCTGGCGACGTCGGCGTAGGCGAACCCCAGCCCGGCCGGCTCGCCGCCAGGATGGCGCATGTGCCAGGTGAAGCCGCCGAGGGCTTGCACCGTCGGGCCGTAGCCGACGCGCGCGTCGCGGCGTCCGAACGCCGACAGCGCGACGACGACCGCCTGCGGGTTGACGGCGTGAATCGCGGCGGCGTCGAGTCCCCAGTTGGCCATGACGCGCGGCGCGAAGTTGTCGATGACGACATCGGCGCGCCGCGCCAGCGCCTGTGCGATGGCGTGATCGCGGGCGTCCGTCATGTCGAGCGCCAGGCTGCGCTTGCCGCGGTTGAGGTTGCCGAACAGGCCGCCGCGCCGGGCGGCCTCGTCCGCCGCGTCACGCCGTTCGACCTTGACGACCTCGGCGCCGAAATCGGCCAGCACGCGCGTCGCCAGCGGTCCGGCGACGACCCAGCTGAAATCGAGCACCCGCACGCCGGCGAGCACCGGCGCGGCTCGAGTCGCCGCAGCGCACGCCGAGTCTCCAGCGCCGGCCGCCGTGCCGGCGTCCGACGAGCCGGCCACCGCCGTACACCAGCGCCGCGGTCCTCCCGGGACGTGTGGCAAGAGCGGCGCGAACGGCAAGCGCAAGAGCGCCGCGTGCGCCAGCAGATCGGCGCGCCGATAGCGCCGCGCCCAGACGGCGAGCACATCGAACACGTGCGCCGCGTGCAGACGGCGCTGCGCTTCGTCACGCCAGCGCGGCTCCGCCAGATCGGCCGCCGCGCCGTCCGCCTTCAGCCACTCGAGCAGCGCCGCCCAATCCCCGAGGTGCGACAGCAGAATCGGGCCATCGCTGCAGGCGGCGGCGCGAAATGCGCCGCTCCAGTGCAGCGTGCCCTGGCGCGTCGCGATGGTGCCGTCGTGCCGGTAGCGACCGGTGACGTGCTCGAGCGAGGCGACGACGCTTTCATGCACGCTGACATCGACCACCTGACCGATGCCGTCGCGTTGCCGCGCCACCAGCGCCAAGGCGATACCGAGCGCGGCTTGCAGCCCGGCGCACTGATGGGCCTGCGCGCCGAGCGCACGCAACGGCGGCTCGTGCGCGTGCCCGTTGAGCAGCAGCATGCCGCCGAGCGCCTGCGCGACGGTGTCGCAGCTGCGCCAGCGAGCGCGCGGGCCGTCGAGGCCGAACGGTGTGATCGCCGCGACGATCAGCCGCCGCTGCGTTGCCGCGATCTGCGGCGCGGCGAACGCGTCGGCGTCGCTGACGATCAACGCGTCGACCGCGTCGAGCGGCCAGTCGCCGAGCGTCGCGCCCAGGCTTGTCAGCCATGCGGCGCCGAACGGCGCCAGGGCGCCGCGCAGCGCGACGCGAACGCCGGCGAGCAGGTCGGAGGCGCATCCGTCCGCCGCTGCCGCGCTCATTGCCGCGCCGGCGCGTAGCCGGCCGCTTGCGCGGCGGCTTCGTCGGCGAAGTAGACGCGATTGTTCACGCCCACTTCGCTGTAGTGCTTCTGTCCGGGCAGGTGGTACAGGCGCGACCGGCGGTTGCCGATCACCGGGCCGTCGAGCCCGCGCGCATTGGCGGCGCTCCATAAGCCGCGCCCGGCCTGCCGCGCGGCGATCTCGTCGGCGAGGAACTGGTCGCGCAAGTGGAACGGTACGCTGCCATAGACGCGGGCGTAGCCCTGGCGCACCAGCGTGCGGTTGAAGCAGCTGCCGTCGGGCAGGAACACATACGCGAGCGTGCGCCCGTAGCGATCGAGGTGCTCGCCTGGCTCGAGCTCGAGGCGGACGGTGCGGCCGTCGAGCTGGGCATGCGCGAAGGCGCTGGCTTCGCGCGCGAACGGCTGTGGCGCACCGTGCGGATCGTCGGGGCCGTGCAGCTCCGGCGTGTCGACACCGATCAGTCGCACCGTCAGCTCGCGCCCGTCCAGGCGGACGCGCACCGTGTCGCCGTCGACGACGTGCATGACCGTCGCCGTCTGCGGCTGCGCCGCATCGAGCCCTGCCGCGCCAGGCGGATGCAGCATCGCGCCGGCGAGCGGCACGACGACGAGCAGCGCAAGCCGCCAGCGGACGGACGGGCGGCGCGCCACACGGCGCTGCGCCGCGGCGCGCGCGCCGTGATCGGCGGCGCTGTTGGTGAGGCACGTCTTCATCAGACGGTTGAGCGCTATTCCACGCCCTGCGGTCCCCAACAAGGTACGGCGCACGGCCGCGGCGCATCACATCGCGGCGCCGTGCGAAGCCGCACGGTGCGCGGCGCGGCGGGTCAGCGCGCCTTGCAGATCAGGCGCACGGTGTCGCGGTCGACGCGCGCGGCCGCAGCGGCATGCGTCCGCAATGTCGCACGCCGGCCAGCCGGCAGCACCACGCGCACCGCGGCGCCGCAAGTTCCCGGCAGCGTCCCCGGCTGGGCGATGCTGTCCAGGCTGGCCTGCAACGCGGCGCCCAGCGCCGGCGTATCCGGCGAGAGACGCGTGACGCTGATGACGTTCGGGGCCGCGACCGCACACGCCAGCCGCGTATCGTCGATCGCGGCGCACGGGGTGACATCGATCGTGCATTGGCCGGCGACGCTATCGGTGTCGCAAGACGCGTCGCCGTCGACGCAGGCGAAGCGCGAAGCCGGCGGCGTACGCCGGCGCAGCGGCGGCGGGGCGGTGCTGGTCCATTCGACGATGCAGTCCTCGCCGCGCCGGCCAACGCCGCCGGGCGCCAGCTGGCGGCGCGGCGCCACACCGTGTGCCACTTCGCGCAGGCGATCGGTCAGCGTCACCCAGAGATTGTCGTTGATGTCGACCAGCCCGAAGTTCTGATTCTCGCCGTCGAAGCGTCCCTCGGCCGGTTGATCCATGTATTGATACCAGTGCGCGCCGACCAGATACGGACGCGCCACGACGCGGCGCAGATACGCTGCGAGCGCGGCGGCGCGGTCAGCCTGCGTCGCCAAGGTCGGAAAGAACGGCGGCAGCGTATTCGGCAGACCGGCATCGGCAGCGCGATAGCTGAACTCTCCGATCAGAAACGGCTTGCCGGTCAGCCGGTACATCGTGTCGAGATCGTCGAACAGCTTCTCGAACGGGATGCCGTACTCGGCGGGATAGTTGGGCGCCAGCTGCAGAATCGTATCGGCCACCTCGTAGTAGTTGACGGTCATCACGTCGACATACGGCGCGATCGCGGTCAGCACTTCCGGACGCGTCGAGAGGATCAGGAGGCGACTACCTAGGATCAGCATGTCGGGTGCCAACGCGCGCAACGCGTCGTGGGTCACCTGGTGGAAGCGCGCCGCGACGGCCGCATCGAAGGCACGGCGCGTCGCGATCTGCGCCGCGCTGCCGGTCGGGCTCGCCGGCGGTGCGGCCGGCGCCGGGGTCAGCGCCGTGAGCGTCTGCACGTCGGCAAAGGTGCTCAGCGCCGTGCCCCACTCGGCGTTGAACGCCGTGATGTCGTTGGCGAAGCGGTCGGCGAGAAACTGCTGTGCCGCCTGCTTGCCGGGCGCGCCGGCGGGCAGCGTCAGGTAGGCATCGAGATACGGCCACACCTCCGCCAAGCTCTGATTCAGCCCCAGCTCGTTGTCGGTGAAGATACCGATGCACCACGGGTCGGCGGCGCACGGACCGGCTTGCGCGGCGATGTTGGCGTTCACCCCCGTCGCAAACGCCGGGTCGTAGTAGTCGCGCGTGACTTGCGCCACCAACGGCGTCGGTACGCCCGGCACGGCCGGCGCATACGCCGACAGCCCCAGTCGCACGGTGTAGGCAAGCGAGCTGGGGAACCATTGCGGCTCGCTGAAAGCGCCGATGGTGTTGATGCCGAGATCCTGCAGGCGCGGCAGCGTCGCCGCTGCCCAGGCCGTTTCGCTGCCGTATTTGGCGATGATGTTGTCGTAGTACGGAGCGCGATTGAGCGCCGGCGAGAAATCGCCGCCGGGCCGCAGGTGATCGACACCGACCGAAAAGAAGCCGTGCCCGTCCGGCGTGATCAGCCACCACACGCCGTCGATCTGCTCGGTGCGAAACCGTCCGTTCGCTGCCGTGCTGATACCGCGCCATCCGCCCCACGCGTCGTAGCCGGGGTCGGGCGCCGCCGCGCCGGCGACGCTTGCGAACAGCACGAGTGCCAGAGCGAGTGCGCGACCCATCGGCCGAGGCTATGACGCGGCGGAGCATATCGCCATCAATTTGCACCGCGCCCATCGTGCAGCCGCTCGAGGCGGGGATGCCGGCGGAGACCATCCGAATAGGCGGCCGGACGCTACCCCCGAGGCGGCGGGGTGGCGCATTACGCGCCGCGCCAGATTCTGCTGCGCTGTAGCCTCCGGCCGTGCTATGCACGATCCGTTTGCTCAGGGGGGAACGATGCAGCGAGTGGTGAGACTGGGCGTCTTGGTCGGCTGGTTGGCGGCGGCAGCACTACTGCCCGCGACGGCGTGGGGGTATCCCGGCGGCGTCGCCAGCAATCAGTTCGGCCCGAGCGGGTGCAACTCCTGCCACGCCACCGGCGACGTGCCGACGGTCGTCCTGAGCGGACCCACCACTGTCGATCCCGGCGCCACCGCCGAGTACACGCTGCAGATCTTCTCCGATGCCTCGCAGCACTACGGCGGCCTGAACACGCGCGCCACGGCCGGCGAGCTGTCGACCGGCGGAGCGGACGCCGGCCAGACGCGCACCATCGTCGGCGCCGGGGGACTGACCGAAATCACGCACAGCGCGCCGAAGGCCGGCGACATGTCGGACGTCATCACGTTCAGCTTTCATTGGACGGCCGCACCCGACTTCAGCAGCAGCGCCACGCTGACCGCTTGGGGCAACGCGGTGAACAACAACGGCAATACGCTCGGCGACGCGGCGGCGATGACGACGCTGACGATCAGCTCGTCGGCGCCCGACGCGTGCGGCAGCCGCACGCCGCTCAACCCGCCGCTGATCGGCGATTCCGCCGCGCAGGCGTGTGAGAAGACGATCGCCAAGGCTGGCGGCTTGTACGTGAAGAAGACGCTCAAAGCCGTGCAGAAGTGCTTGAAGACGTGGCAAGCGGGCAGCGCGCCGGACGACCCGATCGCGTTGTGCGCCGGCAGTGCCGCGGCGGCGATCGCGCCGACCGACGCGAAGACGGCGGACACCTTCGCCAAGGCCGAGAGCAAGCTGCGCGGCCAGGTGGCGGCGAAGTGCGAAGATACGCAGGTGGCGGCGCTGGATGCCTGCTCGTCGACCGAAGCCGGCTTGGAGAACTGCTTGCTCGCGACGCATCGCC
>Ga0265339_10001034_pt1 | contig 21208 bp, 18 predicted proteins | sample 4CB219metaG_FD_202085 | JGI IMG/M metagenome (GOLD analysis project Ga0265339, IMG submission 202085) | Rhizosphere microbial communities from Carex aquatilis grown in University of Washington, Seatle, WA, United States - 4-CB2-19 metaG | ecosystem: Host-associated > Plants > Roots >... | reverse complement strand
CTCCAGAAAGACCCACGCATGCAGCTACGGCCACCACCAGAAATCCACGCAAGATTCGATCCGGAAAAGCCGTGGAATCGACTGCCTTGGCCTGTTGGAAAAGCAATATCTCTCTCATCTATGGTTGAAGCGCGGCTCGCTGCCGCAGACGCTCTGCGGATCAGCTTCCTGTATCACACTGCGGCAGGTAGGTGACGCGGTAGGCCGTCACCATGAGACCGGCTGGCGGCAATGGACACAACCGTGCGCTCGACCGAATTTTCGCAACGATCGCCGCCTCGAGCGGCCCGAGCCGGCTTTCGTCGCTTCGAATGAACACGGGCTCGTCTTCTTCAAGCCGCACTTCGGCGCTGACGATCGACTGATTGATGGAAGGATTGATCTCGTCGCTCAGCACGTAGGAGATAGGCCAGCGGTGTCCTTTGTGCTCGAGAAGCAGCACGGCATTGGTGTGGACGCTCCAGATCGTCGTGGGATGTATTCCCAGGAAAAGCGCGATCTGCGAGCGATCAGCCGCATAGCGCTCAATCAAAGCCATCGCATCCTTGGTCAGGCCGGACGTGTCGAAGAAGTTTGGGTTTGCGGCTTGATCGAGCATCGGACGGAGCAGAAGCCGCCCTGTTAGAGCCGACCTCAGGGCGACTGGCGAGCAGTTGTTGCGATAGAGACACTCGGCAATCGCGGTCGAATATGGTCCGTCTTTCCGATACAACGCCAGGAACGAAAATGAAACCGCGACAAAGATCGCCAGCACAGGAACGGCCACAATACAGATCGCCTGCCTGTTTCCGGATATGGCTTGATCGAACACCATAAGCGCGCCCGAAATGAGGAGAGCGGTCAACGGGAGAAACGCGATGATCAAGGTGAAATCGACCGAGCGGCCCGCAAAATAGCTGGACATGAAGCCGCAAAGGGCTGCCATCGGCACGAAGCGGTCAATCAAGGCGTCCCAGCCGAACGGCGCACCCGGTTTGTCGCCGTCCAACGCCAAGATCCAAGCGATCGTCAGGACAACCATGATCGTCGCTGCGACCGGAACCCAGCCATAGAAAGCTCCACTCGCATCCAATGACCAAAAGTCGGATATCATGTTGTAGACGCGAGCAAACTGCAGATACGCAAGATAGTCCGGCAGCGCGCCGGACCACGCGAGGGTCATAACGCTCATCAAAACGATCGAGGCCGCGGTCGGCGCAACGATCCCGAGCGACAGCCCGCGAACAAGGCAGCCCAAGCTGCGCTGACGTACCGAATTGATCAGAATGAAGAGGCCAATGATCGCGACGGAGCCGGCGAGAGTCTCGAAGCTCCAAAGTCCGGACAGCACCATGGCAAAAAATATCAAGGGCGAAAGCTGACGTCCCTTCGGCAGCAAAGACAGGGCGAGGACGAGAACGCCGTTCGGCAGATAACGCAAGCCCATCGCCGACGGCACACTGTTCAGGCTCCCGTTTCCGCTCCCCCAACCTGCCCACAGCACGCCAATGGCAAAGAAGCCCACCCACATCGCGGCCCTGCGATAGTTCGTCATCCGAAACAGGCAGACCAGCATGATCCAGTAGAACAAGATCGAGCAGAGCTGCGCCACGACGTTTGCCGCACCAAATGACGGCGAGCCGACCAGGAACGCCACCCAGGTCATGAGCGTCGGCCCGGGACCGTATTGCGAAAATGCGGTCACCATCGGGACAGAATGGGCAAAGATAATCTGCGATGCGGGCCCTGCATTCGTTAAAAAGTGCAGGACGTCTGTATCGAACTTGTAGTCGAAGTAGAAGTAAGCCGAGGCGACCATAGTGATGACGAGCGCGGCCACATCCGGTTTCAGAATTGGGTGCGAAGGGCCGGCATCCGGTCTCTTGGCCTCCTTCAGCAGCCGAAAACAGATCATCAAGACGCAGGTTGCAAGTACCAGCGATAAAACAACTGCTATCCAACTAGGCTTCGGGTTCAATCCCTGCGCCAAAGTGATGCTTGCGTTCAGAAGCGGATCGCCAGTTCCAATGTGGAAGGTGAGCAGCATGGCCGCCGAGGCAACGAGCGAAAACGAAACAGGCACGGTCAGCCTGCCTCCCAGCGTCACCAGTCGCTCGATATTCGCCGTGATACGGTTTCGGGTTGACAGGCTGTAGAGAGTCGACCCGGCAAGCAAGCCGAGGAAGTGACAGAAAACCAGCGCTGTGAGATCAACTCGGATGACCGCGTTTGACGCTGACACCGATATTCCGAACAGCCATACGGCAAACGATATGCCGGCGAGGGTGGCCCCCGAAACCATGACGATGGCAGCGCTCGCCAGCTCGGCGAGCCTATGCCGATCAGGCGGCAGGCGGCGCACGGCCTTGATCGCTGCAGCCGAGCCGACAGGTACGACCGTGAGGATCGCAACAAAAACGACCAGCTTAGAGATGCGGGGTTCCAGACCGAGGAACGCGACCACCACCGCAGCATAGAGCAGCGCGGTCAAGCCGAATGAGGCGGCCCGAACGACGATGTCGAGCTTGTCCTCGAAGCCCTGGGCAGACCCGCCGCTCAATTGATGCCCCTCACGGAAACCCCAAATCCAATCGGCAAAGCGACGTAGCCAAACCCGGCTTTCCCGTCCTGATTTTTTCGCCAATTACCAGCGGGCTTGGCGATCAGGCAACCGTTTTTTTGGCCGTGAGACGCTACCCGACGCTTCCCCCCTATGGTAGTAGATTTGCACCACATTCGGCGCCGATAGCTCCATATTGGTAGAGCCGGATCCCGACAGAAGAGAACATTACGATGGCGCCGGAGAAGGCGGCTGAAACTTCGCTGATCTCGATAGTCATACCGGTCTACAACGAGGAGGCTAACGTCCGCGCAGCCTACGAAGCCGTCGCAAGAGAGTTCGATGGTCTCAAGGGCCGCTACGACTTCGAGATCATCTTCACCGACAACCACAGCCTGGATCAAACCTTCGCGCGTATCGTCGAGATAGCCAAGGTCGATCCTCGCGTTCGTGCCGTGCGATTTGCCCGCAATTTCGGTTTCCATCGCTCGGTGATCACAGGATATCGACTTGCGCGGGGCGATGCGGCCATTCAGCTTGACTGCGACCTGCAGGATCCGCCTGGGCTTTTCCCAGAATTTCTTGCGCTCTGGAAAAAGGGACACGACGTGGTCGTCGGTGTGCGGCGCTTCCGTGACGAAGGAAAATATCTGCAGTGGGGACGGCAGTTTTACTACCGCCTGCTCAAGAAAATCTCTAGCGACAATCTGATGCTCGACAGCGGCGATTTCCGCCTCATCGATCGCAGTATCCTCGATCAGCTTCGGCGCATCGATGACGTCTCTCCCTACACGCGCGGGCTGACATCCCTCCTCGCCGCCAATCAAATCGGGGTGGCGTACGATCGGATCGCCCGCAAAGAAGGACAGAGCAAGTTTCCTTTGCTCAAGCTCATCGGCCTGGCTGTCGACGGATTCATAGCCCACTCCACCGTGCCGCTCCGGATCGCCACGGCGGCCGGCACCGTCATTGCAATCCTGACGACGGCAGCCAGCTTTTTCTATCTGATCGGACGCCTTCTTTTCGGGATGAACTGGCCCGAGGGATTCGCGACCACGACGATCCTCATACTGTTTGGGATCAGCTTGAACGCGATCTTTCTCGGAATCATCGGCGAGTATATCGGCCGCATCTATGAGCAAATTCGACTGCGGCCGACCACGGTAATCGAGCGCTCCATCAACTTCTCACCGGATCAGACCGCGACCGCTCCCCTCCGCTACTTCATGACCGGGCTCGAGCATAGCCGGCCGAAGCAATCGCTTGGATCCTCATGAATTCCGGGCACGAGTTTGACAGTTACAAGGACAGATACCGCTCCGATATCGACAAGGCGATTTCGTTCAGCGGCCAGTCCCACGACTTCTTTACGCGCGTCAAAGCAGAGTACCTACTGAGCCTGTTCCGGGACTTTCGACACGCCGAGGCCAAATCGGCTACCGCAACCCAGTGCCTCAACGTCCTCGATATCGGCTGCGGGCATGGTCATATCCATCCCTATCTGACCGGGGCCGACGTCCCGCTCAAGCTGTTCGCAACTGACGTTGCCTCGACGGTCGTCGAGGAGGCGCGCCAGATGAATCCGTCCGTGAGCTACCAGAGCTATGACGGCGAGCGCTTGCCCTATGACGACCGGAGCTTCGACGTTGCCTTCACGATAGCGGTCATGCACCACGTCCCCCCGGCGCAGTGGCCAGCATTTCTGAAGGAGATGCGGCGTGTGGTCCGGCCTGGAGGCGCGATCGCCATCTTCGAGCACAACCCGATCAATCCACTCACGCAATGGGTCGTACGCACCTGCCCCATTGATGAAAACGCTGTGCTGCTCGGCGGTGGGCGACTGTCCAGGCTCGTCGCACAAGCGCAATTTGTTGGCATTGCAAAGCGCTATATCCTCTTTACGCCTCTTGACGGCGCGGCTTATCGAAAATTCGATAACATGATGGGCTGGCTACCGCTCGGTGCGCAGTACTACGTCGCCGCACGAGTGCCTCATTCAGTCTAGTATTATCTCACAACTCGCTTACCGTCTGGCAACCAGACTGGTCGACACCTCGGACCCACGCGAGGAATCAACGAAGCGCGGCAGACGCCGAACAGCATCTCGGCGACATCGATGGCACCAAGCGCGAATGAGAGCAGCCTCTCAGGTGACGACTGCATCCCGTGTCCGGCAGCGACGCCGTCAAACGAGGTGAAAATCACCAAAATGATGGTGAAGAGCGTCTCCAGCTGGCGGATCGAACAGCGGAACGTTATGATTCGCATCGGACGCGAAAGGAAGATGGGCAATTAGCGAATCCAACACGGCCGGGGCGGATGCGTGATCGAATTGAAAATGGTCGAGTTGAGAAGGGTTCCCGGCAATCATCCCCTTGCCGGACCAATTAAATACAAACGAATCCCCACCTGAGGAACTTGCAAACAGTCGGTCGAGTGATGAGTTTGTGGTCGTAGCTAAAGTCGGGCTCATCGCGTCCTGGGATGCCAAGATTGACGACGCTATTGGTGGGGGAGCGGCCGCCGTCACCGTGATCTTTGCCACGTTGTAGGTGTGGCTGGTTGCGTTGCTCTCGTTGAGCTGATCGGTGTAGTCGGCAATCCCTCCGATATAATAGGTGCCGCGCGCAAGGTTGCCGGGTAACGCCACCGAAATTGTGTGCTCGTCGTAATATCCGGGCTGGCAGATGGTCGCCAGCGTGCCGGAGTTCACGGTCGCCAGCATCAGACGTGGTTATGGTTGGGCTGTTGGACAGATAGATGCCGGCGTTCGACGCCCCCGCGACGCCGTTGCCCAAATTCATCGCATATGCATCGACCGCCACGCTCCCGCCGGCTGCCACCGTGGCATTGGCCACGCTCACATACTCGGACATATCCGGTTGCGCCAAAAGCGCTTCAGCGGTAGCGACGGCTGGATCGACCTGCACAAGACCCGCGCCGCTGACTGCCGAATTGTGCATCGGCAGCGCGGTCTCTTGCATGATCTGCTCGACCTGCGCCGGTATGAGGTTGGGATCGGCCGCCAAGATCATCGCGGCAACGCCGGCGAGGCTCGCGGAGGCCGCCAAGGTCACCACGACCAACGGGTTGTTCAGTTCCTGACCGACGTTTTGATTGGTAAATTGCCCGACGATCCTACCGTTTTGGAAAACATCGAGCGCAATATTCGTAGTGGCGGCGCCATAGGGTTGGCTGGCTCCACTGAAGCACCAGGGGAACACCACTGACCAGGCCTTCGGTGTTAACGGTAATGGTCTGAACGAGGCTGCCGCCAAAGTTCTCGGCGTTCGTGAGATACCATCCGTCATAGGATCCTGACGTCGGCGTCCAGGCCGCCTGATAGGCATTGCTCGCATCGTTGCCGGCCGCAGAGATATAGGTGACGCCTTCCGATTCCACTTTTTGAATGGTTTGCGCGACGATGCCGTTCTGGAAGAAAGAAAGGCTCGTCATAGTAGCCGAAATCGTCGCAGATGACCTTGCAGCCTGCGGCTGCGAGCGCGAGAATGCCGTTGGCGAGATCCTGCTCGCTGTTGGCAGCGGTGTAGAAGGCAAGATTTGCGCCGGGGGCGATGTCGTAGATGATCTGCATCATCGCACGGCCTTCGTCGGTGCCGCCTGACGAAAGATCGCTCAGCACCTGAATGTTCGACGCGGACGGCAAGGCCCCGTCAGCTTCGTCAGTCGCTGCCCCTCCGAGATCATTGAAGCTGTTGTAGAGGACGCCGACCTTGATGCCGGCGCCATCGACGTTCAGTCCGCTCTCATCCAAAGCCTGCTGAACCTGGCGCCGTGAGAGTCAATAGCACTGTTCAGGGTGGTGCCGGGAGCACCGAGAGCTCCATCGAGGGTCGCGCCGCCGGGGCTTGGCGATGGGGAGGTAGCTGACGCAGGGACAAAATCTGATGCCGCGGATGCTTTCGGGGGGCCGGCGATCTGTGTAGCAATGAAAGCGGGCAAGCCGAGGTGAATTGGCCGCAGGTCCGCCTGCATCAACGGCGCGAGTGAACTGCCAACGACGAGACCCGTTTGAACGACATCGGCCGCCGTGTGCACCGTCGCGACATGCGGCGAAGGATCGTATGTCAGCGGATCAGATGAAATTATCGATTGAACTGGTCCACCGCTCTCGGGAGCACTGCTCGTGGTATCCGGCAGATCGTGGATTACGACCGGCACTAAGCTCGTCGAGCCAGCCTGGATTTCTGTGGACGTGCTGGACGCGAAAACAAAGCCTTGCGGATCGAACTGCTGCTCGTTCGCTAACAGTTGCGGCGAGCTGCTCGTGTAGGACTCAAACTGATCATTCAGTCCCTGCGCGCTGCTGCCGATGAAATCGGCGGAACCGGAGGTCTGGCCATAGTCAACGTCAACCAATTTCGTGTTGTCACCCTCCAGGGTAAAATAGGCCGCTAGAGCAGCCATCGCTGCAGCGTCAAACAACGGACCGCTGATGATACCGCCGGACACCGCGGCAGGGACGAGCCGGGAGACCCGCCGCCCGATGCGAGGTGGCTCGAAACGGAGTTGCTGCGGCCGTTGATCGTGGACAGAATGGAACGGGCCGAAATCGTATTACCGATGACGTTGAAATCAGGATCATCATCGGACGGATCCTGGGAGTTGTGCGTACCGGATCTCCAGCTCATTGCTTAGCCTTGGATTTGTATGAAGGTCCTCAAACACGGCACTCGTTGCAACCGCCGAATCGTCATGGCAGGCCACCACACGAGTCTAGCAAACCGCGGAGTCTCCGCTGCGGCAAAGGTGATTCCCCCGTCTTAATTTGCAGTTCCTGATCGGACTGCAGATCTCCACTCCCGCCCACGTGTCCGGCCCCTTTAATACACGCGGGCTATGCCTATGCGACAGGCGCGTAATACTTAGGGGTAATTTGGCGGATTTTTTGGAGGAGCCGTATTAGCTTTGGGGGAGCTTTGGGGGCGAATGGGTAGAGGGCAAGTCTCTAGCTTCCGATCCTCCCACTGAATTTGCGGCAAATTTGCCCAGCGACCGGCCAACGTCATCGTGGAGAATTTCCGGCCCGATGGCACCGCTGGTTTTCGTTTCAAACGCCCCGCTCGATTGGGCCAGCACACTGCGAGCGGCCAACGACACAAACACAGATCACGGACGGGCCGGCGCTTGTTATATGGTCCGGAATCGCCCCAGGCGTCATGCGCCCTTCCCGCGGCTCACGGGTAACCGCGGTCGGTCAAACTCACTCGCGCCGGTAATCATCCTCGATGCGGACGATGTCATCTTCCCCGAGGTAGCTGCCGGTCTGGACCTCAATCAATTCCAGCAGGATCTTGCCGGGATTTTCCAGCCGGTGCACCGCGCCGATCGGGATATAGATCGATTCATTTTCGTGCACCGTCTTGACCAGATCGTCCACGGTGACGCGGGCCGCGCCGCGCACCACGATCCAGTGTTCGGAGCGGTGATAGTGCTTCTGCAGCGAAAGGCGCTGGCCCGGCTTGACGACGATGCGCTTGACCTGGTGGCGCTCGCCGTTGTCGACCGACTGATAGCTGCCCCAGGGCCGATGCACCCTGAGGTGATTTTCGGTGACCTGTGGCGCCACGGTCTTCAGTTTCGCGACCAGCCTCTTCAGGCCATTGGCGTCCTTCTGCCGCGACACCAGCACGGCGTCCTCGGTCGCCACCACGACGAGATCCTCGACGCCCTCCAGTGCCACCAGCGCCTTGTCGGTCGAGACGTTGCAGTTGCGGGACTCCTCGAACACCGCCCTGCCCTGCGCGGCGTTGCCTTCCGCATCCTTGGCCGACAGCTCCCAGACCGCATGCCAGGAGCCGACATCGGACCAGCCGCAAGCGACCGGCACGACGGCCGTGCGCGCGGTCTTCTCCATCACCGCATAGTCGATCGAGATCGCTTTTGCCGAGGCAAAGGCTGCGGGATCGAGCGTGACAAATCCGAGATCGCGGCCCGCCCTGGTCACGGAATCGGTCACGGTCTCAATGCTGCTGGCGTCGACCTTGCGGTATTCGTCGAGCAGGACGGCGGCGCGGAACATGAAGTTGCCGCTGTTCCAGAGATAACCCGACTTGATGTACCGCTCGGCGGTTTGCAGATCCGGCTTCTCGACGAATTTGGCGACCGCGCGCACCTCGCCGGACACCGCCTCGCCCGGATTGATGTAGCCGTATTCGGTGGCGGCACGTTCCGGCCTGATGCCGAAGGTCACGATCAGCCCGCTTTCTGCGGCAACCAGTCCCTGACGACAGGCGGAGATGAAGGCGGGCGCATCGCGCACCACATGATCGGCGGCGAGCGCCAGCACCACGGCGTCAGGGTCGCGCGCCTGCGCAAAGGCTGCGCCCGCGGCGATCGCCGGACCCGAGTCGCGCCGTGTCGGCTCCAGCAGCACGTCGGCCTCGATGCCGATCTCGGCGAGCTGTTCGAGCACCATGAAACGATAGGCGGCGTTGGTGATGACGATCGGACGCTCGAACAGGCCTGCGTCCGAGACCCGCGTGAGCGTGTCCTGGAAGGTCGAGCGCGCGCCGAACAGCGGCAGGAACTGCTTCGGGCGAACCTCGCGCGACGCCGGCCACAGCCGCGTCCCGGCGCCGCCGCACATGATCAGGGGGATGATTCGTCGGGTCATCGCGCTGTGCCGCTAAATCCTGTGATACTCACGATACCATTTTGCGAAGCGAGCGATACCGTCTTCGATCGAAGTCGAGGGGCGGAAGCCGATGTCGCGCTCGAGATCTGACACGTCGGCGTATGTCGCCTCGACGTCGCCCGGCTGCATCGGCAGCATGTCCTTCGTTGCCGTGCACCCGAATTCTTTTTCCAGAAGCGATATTACGTATGTCAGCTCCTCGGGGCGGCTGTTGCCGATGTTGTAAATCTTCCAGGGCGCGGTGCTGGTCGCCGGATCCGGCCGGTCCCCCGTCCAGGCCGGATTGCCCTGGGGAGGGCGGTCAAGGAGCCGGACAATGGCCTGGCTTATGTCATCGATGTAGGTGAAATCACGTCGCATCTTGCCGTGGTTGAAGACCTTGATCGGCTGGCCTGCGAGAATGGCCTTGGCGAAGATGAACATCGCCATGTCCGGACGCCCCCAGGGACCGTAAACCGTGAAGAAGCGTAGCCCTGTCGCGGGAATTCGGTACAGGTGGCTGTACGCGTGGGCCATCAGCTCATTGGCCTTCTTCGACGCCGCATACAGGCTGATCGGATGATCGACATTATCGTGGACCGAAAAGGGCAGCTTGGTATTTGCGCCATAGACCGAGGACGAGGACGCAAAGAGGAGATGCCTGCACCCATTGTGCCGGCAGCCTTCCAGTACGTTGGTGAAGCCCTCGATATTTGCGTCGATATAGGCGTGGGGATGTTGGAGCGAATAGCGAACGCCGGCTTGCGCGGCCAAATGAATCACCGCGGGAAAGCGGTGTTGTGCAAATAGCGATTGAACCTTCGCGCGATTCGCCAGATCGAGCTTCGCAAAGCTGAACTTTTGATCCTGTTTGAGGATTTCGAGGCGCGCCTCTTTCAGCTTCGGATCGTAGTAGGCATTGACGCTATCAAGGCCGACGACCTCGCGCCCCTCGGACAAGAGACGGCGTGCCACGTGAAATCCGATGAAGCCCGCAGCTCCGGTCACCAGTACCTTCTCGTCCGCCATATCGTCCCCGCTTCAGAGCCGCCACAGCTCAATGCCGACAGGCCTGGTGGCGCGGTCGAGCCTCATCTTGACGTCGAGTACAAGGCCGGCACCGTCACGCAGCAGCCGCTGGATCAACGGCCAGCCGCCCCCGACGTATTGATGATGGGCGACTGCCAGAACGATGGCGTCGGCGGGCTGCAGGGCGTGAAGTTCTGTCAACGTCACGCCGTATTCGTGCCTGGCATCGGCCGCGTTCGCGAGGGGATCATGGACCTGTACGGTCAGCCCGAACGACTGGAGCTCGCGAACGATGTCGATGACGCGCGAGTTGCGCGTATCGGGAACGTCTTCCTTGAAGGTCAGTCCGAGGACGGTGACCACTCCGCCCTGTGACTTCCGTCGCAAGAGCCCGCGAACACACTCGCGCGCGACCCGTTGGCCCATGCCATCGTTGATGCGTCGGCCGGCCAGAATGACCTCGGGATGATAGCCCGCCTTTTCCGCACGAAAGGTCAGGTAATACGGGTCGACACCGATGCAATGCCCGCCGACGAGGCCGGGCTGAAACGGCATGAAGTTCCACTTTGTTCGCGCTGCGGCCAGCACGTCGCCGGTGTCGATATTGAGCGCCTGAAAGATCAACGACAACTCATTCATGAATGCGATGTTCAGGTCGCGCTGGGTGTTCTCGATCACCTTCGCGGCTTCAGCAACCCTGATCGAGGGAGCACGATGAATGCCGGCGGCGACGACAGAGCCGTAGACGTCGGCCACAATATCGAGGGTCTTGCCGTCCTGTGCCGAGACGACCTTGGTAATCGTTTCAAAACGGTGCTGTTTGTCGCCGGGGTTGATTCGCTCCGGCGAGTAACCGACCGCAAAATCCACCCCGGGCGTCAGACACGAGGTCTTGGCCAGAATCGGAACACATTCTTCTTCGACGGCGCCGGGATAAACGGTCGATTCATAGACGACGATGTCGCCCTTCTTGAGGACCGCGCCGACCGATCGCGATGCCGAGATCATTGCGCCCAAATCCGGACGCCGGGCCTCGTCGATCGGTGTCGGTACGGTGACGATGAAGAAATCAGCCCCCGCCATTTCGGAGGCATCGGACGTGAAGGTCAGCGATTTCTGGCGTAATTCCTCAGCTTCGACCTCGCGCGTGCGGTCTTTTCCTTCCTTGAGCTCGGCGACGCGCCCTCTGTCCACGTCAAATCCAACGACCGGAACCCCTGACCGCGCAAATGACACTGCCACAGGCAAACCGACATAACCCAGCCCAATAACGGCAATCTTCCGGCCGTGCGCCATATTTGATTTTCCAATCGTTGGCGGCGCCATTGACGCCGCGCCGGCAACTCTTTAGCCAGCCTATTGCGAAGACCGCAAGGGGTGGCGACCTCCGGATTTTGGGGTTGTGGCCGTCACGGTCTTGTGGACTTGTCAGGTGGGAGGGCTGCGTGTTGCGGCCTCCCTTTGGGTCGTCTTCAAAACGTCAGCGAACCGGTCTGGAATGCGCCAGTTTGTCCTCCTTGCCATCAGAATTCTGGTTTCGCTGGCGCTGCTCTATCTGGCGCTCCGCGGCATCAATTTTGCCGGGATTGGGGCCCGGCTGAGCCAGATCAACCTGCTGTGGATCGGTTTGGCGGTGCTGGTAACGATCTTTCAGGTCCTGCTGGGCGCGCTGCGCTGGCGCGAGATATCTGCCTTATGCCGCGCGCCGCTGACCGACCTGCAGGCATTCCGCTACAACATGATCGGCTCGTTCTTCAACCAAACCCTGCCGTCATCGATCGGTGGTGATGCGGTGAGACTGTGGCTCGTCAATCGTACCGGCGCCGGGTGGCGCGCCGCGACCTATTCGATTTTGACGGATCGTGCGGTCGGACTGATCGCGCTGGCTCTCATCATCGTGGCGAGCCTGCCGTGGAGCTACGGCATGATCGGCGACAGCAAGGGCCGCCTCGCACTGGTTTTCGTCGACTTCGCCGCCCTGCTCGGGGGGTTAGGGTTTCTCCTGCTCGGACACCTACACTGGAGATGGCTGAAGAACTCGTGGCCGACCAAGCATATCCACACCTGCTCCATCATCGCCAACCAAGTGATCTTCAGCAGGCAGAGCGGCCCGAAGATCGCCGTGCTGTCGCTGTCCATTCATGTGCTGGCGGTGGTGATTGCCTGGTGCGCCGTTCGCTCGATCGCCGCGCCCGGCAGTTTCGAGCAATTGTTCATGCTGACCCCGCCCATCATGCTGATCACCATGATGCCGATCTCGATCGCCGGCTGGGGCGTGCGCGAGGCGACGATGATGGTGGCGTTCGGCTATGCAGGCCTGGCACAAACGGATGGCACTGTGGTCTCGATCCTGTTCGGCGCGGTGTATTTCATCGTCGGCGCATTGGGCGGGCTGGTCTGGATTTTCAGCGCGGAGAAGACGGCGGGCACAATGGATTTGGCCCATGCGGAACAGGACTAGACGGAGACATCGCGGTTACCGCGCGTACCAGGCATCATGCCAGGCTTGGGCCATCAGCACATTCCATAACCAATAGCCGTTGTTGCGTCGGCCGTTTAAGTGCTCATCGAGCATACGTCCCACGAGCCCCACGTTGAACAGATTCTGCATCTTGAGCCTTGCCGGCGACAGCAGATCACTGGCCCATGGCCTAAGCGGCCCGCGAAGCCAGTCGCCAAGCGGAATGCCGAAACCGGTCTTTGGCCGGTCAGCTAGACTCGCCGGAACGTGCCTATAGAGCACTTGCCTGACCAGCCATTTGCCGCGGCCGTGTCGGATCTTCATGCAGGGTGGAATCCTCGCAGCAAATTCGACGACATCCCTGTCAAGAAACGGCACGCGAGTTTCCAGGCTGACTGCCATCGCGGCACGATCAACCTTCTGAAGGATATCGTCGGTCAGATAGCTCAACGAATCCGCAAGCGTCATGCGATCGAGCGGATCGAGACGAATCTTCACCTTTCCCATCTCATCCGTCGACCAGCTTGCCCCCTCCTCGCCTTGAACGATCGTTTGCGAGGGATTGCTGTCGATCGAACACAGCAGTTGGTACATGTGATCGAATGAGTTCGAATCGACGATGCGCGCAAGTTTGGCAACCTGATCGCCCGCATTCCGTACATTGAACCGCGCGGGCAAAAGCGGTTTAGCCCAACGCGCAAGAGTGCCCGCAGGCTCAGGTGAGATCGAACGCAGGAGCCCCCCTAGCGTGTACTTGAGCGAAGCCGGCATGTCGCCGAACCGTGCATTCAGATTGCCGCCCCACACGTGCCTGTTATAGCCACCGAACAGCTCATCGCCGGCATCGCCGGACAGCGCAACCGTAACGTGCCGGCGCGCGAGCGCTGACACCAGGTGCGTTGGGATTTGCGAAGAGTCGGCGAACGGCTCGTCATACATCCCTGGCAGTTTCGGGATAACGTCCATCGCGGTTTTCGGATCGACGTAGAGTTCGGTATGGGCTGTGCCAAGATGCGCCGCGACTTTGCGGGCATCTTCTGCCTCATCGAACGCGCTCTCCCGAAAACCGATCGTGAACGTGCGAACTGGCTGGTTAGCCTGCGCCTGCGTCAGCGCGACGATCGTCGAAGAATCGATACCGCCTGACAAAAATGCCCCGAGCGGCACATCGGACAGGCATTGACGCCTGATCGCCACGGACAGCAGGCGCTGCAACTCTTCTGTCGCTTCCGTCTCATCGTTGATACGCTGGTTTTGCGCTGCAACGACCTGCTCTCGCAGGGACCAGTAGGCTTCTGGCGCCGGCATCGAACCGCATGGAGTATCCGCTGCGAAGGTTACGAACGAAGCCGAAGGAAGCTTCTTGATCCCGGTCCAGATCGTGGAGGGAGCCGGAACGTAGGAATAGCGCATGAACGAAGTCAGCGCCGCGCGGTCGAGTGTGGGCGACCAATTGGGATGGGTAGCGAGCGCCTTCAACTCGGATGCGAAGACAAGATCGCGACCGATCCAGCCGTAGAATAACGGCTTCTCGCCAAATCGATCGCGACAGAGGGTCAGCGTCAGCTCGCGTGCATCCCAAATGCCAAATGCAAACATTCCATTGAAGCGGCGCAGCGCTCCATCGATCCCCCACAGCCGAACGGCGTATAGCAAAGTCTCGGTATCGGAATGCCCCCTCCAGTTCGGTGCGGCCCCGGCTTGCTCAATCTCGGCACGGATGTCGAGATGATTGTAGATTTCGCCATTGAATGTGACGGTGAACCGTCCGCAATCACTCTGCATCGGCTGCGCGCCCGCGGCGGTCAACTCCAATACCGACAGCCGTCGGTGCCCGAACGCGACGCCCGAGGCCTGATCGACCCACAAGTTGGCAGCGTCCGGACCGCGATGGGCCAGCGTGGCCGTCATTCGGGCAATGCAGTCGTCCAAATTGTCTCTACCGATGCTTCCCCGCCTGAGAATGCCGGAAATGCCGCACACGATGATATTAGCCGCTAGCTTGCCTTGGCGAGCAGATCGTAGACTTGCTGCACGCGCTGCTGGTAGGTGTGTTTCGCCTGTACCAGCTCGAAAGCACTATCCGCGATGCCTTGCCGCCTTATGGGGTCGCGTAATTGCGCCAGCACATCGTCAACATTCGAGAAGTCCTGCTCAAGCGCGAGATAGTGCTCGTCTGCTTTCAGGATGTCGTTAAAGCGACCGCGGAACATAAGCTGACATGTCTTTGTACCGGCGGCATCGAAGTGCCGGGAACTTATGCATTTGCTGTAGTGCGCGGGGCGCTCCCGGTCCGCGAAAAACTTCTCAAAAATCTCGTCATAGTCCAATTGTTCGTTAACCAAAGCCTCATGACGAAAGGGTCCGCTCTTCATTGCTCGCCGAACAATCGATCTTAACCACCACGGCATTTTGTGGCCGAGGCTCCGCAACTTCGAGTCGTTCCGAAGCACAAGTCCCTTCCCCTTCGAGAGGACATAGTCGCGGATGGCGTTGACCGTCGCGTCGTCGCGCTCGAGAAACCACGTTCCGGCTTCGGTGGAGACGGTTCCCCTGCAATCATTCAGATAGTCCGCCCATCCATCCCGATCCAGCCGCTGATCCGAAACATCGACACGCAAACCCCGATTGGATCCGTTGACCGCAAACCATTGCATCAGCCGATTTCGATCGTCATCGCCCAGATGCGGAATGTAGCGGACGGCCCGTACCCCAATATCAAGCCGTCGCTGATCCGCCGCTCTCGTCGGGAAGAACGCTATAGAATTCAGCGCATGAGGTATTGACACAACTGCACGCGAGACCAGGTCCTCGAAAAGGAAACGTCCGGCCTCCGGCAGCAGCTGAGTTGCAATATATTCGGGCTTGATCGCAGTGAAGAGCTCCCGCTTTTCGGAAATGGGAGAACCCGGGAGGTTTACCTCGTTCCCGACAAAGCTCAGCAGCGGAACGGCACGGCGAGAGAGAGCTTCGACGTGCGGGTCGAGGTAGGCTGTGGTATCGCCATTGGTCGAATGCAGAAGGACCACAGCGTCGACTTCGCGCAGCATCCCCGGAAGATTTGCCTGCGCCCGGGGGTCCGCAATATTGATCGCGACCGCCTCAAATTGAGGCGCCCGAACGAACGCGTCGAGCCAGTCATCATAGTAAGAGAGCCGATCCGTATATTGCGCATGCCCTATCAGCACGCGCATGCGGCTGTCCCGGAACTGCTTCACCCCTGGCTCTTAAGCAATTCGACAATGCGGAAAGCTGCGCGACCATCGCCATATTCGTCGATTGCACTGCGCTCGGCGAAATCGGCGCCCTTCCACAAACGATTCCATCCGTGGGCTACGGTTTCAACCCATTCGGTCTCGTCGCGCAATGTCGTGCAGGGAACGCGGTGGAAGTAGGCTTCCTTCTGCAATCCTCCGGAGTCAGTGAAGACTTCGCAAGCGCCATTCAATAGTTTAGCCATATCGAGATAGCCGACCGGACTGACGACCCTCAAACCGTCGAACCCGACACCCATCCGCTGCGCATTCTGCCGGGTACGCGGATGGATGGGCAGTACGATCGGGCGGGTCTTCGCTTGTTGCTGCAGAAATGAGATCACTTCACGGAGACTAGTCGCGTCGTTCGTATTTTCCGCGCGATGCACCGTGGCAACACCATAATTTCCGGGAGTCAACCCCAACTCGGACAAGATATTCGAACCACCCGCCGAGCGGCGGATAGCGAACAAGGTCGCATCATACATCACGTCGCCAATCTGATGCACGCCGTCCCGGATTCCCTCTTTCCCAAGATTCCCGACCGCGGCCGTGGTCGGACAAAGGTGCAGCGCGGAAAGATGATCAGTCAACACCCGGTTGATCTCTTCGGGCATCCGCCGGTTGAACGATCTAAGGCCGGCTTCGACATGGGCGATTGGAATATGGAGCTTGGAGGCCGCAAGCGCACCGGCCAGGGTCGAATTGGTGTCTCCATAGACCACCACCCAATCCGGCTTCTCGGCGATTAGCACCGGCTCGACGGCTGACAGCATTCGGCCTGTCATGTCAGCATGACCTCCGCCATTGATGTTCAGCCGGTAATTCGGTTCCGGAATGTCCAGTTCCCTAAAGAAAACGTCGGACATGTCGGCGTCAAAATGCTGACCGGTATGGATCATCCTCTCATCAACACCGGCAGTTTCACGAATGGCGCGGCTGATAGCAGCCGCCTTGATGAATTGCGGCCGGGCACCGACGATGGTGACGATTTTCGTGCTCAACTGTAGGCCTTCACCTGCGGGACGTAGCGCGCATGCTGTCGCATGCAGCCGAGTATCCTGCTCTTGTTTTCCTGCGTCCAGGCGATCGTTGCAGCGAGCCCCTCCTTGTGCGTGACGCCTGCGGTGAATCCCAGCTTCTGCGCCGCCTTGGAAGGATCGCCAAAGCGCTGCCCGGAGCGATCCCAATCGCGCGCCGGGGTCATTGCAATCGGCGTGGCATTGGCGGTGAGCGCATTGATGCGCTCCGCGAGTTCCCGGATCGTCGTCTCCGCGCCGGATGCGAGATTGTAGATTTCGCCAGGCTCTCCCTTCAAGGCACAAGCCATCAAGCCGCGCGCCATATCCTCGACGAAGATGAAATCGCGGCTCGCAATGCCGCCGTTTTCGACCGGAAGCCCCTCGCCGTGCAGGGCCTTCCAGATGAAGGTCGGCGTGACGTTGCGCCAGACCGTGTGAACGGTTCCGCGCCAGCGTCCGGCGCCGAGAATTTCACCCGGACCGTACACGTTTTGGAAGCGCGCCTTGACGAACGGAAGTTTGTGACGCGCAAAGTAATAGTTGCCGTACATCTCGCCGATCAGCTTGGAGATCGAGTACGGACTGTCGTGAAAGAGGGATACCGGGGCATCCTCCCTGGTCGCGCTCGCGCCGTCGAAGGTCTTCTCCGCCACGGCGCAACCCGCTGCCGCATACACCACCTTGCAAACGGATTGCACCCCCTTCAGCCGCTCGAACAGCTTCAGCGTCGTTATGGTGTTGTTGGCGTGGTCGGCCAGCGGGTCGGCGATCGAGGATTGATTGCCGTGATAGCAGGCCAGATGGAATACAAAATCAAGATCGTTTGGAAGGTTCTGGAGAACAGCGTCATCTGCAATCGAGCCAAACCGAAAATCGATGTCATCGCCTTCTGGAACATTGGAAATGTCGGCCGAGAGAAGATTGTCCACGATGACGATCCGGGCAGGTTTTTGCTCGCGCAACAGGCGGACAAGGTTCGAGCCAACGAAGCCGGCGCCGCCCACCACGAGAACTGTCGCTCCGGAAAATGTTGCACTGCCCATCATCATGCCTCATGCGCGGCGGGTTTGACCGCCCGGATATTTAGATTCCAGCCCAGCCGTCGCGCCGGCCAACACTTGCTGGAAGGCGGCAGGTACCGCTCGGCAAGCTTGACCAGTGGCGAGAACAAGAAAAGCTGCCGCCAGCTCAACTGTGTGAGAAGGAAATCGACGTCTGAAAATCGCGAGAAGAGAGCACGTGCTTCGCTTCGGCTATAGACCCGCGCCAGGGGGCACCGCTCGCCGTCATTCATGTTCAGAGCTTGCTGCTGGGTCTTGCCACGGTATCGTGGATCGAACAGGCGCCGCAATCGCAACAGCACCAGATTCTTCCAGCTGTAACGATAATAGAGCATGGCAATCAGGCGCCCGCCAGGCTTCAAGACCCGGAACATCTCGTCTACCATCGGCTGTGGATTTGTGACGTGGTGCAGCACGCCCATGGAGCAGGCGATGTCAAAGTAGTTGTCCGGAAACGGCAGGCGGTTGCCGTCGATCTCGTGGAATTCGCCCGGGAGCCCGCCAAGGGCGAACCGCTTCTGGCTAAGCTCGATCGCGGTCCGCGTCAGATCGACGCCCGCAACATCCGCGCCGTGCCGCGCGTATTGAAAAAGCACATATCCGTTGCCGCAGCCGACATCGAGAACCTTCAAGCCCTTGGAGGTGGAATAGCCATGGATCGCATCGGATAGGGCGTAAGGCTCACATTCGTCGGCCTCGCGTAACGTGTCGAAGGACCGAAAGAATTCAGCCGTCCCGGGCTTATCGCCGATTGCCGCGGCCGCAACAGGGTTTTGCTCCCAGAAAGCCTTGACGCGTCTGATGTCGATGTCAGTTGTTTCGGCGACCATTTTGCAACATCGCGGCGACGATCACCGCGCAGCCGTCAGATGACTATAGATATCGCTCACACCATGGGCGTCGTACCACGACAGCATGCGCTTGATGGTCTCCGGAAATGACACCCGGGCGCTCCAACCAAGAACCGACCTGGTCCGTGACGGGTCCGGAACCACGGCCCGCACGTCATCCTCGCCGACAGGTACAACCTTGACGTCCGGATCGGGCGGTAATTTCAAATGACTCCGAACCGCGTCGTAAACCTCGCGGATGGAATGCCCTTCACCGCCCGATACGTTGAAAATTCCTGTTGGCGCGCCGTCCTTCATGACCAGGTCGACTGCCGCGAGGAAGTCGGACATATCGAGGAAGTCGCGCTGCGCGTCGGTGCAAAAGCATCCCTGCCCGGCTTTCAGGCGCTTGTAGAACGTGGGGATCGGACCAATGGATAACCGCGGCCCTGTGACGTTGGCCAACCGCAACGACGCGAACGGCAGCCCGCTCATTGCAATATACTGCTCGCCTGCAACCTTCGAGATTCCGTAGCTGGTGAACGGCCGCAACGGATGCTCGACCGGAATGGGCACCGTGTCCGGCCGCCCATAGCAGAGCACCGTCTGAAAGTTGAGAAAGCGGGCGACCTCGTGCTTGCGGGCGGCGTCGATGACATTGATGGTCCCGAGCACATTGGTCGCAGCGTCCTCCCGCCAATCCGCGGGGTCCTTGTATGCGGCGGCCGAATGAACCACATGGGTTGGGCCGAAGGACGCGAAGGCGCCATCGACGAATGAGCGCTCGGCGATCGATCCCTCGACCAGCGACAGATGCGGAAGCGCGGGTACGACTTCGCGTTTCCCCGTCGCAAAATTATCGAGAACGAGAATCTCGTGTCCTTGAGGCAGCCAGTGCTCGATGAGGTTCGAGCCCAGGCAGCCTGCCCCACCGGTAATCAGAATACGCATGCTGCGATATGACGATCAGGAACGTGCGATCTTCAAGTGCGTGTAACCGCCCTGAACACCATCCCGCTTCCAGCGTTCAACGGCGTTTTCGGCGATCCTGGCGAGCGGCGTGAACTCGACGTCTCCGAAATCCGTGAATGTGCGCGATGGATCGAGCAGAATCGAAGCCGCGTCGTCGGGTCCGAGCGGTCTAACCTCCGGTTCCGGATAATCGTTGAGCTTCATCGCCGCCACCACCGCATCGTAAAGCTCGCGGATGGCAACGTCCTTGCCGGACGAGAAATGATAGGTGCCGTGGCCGACACCGTCCGCGGCGCGAACAACCACGCGCGCAAGATCGACCGCATAGCAGAAATCACGGCGCGCCGGTGTGACGAAGCACTTCTTGCCGCTGGACAGGCGCTCGAAAAAGATCGGAAGCGGTCCGGACACATTGCGTTCGCCGATCACGTTGGCGAGCCGGAACGTCACCCAGTCGACGCCGGAGAACTGCACATAGTTCTCGCCCGCGGTCTTCGAGATCGCGTAGCTCGAGTTCACCGGATTGATCGAATGATCGAGCCTGATCGGCGATTGGGTGGGCTTCGTCCCGTAGCAGAGCGCAGTCTGAAAGTAGATCAGCCGTGACACGCCGTGGGTCTTGCAGGCCTTGGCGATATTGGCGGTACCACCGGCATTGACGAGCGCGTCCGTGCCCCAATCATCGGGATCCTTGTAGGACGCGGCCGTGTGGATCACCACTTGCGGCCTAAACTCCGCAAACAGCTTCTCGACAGCCGCGCCATCCACGATCGTGTCTTCGACCAGCCGCAGCTTCGTGTGCCCGGCGAGGTTGTCGCGCCGTCCCGTCGAGAAATTGTCGACTGCCAGCACCTCATCGCCTCGCGCAAGCAACATGTCAATGACCGTCGAGCCGACCTGGCCGGCGCCGCCGGTAACAAAAACTTTCATTACGCTTTATCCCTCATCATGGCTCCGCCAGGGCACTCTCCGCCTTGGCCATTGCTTTAAACTCATTGGCGCGATCGTGAAAGCGCTGATGCCACAGTTCGAGCGACAAAAGCCCCCAGGTCTTGCGCGAGAAGCGGGATGCTCCCTGAAAATTCGCAAGCACCACGTCGGTGTTGAAATACGCGCGCTTCCGCGCGCGTTGCTGGTCGAAAACGTTTGCCACGAATGTCTTAAGAGGACCTTCGAACCACTCCTTGAGCGGAACCGGGAATCCCATCTTGTCGCGCCGCTCCAGAATGCTCTTGGGCAGCGTCTCACGATATGCGCTCTTCATGAGCTGCTTCATTTGCCCGCCCTTGAATTTGACGTCGGCGGGAACGGTCGCCAGGAATTCAACCAGAGGATGATCAAGAAACGGCACCCGGCTCTCGAGCCCATGGGCCATGCTCATTCGATCTTCAACTTGCAAAAGC
>Ga0265339_10001029_pt1 | contig 21250 bp, 16 predicted proteins | sample 4CB219metaG_FD_202085 | JGI IMG/M metagenome (GOLD analysis project Ga0265339, IMG submission 202085) | Rhizosphere microbial communities from Carex aquatilis grown in University of Washington, Seatle, WA, United States - 4-CB2-19 metaG | ecosystem: Host-associated > Plants > Roots >... | reverse complement strand
ATGGTGATCAACGCCATGCAAAAGGAAGGCTCAAAAGGCTCGCTCCGCGGAAAATTCAAACGGGCCGGCTGGGATGACCGGTTTTTATCCAGACTCTTGGAGATGTTTTGAAATGCGTTTGCCCTGGGCCCATGGCTTGTATCTATTGCGTATATTCGGAGCATCGCATATACTGCATACCATGCAAGAGGCGCTGCGTACTTATAAGGCCAATATCTTTCGCGCGCTCTCCCATCCCACCCGCATCGCAATCCTTGAAGTCCTGCGCGAACACGAGCTCTCCGCACGGATCATTCAGGAGAAGCTCGGCCTCGAACAATCGAATCTCTCGCAGCACTTGGCAATCCTGCGGAGCCGTCAGATTGTCGTGAACCGCAAAGACGGCAACCAAGTCTTCTATTCCATTCGAAATCCGGTGCTGGTGCAGGTTCTCGACATCATGCGCCAGTACATTCAAGGAAGCCTCGCCGATGCCGTTCAGATGCTCGGGGAAGTGGAATCTGAGGCCTCTCCCCGATGATCTCTGGGCTATTCCTGAGCGGAATCATCATCTGGCTTGCAGGCGCAATGGCCAGTCTGGCCTTATGGCGCAATCCGGTTGCCGCTCGCCGTGCGGCCTGCGCTGCGGCGGCGGTGGGTTCACTTCTCGATCTCTCCGCGTCGGCGTTCGCAATGTTCAGCAGCAGCCCCATAGTGATCGGTCTTCCGTTCGGCAACCCGGTCTTTTCCTGGGCCGTCAGAATTGATCCACTCTCGGCATACTTCAACGTGACGCTCGGGGTGCTGGCTGCCGCCGTATCGCTCTATTCGTTCGGCTACCTGCAGGAGATGGAGGGCCGCCGCAACTTGGGCGCTTTCGGATTCTTTTTCAATCTGCTGCTGATGAGCCTGGCGCTGGTCTTCACCGCGTCCAATGTCTTCTTCTTCCTGGTGGCGTGGGAGGTGATGGCGCTCTCGGCTTTCTGCCTGGTCAGTTTTGAACACGAAAAGAAAGAGGCGCGCAACGCCGGAGTGCTCTTCCTTGTCATGTCGCACGCGGGCACCGGTCTACTTTTGATAGCGTTTTTGCTCCTTACATCTGCAAGTGGAAGTCTAGATTTCCTGAGCTTTCACCTGCTGGCTTCGAACCTATCGCCGCTCCGGCAGGGCGCGGTCTTTTTGCTTTTTCTCTTCGGCTTCGGCGTGAAGTCGGGACTGGTTCCGTTTCACATCTGGCTTCCTGAGGCTCACCCGGTCGCGCCCAGCAACGTTTCGGCTCTCATGTCAGGCATCGTGATCAAGACCGGCATCTACGGTATGGCGAGGGTCTTCTTCGATTTTTACGGGGCACCTCCATTATGGATGGGAACCGTAGTGCTGGCACTCGGAGTGGTTTCCGCACTCATCGGAGTGCTCTACGCGCTGATGGAGCACGACCTGAAGCGCCTGTTGGCCTGGCACAGCATCGAGAATATCGGAATTATCTTGATGGGCTTCGGAGCTGCGCTGATGTTTCGCGCGCTGGGCCAGCCGAATCTCGCGGCCCTTGCCCTGATCGCCGGACTCTATCACACCTTCAACCATGCAACATTCAAGGGCCTGCTCTTCCTCGGCGCCGGCTCCGTAGTACAGTCCACGCACACGCGCAACATGGAGAAGATGGGCGGGCTGATCCGGCTCATGCCGGTAACGGCCCTCTGCTTCCTGGTAGGTGCTGTAGCAATCTCCGGGCTGCCTCCGCTGAATGGATTTGTGAGCGAGTGGCTGACCTATCAGGCGCTGCTGGCCGGCTTCGGCACCACGCAGAGCCTGACGCGACTGATGTTTCCTATTGCCGGCTCACTGCTGGCGCTGACCGCTGCATTGGCGGCGGCATGTTTCGTCAAAGCCTTTGCTATTCCGTTCCTTGCGCTTCCGCGCAGCAAGCAAGCCGCAGATGCCAGGGAAGCCACGCCAACGATGCGCGCCGGAATGGCGATCCTGGCAGTGGGATGCGTCGCGCTTGGCCTTGGGGCGACATGGCTTGTGCGGATCTTTGATCCCATCACCCAGCAGACGCTTGGCGTTAGCGCAAGTTCGGCGATGGTCACGGCTCACCGTCTGGCACTCTCGCCGGGAACGGCACACGGTGGCACCATATCGACCGTTGGGATGGCATTGCTCTTCTTATTCGCCGGCGCGGCCTTCGCGCTTCCGCTGGCCTGGCGCTGGCGCCGTCGCAGCGTCAAAGGCCCGGTTTGGGATTGCGGCCTTCCAGGCCTGACCGCTGACAACGAATACACGGCCACGGCCTTTTCAAAGGCCTTGCGTCTGATCTTCTCGGCCCTCTACCGCCCGCGCCGCGAGATTCAGGCCGAGTACGAAGTCTCGCCTTATTACCCGAGCGCAGTTCGCTTCGAGAGCGAGATCGAACCTGCGTTTGAAAAACACCTCTACGACCCGCTGCGGCAGCGGATTATGGCCGCGGCAAAGCGAATGAGAGCCATTCAGGCGGGCAGCATCAACGCCTATCTCGCTTACATCTTCATCACGCTGATCCTGCTGCTGTTGTTTGGGGTGCGTGGATGATGGAGCGAATCATCGAATCCGTGGCGCAACTCTTCTTGCTGCTAGTGCTCGCGCCGCTTGTCACGGGAGTGATTCGAACGTTGAAGGCGCGCCTGCAAACGCGCCGCGGCCCCAGCATCCTTCAGCCATATAGAGATCTGCTTAAGCTCTTTGGCAAGGGCATGGTCATACCGGAGACCGCATCATGGATCTTCGCAGCAACGCCCTGGGTCGTGTTCTTCAGCACGATTCTGGCGGGATTGATGATTCCCATGGTTGCCGCCGACGCTCCGCTCGGCTTGTTCGGCGGCGTGCTGGCTGTGATCTATCTGCTTGGCCTCGGCCGCTTCTTCCTGGCGCTCAGCGGACTCGATACCGGCAGTTCCTTCGGCGGTATCGGCAGCAGCCGTGAGATGACCATCTCGGCTTTGGCAGAACCGGCCATGATGCTGGCCATTTTCACAGTGGCCATCGGAGCAGGATCTACAGGCCTGACGCAGATCGCCGGTGCCGCAATCGGTCAATCCTGGCGCTTTCTTGCCCCTGCGCAGATGTTTGCCTTCGCCGCGCTCGCGCTGGTGTTGATTGCGGAGACGGGTCGGATTCCGGTGGACAACCCAGCCACCCACCTCGAACTGACGATGATCCACGAGGCCATGATTCTGGAGTACTCCGGCCCCTACCTGGCGCTCGTTGAATGGGCGGCATCCATCAAGCAACTGGTTCTGATGACGCTGTTAATCAATTGCTTCTGGCCGGTTGGCTTGCAGCCGACGTGGTTCGGTTTTAGCGCTCTCATCGGAATTGGCTGGCTGCTCGCGAAGATGCTCTTCCTGAGTTGTGCGATAGTTCTGCTCGAAACCGTCAACGCCAAGATGCGGCTCTTTCGGGTGCCGGAGTTGCTGGCGGTGGCCTTCACTTTGGGTTCGCTGGCGCTCGTTTCCACGTTTCTCTTTTGACGATTATGAGACCGTTTCTGGATATGCAATTCGGCGAACGAATCATCACTCTGATGGCGGCGCTGGTGCTGGTCCTGCAGATCGCCGTGGTGGCCCAGCGCTGGATCGTCACGCACATCCGCATCTTCGCGATTCAATCGTTTCTTCTCGCCATGATTGCCGCAACCATCGCCTGGTTCAACCATGCTCCGCATATCTACATCGCCGCCGCGCTCACCCTGGTTGTGAAGGTGATTCTGGTGCCCATCTTCCTGGAGCGTCTCGTGGTGCGCATGGATATCCGCGAAGAGATCAAGCCGATCATCAACGTGCCGCTTTCCGTAGTGATCGCTGGCGGACTGACGTTGCTGGGCTATGTTGTGGCGGAGTCGTTTTATAAGCAGAACGAGCCCGGCTTGGGCCATAACGAGCTTGCCGTAGCCATCTCTCTCTTCCTCATCGGCTTCTTCACCATGATCAACCGCCGCAAGGCGCTGACGCAGGTGTTGGCCCTATTGTCGCTGGAAAATGGCCTCTTTCTCGCGGCCATCTCGCTCACTTATGGAATGCCGCTGATAGTGGAACTGGGAATTCTATTCGATGTGCTGGTAGCGGCCATGGTGCTGGGCATTCTCGTCTACCGCATCCGCGAAACCTTCGAGTCAATGGATGTGAGCCGGTTGCGGAGGTTGCGGGGATAAGATGCTGCTGCTTGCTCTACTGCTGATCCCCGTTGCCACCGCCGCTGCGTCGTTCTTAGTGCGCCGGCGCAAGGAAATGGAAGCGGCCAACCTGGCCGGCTTCGGCCTGGTCTTTCTCATCGCCATTGCGCTGGCCGCGCAGGTGCTTGCCCGAGGCACGGTGTCGCTGGCAAACAGCTTCTTTTATGCCGATGCGCTCAGCGCGCTGGTGATTCTTCTCACCGCATTGGTGGCGCTGGTCTGTGCGACTTACTCCATCGGCTACCTACAGGACGACCAGCAGAGCGGAGAACTCGGCGATGACCCCAGCGGCAAGGAGCAACTCGCACAGCTTCGCATGTACTACACGCTCACACCGTTGTTCGTGTTTTCCATGATGTTCATGGCGGTGGCCAACAACCTGGGAGTGATGTGGGCAGCGATCGAAGCCACAACGCTGGTCTCGGTCTTCCTGGTCACCTTCTATGGCAAGGTCACTTCCCTTGAGGCCGCGTGGAAGTACGCCATCATCGGCGGGGTGGGTTTGTCGATGGCCCTGTTCGGCACCCTGGTGGCCTACTACGCGGGCCACAGGCTTGCCGGCTCCGATGCGCTGGCGGAGTTGAACTGGTCTGTGTTGGCGCAGCACGCCCAGCTACTCGATAAGACTTCGATGCGACTGGCCTTCGTTCTTATTCTCATGGGCTATGGAACCAAGGCGGGCCTTGCGCCTATGCATACGTGGAAGCCGGATGCCTACAGCGAAGCCCCGGTGCCTTCCGCCGCAATTCTCTCTTCGGCGATGCTCAACTGCGCCCTCTACGGACTCATCCGTTTCTACATCCTGACCAGCCGGTCTCTTGGCCCGGAGTATCCTGGCCGCCTGCTGCTGCTCTTCGGATTGCTCTCGATGGGCATCTCCGTTCCGTTCATCCTGGTACAAAAGAACTATCGCCGCCTGCTGGCCTATCACACCATCGATCATGCCGGTATCATGGTGACCGCGTTGGGACTCGGAGGGGCGCTGGGCACCCTGGGTCTGATGCTGCACATGACCTTCCACACAATCGCGAAGTCGCTGCTCTTTCTCTGCGCGGGAAACGTGCGGCAGTACTTTAAGACCGACCTTTTCTCTGAGATCAAAGGCAGCGTAATCCGGGTCATGCCGTTGACTGGCATCGTTTTTCTGATGGCCATGCTGGCTATCATCGGCATGCCGCCTTTCAGCCTCTTTCAGAGCGAGTTCCTGATTGTGCGTGCGGCTTTCGATGGCGGGCATCTTCTTACCGGCGTCCTCTTCATCCTTTTCGGGACCGGCGTTTTCGCCGGCGCCCTGCTGCACGTCGGCGGAATGATCCTCGGCACGCGCGGCAACACGCCGGTTGCGCCGCACCGTCCGTGGCGGGATGGTTCTTTGCTTACATTGGCGGCAGCGCTTGTGATCATCGGATTCTGGGTGCCGGCTCCACTGCTGGAACTGATCCGCGGAGCCGCGAGAGTGGTGAACGGGAAATGACGACGTTCTTTGATGAACTTCACGCTCTTTTCCCGGACCTGATCCGCTCCGTGGAAGAAACTGTCCCCGATCAGGTTGTAGTTCTGTTGAACGGTCCCGACGTCACCGCGATAGTCCGCTACATCCTCGCCGCGCACCAGAGGAGAATAGTAACCGTCTTCGCCGAGGATCGGGTGAATGCTGAGGGTGTTTTCTATAACTACTATGTATTCGACCGGCCGGGCGATCCAAGCTGGGTGATTCTGAAGGCCCCCATTCCCGAGCGATTTCCCTCCTTTCCGTCGCTGGCAGCGGAACTGCCGGCTATCAACTGGCAGGAGCGCGAGATTCAGGATTGGTTCGGCCTTGAAGCCGTCGGCCATCCGAATCCGCGTCGTGTCGCGCTCCACGATAACTGGCCCGACGTGCAACCGCTTCGCAAGAGTTTTTCGCTCGACACCGTGCTGCCCCCGTTTGAAGGAGAGCGGCACGTCTACCGGCCTACCTACGGAGAAGGCGTCTTCCAGATTCCCGTCGGCCCTGTTCATGCCGGCATCATCGAGCCCGGCCATTTCAACTTCGCCGTCGCCGGTGAGCCGATCCTGTATCTGCAACTCCGCATGTTCTATACGCACAAGGGAACCGAGAAGCTCTTCGAGAGTCTCCCCATTCACCGCGCGGTCTTTCTGGCTGAGAGCATCTCGGGCGACTCGGCCTTTTCACACGGCGTAGCGTTCTGTCAGGCCGTCGAACGGGCAGCGGAGATCGACGTCCCGACGCGGGCACAATTTCTACGCACCATCCTCCTCGAACTCGAACGAATTGCAAATCACATTGCCGATGTCGGAGCGATCGCCACTGACGTAGGATTCGTGATTGCCAACGCCCATGCCGGGCGCGTACGAGAACTCGTGCTGGGCTTGAACGAGACTCTCACTGGAAGCCGCGTCCTGCGCGGAATGATCGCCATTGGCGGTGTGCGAAGGGACTTGCGGCCGGTTCAGGTCGAAGCCATCGAGAAAACTCTTAAAGTCGTGGAGTGCGAGTTCCGCGATCTGGTGGCTATCATTCAGTCTTCCGATTCCACCCGCGACCGCCTGGAGCACACAGGAATCCTGCGCCCGGAGAAGGCGTTAACCCTGGGAATTGTCGGCGTGGCGGGCCGCGCATCCGGCATCGATTGCGATATCCGGCGCGATCATCCTTACGAGGCCTATAGCCAACTTCCCTTCAAAGTCCCTGTGTACCGCGCGGGTGATGTGCGGCACCGCATGCAGGTTCGTATCGATGAGGTTGGTGAGTCGATCCAAATAATTCGCGCGGCGCTTGCACTTCTTCCTGATGGTCCGCACCGCGCTCCAACTCAGCCCATACCGCGGGGCCGCTGCGCGCTGAGTGCCGTTGAAGGGTGGCGCGGCGAGATCGTTCACTGGGTCCGGATCGGCGAAGGTAATCGCATCGAACGCTGCAAGGTAAAGGATCCATCCATCAACAACTGGCCGGCCGTTGTGGAAGCTGTCGAAGGCAATATCATTGCGGATTTTCCAGTGATCAACAAGAGTTTCAATTTGTCCTACTCGGGAACGGATCGGTAGCACGATGTTCAAGATCCTCCAAAAATCGTTCAGCGTTGGCTCCGCAACCGCCGATTATCCGCGCCTCGCGCCTCACCTGGCCGAGCAGTTTCGGGGATGCCCGGAGTTCGACTTCGCGGCTTGGAGCGATGCACGTCCCGCGGCCGAAGCCTGCCCTACCGGAGCCATCGCCCTCCACGACTCAGACGGCGTCCGCCAGGTCACCGTGGATTACGGCCTCTGCATCTTTTGCGGTGAATGCGAGCAGGCTTCTATCGATGGAGCAGTGCGCATGACCCAGCAGTTCGAGCTTGCGGTGACGGATCGCCGAGACCTGATTCTTAGGGCCGAATACACACTCCATCCCGACGGTACTCACGCGGGGCTGCAGCTGGCCGCGAACTGCCCAGTCCTTGAAGAGCCTGGTAAGCGGATTGCAGAGGCAATTCGGAATTTGCTGGGACGGTCGCTGGCGATCCGGCAGGTGGATGCAGGCTCGTGCAACGGGTGTGAACTGGAGATCGTTGCATTAAACAACCCGGTTCACGATATCGAGCGCTTCGGCATTCACTTCGTGGCCTCACCGCGTCATGCCGACATGTTGTTGGTCACGGGCCCGGTGACGCGCAACATGGAGTTGGCTTTGCGTAAGACTTTGGCAGCGACACCGGATCCGAAAGTTGTGGTGGCCGTAGGCGCTTGCGGCATCAGCGGAGGCATTTTCGGAACCAACTACGCCACTATGGGCGGAGTGGATGCAGTCATTCCCGTTGATGTCTACATCCCTGGCTGTCCGCCCCGCCCCGAAGCCCTGCTCCAGGGAATCCTGCTGGCATTAGGCCGAGTGTGGCATCGGCGGTTGGACTCCCGTCCGCACAGATTAGGCATGCGGGAGCTGCCGCCGCCGCCAGATTCGATGCCTTGATCGTCTAAAGAAATATGTTTCTTGCGTAGCGGTTGTGCCACGCCAAAATTGAGAACTCCTGCTGAATCTGGCACTTGAAGCACTCGTGCTTGACGTGTCGTTCTGATGCGAGAATGAGGTATGTTACGCCTGTTGTCGCATCTTATGACCTTGGCAACTGATCTTCTTCGCTCTCGAAGCGATCTCCTCTTCGAAAACCTCGCTTTGCGGCAGCAAGTCGCCGTATTGACCAAGCAAAATCCCCGGCCCCGGATTATGGCCTCAGAGCGAATCTTCTGGGTTGTGCTGCGACGCTTCTGGCCCCGATGGAGGCATGCGCTCTTCATTGTGAAGCCCAAGACAGTGATCGGCTGGCATCGAGCGGGTTTCAGGCTGTACTGGAAGTGGATTTCACGTAAGCATGAACTTGTCGGAAGAAAGCCCACGCCCTTAGAAATTAGGCAGTTGATCTTCCGCATGGTGGCAGAGAATCGTACTTGGGGTGCGCCCCGAATCCATGGCGAACTCAGAATGCTCGGGTTTGAGATCTCCGAGCGGACCGTACTCAGGTGGATGCGGAAGGCGCCGAGGAGTCCTAGGCAGGCGAAGGGCTGGGCGACGTTCCTGAACAATCATCGGGAAGCGATCGCAGCCATGGATTCCTTCTCGGTACCCACGCTTGCGTTCGGCGTACTCTATTGCTTTTTCGTCATTAGCCAAAGCCGCCGGCGGATTCTTCACTTCAACGTAACGCGGTATCCAACGACTGCGTGGGTTGCTCAGCAACTCCGAGAGGCTTTCCCATACGATTCTGCGCCAAGGTATCTGATCCTCGATCGTGAGCACACTTTCCATGGTGAGGTCCTGGAGACCATGGAAGGCACGGGAGTAATCCCGGTTCGTACTGCAGTTCGGAGTCCTTGGCAAAATGGGGTGGCTGAGCGATTCGTAGGCAACTGCCGTCGGGACCTGCTCGATCACGTTATCGTCCTCAACGAGCGCCACCTGAAGCGGTTGATGACCGAATACGTTCGCTATTACGACGAGGACCGGACCCATCTCGGGCTGGCGAAGCAGACTCCTGGCGAGCGCAAAGCCAACGAGTGCCTCGACGATAGTTGCGCTATCGTCTCAATGCCGCGCTTGGGTGGCCTGCACCATCGATACGATCTCGCCGCCTGAAACTGGTTGACTTGAACCAGTATCGTCGTCTCTTGCTCACTCCGGAAGTCGTTCGCCAACTGATCCCTCCCACCCCGATTTGTCGTTAGTGAATTCGCCACATTCGCCGCCGACCGGAGACGGGAGCGCAGGCCTATTCGCCTACCGCGGCTCTTCAGACCATCTCTTTACGGTAAAGAGCGGACTCTTTCTGCGCTCGGATGGCAATTTGGCGAGGGACAGCTACAAAACTGCCACATCACAAGATCGCGATCCGGGCCGTCCCAGGGAAGACTCCAGTTCTTCCTGGTTGAGTTTTCTGGGGCAGGTCACCTGGGCAGCACTATGGTGCCGTTGCAACGCTCTCCTCAGTATTCTGATTTGTCTGAGGAGCGAGTCTTCCCGCACGAAGGTCTCTCTGCTTCATCAGCAGGAAGAAGACCGGAACGAGGATGAGTACGTGGACGGTTGATGTAATCATTCCGCCAACGATAGGGGCGGCGATTGGTTTCATTACGTCTGAACCGATGCCTGACTCCCACAGGATCGGCGCAAGGCTCAGAATCACGGCGGTGACAGTCATCAGCTTGGGGCGCAGGCGCTGAACGGCGCCGGTGATGGTCGCCTGCACAAGATCGGTTTCCGTCAGCGGCGCGCCTTGCTTCAAGCGCTCTTCCAACGCTTCGTGCAGGTAGACAACCATCACGACTCCGGTCTCAACGGCGATACCGAAGAGTGCAATGTATCCAACCCATACTGCCACGCTGAAGTTGTATCCGAGCAACCATTGCAGCAGAAGCCCTCCTGACATGGCGTAGAACGTTGGGATGATGAGCACAGCAGCCTCGGCAACGGATTTGAAGACCAGATAGAGAAGCAGAAAAATGACGAAAAACACGATCGGCAGAATGATCAAGAGCCGCTGCCTGGCGCGCACCTCAAACTCGTATTCGCCAGCCCAGCGCCACGTGTAACCTGCGGGCAGCGCAATCTTCTGATGCAGCAGTGCATCGGCGCGATGGACGAAGCCGCCGTAGTCGCTCGTCTTCAGGTTCAGATAGACATAACCGGTAAGGGAGCCGTCTTCGTCGCGGATCATTGCGGGGCCGCGCGAGTAGTAGACTCGCGCAACTTCACTCACGGGAATCTGCGCGCCGGAAGGCGTCGGAATCAGCGCCTGCGACAGCGAGTTTGATGTATCACGGAAATCGTGCAGGTAGCGAACGGCAATCGGGAAGCGCTCGCGGCCTTCGATGTTTTCGGCGATGTCCATGCCGCCGATTTCTGAGGAAACCACGCGCTGGACATCGGCGACGGTGAGGCCGTAGCGCGCAGCTACCGGGCGGTTCACATCCACGTTGAGGTAGAAGCCTTGTGAAACGCGTTCGGCGTAAACCGTCGTCGCCTCGGGCATAGCAGAAAGCGCCTGCTGCATCTGTGCGCCGAGGTCCTGGATGCGATTCAAATCGGGGCCTTGGATCTTGATACCGATAGCGGTCTTGATGCCGGTGAGCTCCATGTCGAGGCGGTTTTCAACGGGCATGGTCCAGGTGTTGGTAAGGCCCGGGAACTGCAGCTTATTGTCCATCTCGCGAATGAGTTTGTCGTAAGTCATGCCGGTCCGCCACTGCTCGCGTGGCTTGAGCATGATGGTGGTGTCGTACATATCGAGCGGGGCATTGTCGGTGGCGCTGTCAGACCGGCCAACGGTTCCGAAGACGGTTGAGACCTCGGGGAACGAATGGATGATTCGGTCCTGCTGCTGCATTAGGGAGGCGGCCTGAGTGATGGAGATTCCCGGTAGCGAGCTAGGCATGTATAGGGCAGAACCTTCGTACAAAGCCGGCATGAACTGGCTGCCGAGACGAAAGCAGAGCGGAATGGTGGCCGCGAGAAAAACGAGATTAAGCACGATGACGATCTTCCAGTGACTTAGGCACCAGCGGAGCACCGGCAGATAGAGCGCCTGGCTGACGCGCGCGGCGGGATTCTTCGATTCGGGCAGCAGTTTGCCGCGCAGAAAGAACGGCATCAGCGCCGGCACCAGCGTGATGGACAGCAAAGAAGAGAAGATGAGCGCCAGAGTCTTGGTCCACGCGAGAGGGCGAAACATGCGCCCCTCCTGCGCTTCAAGCAGAAAGACGGGCAGAAATGAGACCACGATGATGATGAGTGAATAGAAGAGCGCGGGACCAACCTGCTGCGCCGCGCCGACAAGGATGCGGCGGCGTTCTGTGTCGTTGAGCTCGGTTGTCCCTTTGCGTTCAGCGATATGGCGGTAGCCGTTTTCGACGATCACGATGGCTGCATCGATGAGGACCCCGATAGCCAGTGCCAGTCCACCCAGCGACATGATGTTCGAGCTCACCTGCAGGTAATACATAGGGATGAAGGCCGCGAGAACTGCGATGGGCAGCGTGAGGATGGGCACCAGAGCTGATCGGAAGTGGAAGAGAAAGAAGATGCAGACGAAGCTGACGATTATAGCTTCGATGATCAGGTCGCGCTTGAGCGTGTGAATGGATTGGTTGATAAGCCAGGAGCGGTCATAAGCCGTAACGATCTCGACTCCCGGCGGCAGCGAGGGACCAATCTCTTTGAGCTTCGCTTTCACGCCGTCGATGACATTAAGCGCGTTGGTGCCGTAGCGCGTAACCACGATGCCTCCGACGGTTTCGCCTTCGCCCTGCCAATCGGCCGCGCCGCGGCGCACATCGGGGCCAAGCGTCACTGTGCCTAGATCGCGCACCAACACCGGCGTGCCGTTCTTGGTCGCGACCGGCACGTTCTCGAGATCGGCGACATTGCGCAGATAGCCCAGGCCGCGAATCATGTACTCGGCGCCACCCATCTCCAGTACATCGCCCCCGACTTCGTTTGTGCTCTGTCGCACGCGATCGATAACTGTCGAAGCCGGAATGCCGTAGGAGAAGAGCTTCTGCGGATCGAGATTCACCTGGTACTGGCGCACAAACCCGCCGATGGTTGCGACCTCGGCCACACCGGGAACTGTTTCCAGCTGATAACGCAGAAACCAGTCCTGGAGTGAGCGCAGATCAGCGAGGTTGTGCTTGTGGGTGCGGTCGACAACAGCGTATTCGTAAACCCACCCGGCGCCGGTAGCGTCCGGGCCAATCGACGGATGAACGTCTGATGGCAAACGCCCGGCAAGCTGCTGCATATATTCCAGGACACGCGACCGCGCCCAGTATAGATCGGTGCGATCGTCGAAGATAACGAAGACACAGGAATCGCCGAACATGGTCTGTGCGCGCACATCTTTCACATGCGGGGCAGCAAGCAGTGCGGTGACGATGGGATACGTAACCTGGTCCTCGACCACATCGGGCGGCTCGCCGGGCCAGTTTGTGTGAACGACCACCTGCACGTCACTGATATCTGGTAGGGCATCGAGCGGCACCCGCTGCAACGACCACACGCCCGCAACCGTCAGCAGAATGGCGGCGATGAACACCAGAAACGGGTTGCTCGCGCACCATGCAATGATTCGCTTGATCATCACATACCTCCCGTGGCATCGACGGTGAACCTTTTGGTCGCGACGGTGGCTCCCGCCCGCTGAACGGTGACCGTGACCTGCCACGTGCCGCCGGAGTCCAACTCAATGGGCCCCTCATAAATGCCTTGACTTTTGGCGCTGAGCGAGGCTGCAGCGTGCTCAGCAGCCATACCCATTGCCGGCATGGCGGGCATAAATAACATGACCGAAACCTGCACTCCGTCTTCGGGTTTTCCGTCTGCGCCAGTGAGCTTGATGCGCACTGTGTTCTTGCCTTTCTGCGGGGTCGATGGCTCGGTGGTCATTTCAATCTTGATTGGTTCGGGCTGCGAGCCAGACGTCTTCGACTGCGCTGGGGAAGAGGTCGCGTTCTGCCCTGGAGGAGTGAACGATCCCAGCGCCGCTTGCAACTGAGCCTCGGAATCCACCAGGAAGTTCGCCGAGCTTACGACGCGATCTCCAGGCTGAAGTCCCTTGAGGACGATGACGGAGTCGTCGATCTGCGGGCCGATGTGGATCTCGCGCGGCTCGAGATTGCCTTCGCCGTGATCAATGAATGCAATGGCTCGCGAGCCGGACTGGAGAACAGCGGACGCAGGAATAACGAGTTGCTTTCCAAGCGGGAGGTTGATGTCGACATTTACGTACATCCCCGGCTTGAGCACCACACTGGGATTGCGGAAGATAAGCCGTACGCGCACGGTGCGCGTTGCCGGATCGACCTGCGGAAGAATCTGGTCTAGGCGACCGTTGAACTCGCGACCCGGATACGCGTCGACTGTGACCTGTGCCGGATCGCCTGGTCTCAAGCGGCCCACCGCGTCCTGAAAGACATTGGCGTAGACCCACACCGTCGAGAGATCGGCGATGGTGTAGAGCTTGGTGTCTGGCTGAACGTAGGCGTTGGGCAATGCGTTGCGCTCGATAATGAAACCGGATGCCGGTGAATCGACCGCGATCTCTCGTTCGACCCTGCCGGTCTGTTCAAGTGAAGTGACGACTGTGGCCGGAACGCCGAACTGGCGCAGGCGCTCTTGGGCGGCATCCAGCAGCCAGCCGCTTTCCTGCACGGCCATTCCATGCGAGTCGGGGGCGAGAGTCCTCTGGTTTTGCCGAGCGAGAAGGTATTCCTGCTCGGTGCTAACCAGGTCGGGGCTGTAGATGGTGAAGAGACGTTGCCCCTTCTTCACGTACTGATAAGTCGCGTTCGCGTAGACACTCTGAATCCATCCAGCGAAGCGCGTTTGCACGTAGGAAAGGCTCTGCTCATCCATGTCCACGTTGCCGGGAACGCTGAGCTTGTCGTTGACAGTTTTCATCTGTGCGACGGCCGTAGTCACGGAGATCTGCTGCAAGCGTTGCGGCGAAATCTGGATGGGGCCGAGTTGCGGTTCCGTGCTGGCCGGTGCCGCGCCTTGCGGGACTGATGCGCTTGAAGCCGCTGGACCATGCGCCACCACCGGATCGCCAGTCTGTGCGGCGGGCACGGGATTACTGCGATGTAGGAGCAGATAGCCAACTCCCGCCGCGAGTGCAACGCAGGTTGCCAGAGCCATAAAGAATGCTTGCCGATATGCGCGGTCGCTCATTGATTCTTCTCCTGCGTTGCTGCTTTTGGTTGTTGTGTCGTTGCGTCGATCGGTGCGCCGACGGCGAGTTCAAGGTCGGCCATGCTCGCTGCAAAGTCGCCCATCGACTGAAACCACGCGAGATTCACGTCGATCACGGCCATTTGGCTGTCGAGCAGGTCGAGAAGATCGGTCTGGTTGTTCTCGTATGCGATCACCGCGGCATGCAGCGTCGCCTCCGCCTGCGGCTCAAGCGAATCGTGGTAGACACGCGCCAGCCGCTGCGCTTCGCGCGCCTCAGCGAGAGCTTCTTCAATCTGGCCGAAGACCGCGTTGCGCATCGCCGAGACTTCGGCGTCTTGCTCCGTAACCTTGACCGTCGACTCGCTTATCTCAGCATCGTGCTTGCGCCGATTCAGCCACGGCAGTGTGACGGAGCCCTCAATCATGTAATTGTTGCGGGGATTGTTTCCCGTCGGCATCAGCATGTATCCGCCCGCGACGCTGAAGTCGGGCACATTAGCTTTGTGGGCAAGAGCCTCTTCTTTGCGGCTCTTGTCGACGGCTGCCTGCGCTTCAAGCAAATCGGGGCGTGACACGAGCGAGAGCTGCATCAATTGCTTTTCCGCCGGCAGATCGGTGCCGATCCCAAAGTCGCCCTCGACGCGAATCGGCGTCGCCGGATCGCGGCCGAGCAACGTGTTCATGCGAATGCGTGCAACTTCTGCATCGCGTTCGAAGTGGATCATGTGCTCTTCAAGCCGCGTCATTGCAAGCTGGGCTTTCAGCACATCCTGTTGCGGAACCTTGCCAACCGTGTACTTGATGCGCGCCGCTTCAATGGCCTGGCGCGCGATGTCCACATGCTGGTCGTGGATGCGCATTTCTTCCTGCGCCAGCAGAAGATCGAAGAAGGCCTTGCGAACCTCGACCCGAACTCGCAGGCGCACAGACCCAAGCTCGTCGTTGGCTACGGTCACTTCCGACTGCGCGATGCTGGTTTGGAGGGGTCTCTTTCCCGGGCCCGGCAGTGATTGGCTCAACATCAGCATGTTCTGCGCAGCGTTCAAGTCCCAGGGCTTGCTGAGCGGCACCTGCCAGTTGCGAACCATGAACTGCGGATCGTCGAGTCTGCCCGTCGTTGGAACATGCGCCTCAGCCATCGCGACTTTGCGCGTTGCGACGTGAATCTCAGGGTTTTCGGCCAGGGCGATTCGTTCGATCTCGTCGAGAGTCCGCGCCGGCGCCAAGGGCTCCGGAGTTTTTGGCGTATCGATGATCGCGCTGAAGGCAATCAGCGGGTCGCGCGGGTCGGACCGTTGTGCGAAGCCGCAGCTTGCGGGCGCAAAAAGGGCAAAAATGCAAAGTAGTGCGAAAAGAGTTTTCATTCCCCCCTCGAATCGATGGGCGGTTCATAGCATGGACACCCGTTACCAAGCGCACAACGCACGTTGCGGCACGCGAATGCTCAGTCAGGAATCGAGGGAGTGATCAGATTCGAAGGATGGTACTGGCGCCAGACAGTGATCGTGGAGGAGGCGCCTCAGACGGATTTGGTCCCTGTACTGCCCCTCCGGAAAAGTCCGGGAGTTTTACGGAAACCAGTGTCCGTGATGAGCCAGAGGGAAGATTGATTGTTGCGACCCGGCCGGGCGGTACAGCGGTTTCGGAGGACTGCAAGTGGCAGCAAGGATGGGCCGCAATCATTGCCGAATCGCATTCCGTCATCATCGCGTGGCAGCAGGAGCGGCAGGGCACAGGAGAGATGCAGGCGAGTGCTGGGCCAGCGGCCCCGAGGGCCACAATCGCCAGCATAAAGATCGCGCCTTTTCTCCCCATGGGCATAGTGTACCCTGATCGCCTTTATTCCACTTTGCGGGGAAGGCGGCTCGTTTGCAGTGACTAGGATCACATGCCCATCAAAGTGAAACTGCTTTCGCAAACACCTTCGTCTCCTGAAATCTCGCACTTGATGTCCACGGTGAATTCAAAAACGGATGTGCGTGGCCAAAACTCTGAACTGCCGCTGAATCAAGTAGTTGAAACACTTATCCTGAGCGGTTGTTTTCGATGCGAGAATAGGGCTATGCCACGCTGGTTGACGCTTTTGGTGATATTAGCTTCTAGGTTCCTGCGTTCCCGCCGTGACCTTCTTCTGGAAAACCTAGCCCTACGGCAGCAGCTCGCTACGTTGACAAAGCGGCATTCCCGAGCCCACCTCGCCGCATCTGACCGGATCTTCTGGGTTCTGTTACGGCAATTCTGGTCCGGATGGAGAGGGGCCCTTGTTATTGTGCAGCCGGAGACGGTCATCCGATGGCACCGGACCGGATTCAAGCTCTACTGGAAATGGATCTCACGAAAACACGTGGTTGTCGGAAGAAAACCCACGAGTCGCGAAGTGCGCGAATTGATCTTCCGGATGGTGGCCGAGAATCGCAGTTGGGGCGCGCCGCGAATTCATGGCGAATTGAAGATGCTTGGCTTCGAAATCTCGGAACGAACCGTACTCCGATGGATGCGGAAGGCTCCGAGGGATCCGGAGCCGGCAAAACGGTGGGCGACTTTCTTGAACAATCATCGGGAAGCAATTGCGGCCATGGACTTCTTCTCGGTGCCGACGCTCACCCTCGGCGTGCTCTACTGTTTCTTCGTCATTAGCCATGACCGGAGGCGAATTCTACACTGCAACGTCACACGGTATCCAACGACTGCGTGGGTTGCTCAGCAACTCCGAGAGGCTTTCCCATTCGATTCTGCGCCAAGGTATTTGATACTCGATCGTGAGCGCACTTTCCATGGTGAGGTCCTGGAGACCATGGAAGGCTTGGGAGTAATCCCGGTTCGCACCGCGGTCCGAAGTCCCTGGCAGAATGGCGTAGCAGAGCGATTCGTCGGAAATTGCCGCCGTGATCTGCTTGATCGCGTGATCGTGCTCAACCAGCGCCATCTGAAGCGCCTCATGAATGACTACATCTCCTACTACCACGAAGATCGGACCCACCTCGCACTAGCGAAGGAGACGCCTGCCGGACGTGAAGCCGAAACGAATCTCGGACCGCACAGCAAAGTCGTTTCTATGCCGAGAATAGGCGGCCTTCATCATCGATACCGTCTGGCCGCGTAATGCCTCCGGTCCAAAACCGAAATTGTCGTTCAACTGGCCGAGGGGATCGTGTACTTGCCGCTTCCTCCTGGCTCCATTCTTTCGTCTCGGTCCCGTAAAGTCGTCACTGGCCAGGACAGAGAACCAGCCCCAAAACAAGCTCAGAACTCCATGCCCGGTGCCTCTTTACGGTAATGAGCAGGTCATTTCTCAGCGCGGATGGCAATTTGGCGAGGGACAGCTACAAAATCATCTACACCTGTGTAGCGGTAAAAAGCAGATGCGTGACCGGAATTGGCTATATCGCTTGAATAATCTAAGGTTTACGATGGTCGGGGCGGAGGGATTCGAACCCCCGACCCTCTGCTCCCAAAGCAGATGCGCTACCAGACTGCGCTACGCCCCGATGCCCGAATCTGATTGTATCGCGAAGAAAACTCTCGCAACAATGAAGATGCTGGAACGACTGCCTGGCAATCGATAGCATTACGTTCAGCGGTGCGCCAGCCACAGTATGAGCCACAAGAACAACACGGCCGGCAGCGCAAAGACGGCGCCGAGCACGCAGGCCAGCAGAACCAGAAAGATCCAATCGCGCCCGGTGTGCCGCCGCGGTTCCCGCAGGTGCCGGTGGAGCAGGCGCAGGTTGCGGCGGTTGGCCTTCCAGACCACGTCGAAGATGTCGCCCAGCACCGGAATCGATCCCACTAACACGCCGATGCCGAGATTTACAGTCATGCGCACAAGTGCGACATAAGGAACGCCGCGCATCCAGGCGGCCAGCGGAATCACCAGCGAGAGCACGCCCGCAAGCACGTCGCCCAGCCCCGGGATCAGCCCGATGATGCCGTCAATGCCGAAGCGGAATCTGGTTCCGGGCACGCGAAACAAATCGTCGAGGACATACTCGAGCCTGCGGAGCGTCTCGTCACGAAAAAGCCACGCGCCGCGCTGCCAGCGCTCGGCTGGAGCAGGCATTGCAGCGCCCTTGGGCAGCTTATCGTCGTCGGGTGAGAGGGGGAGTTCTGCCATTCATAGGCTCTCTTTGAGCGCCGCCCCAGCCGCCGGCGGCGAATCAGGAAAAGCTGCTTCGATGGTACAATCAAGGGGTTACGGCGGCTATAGTTCAGCGGCAGAACGCCTGACTGTGGCTCAGGATGTCGTGGGTTCGATCCCCACTAGCCGCCCCAAGGTATAACATCAATTAATTCACTTATTTGCATGTTTTCCAGGTTTTCCATTGGGCAATATGGGCCAACAAGTATGGCACAATTGCTTCATATGCCGCCGCTGGCTCTTTGTCGACGTCATCGCCAGGAATGCAAGGCCGGACACCCGCAAAATTTCCGCACGTCAGAATTCGAGGAACGCAAGAAGGGCTGGAGACGCTGCGAATGCCCAATCTTTGCATCGGGAACTCTTCAGAAAACGTTCAAGCGACAGAACACTGGACAGTGGGGATGGGCAGCTCGCGCCGCCGCTGCTTCCGAGCTGGCTGGCTTATGGACCACACGCATCGAAACCTCGACTCAACCAGAGGATTCCGAAAGAGCTAGAATCACGGTCAACCACGCATAGTTAGCCTTTTTGGCGAAGCGCAAGAATCGTAACATCGCGCCGAACACCTTTGCGAAGTATCGGACCTTCTCCCGCCAGCTTGCGACCTATTGCGAACACTGCGCCTGCATCTACGCTGACCAACTAACAGTAAGCGACATGGATCGCTTCTACGCAAGTTGGAAGGACGGCGTCCGGTCCAAAGCAAAGAAACTCGAACGGCTCAAGGCGTTTGTCAAATTCTGCGTCAAACGCGAATGGATTGCCAAGGACATCGCAGACGACCTTCAGGCTCCGCAGGGCTCATCCGTCACGGTTCCCAAATCGCCTTTCACTGACGGAGAACTCGAGAAGCTTTACGCCGCCTGCGAAAAGATCGGGCCACAATTGAAGCAAGGACCCGGTTATCGCACGTGGAGCGGAATCGATGAAAGAGACTTTGTTGACCTCTCTATCTACACCGGCTTGCGTCTCTCTGATGTGGCGACCTTCGACATAACAAAACGTCTGAAAGGTAATGATGTTTTCCTTCGCATGCACAAGACGAAACGGCCACTGTTTACATGGATACCGGACTGGCTTACCGAGCGCCTGCGCGCACGGTAGAAAGTTCACGGGCCGTTGATCTTTGCTGCAGGCGTTACCCACAACAGCAGCCCAAAGAAAAGCAGCCGGAGCACTAGGGAGATCGTTACGAAATGCACGGTATTGATGTCAGCAACAGGGGCGATTGGATCTATTCTTACAACACCCCCCAGGCCGACTACCGCATTGGCGCGGCGGCCGGTGCCATTGACCTCGGGTACGCTCTGAATCGCTTCAGCGAAGTGCGTGGCGGCTACGACATTGGATACCTCAATTACAGCCTCAAGCTGGGCACCCCGGAATTCTCATCAATTGATGGCGAAGTGAGAGCGGCACGTTTTCGACTTATTACCGATCGCCGTGACGATCCAATCATTCCAAGAGCCGGTTACTATGGACGGGCGGATTTCCGCTGGTCGAATATGAGCCCGGGAGCACCGGCCGCATTTCCAAATCTGGAGATGAAAGCGGAGTTCTTCAAACAGGTCTCCAGCCCAGGATCTGTCTCGCAGGCCTCGATCGGAACAACCTATTGACAATGCACACAGAGGGAACCGGGATCAGAACACTTCGCCTAACAGGCGGATTCCTTCGCGGATCTCGCGCTCGTTGAGGCGGGCATAGCCGAGGAGAAATCCAGGCGGCGACGGATGTTTGAGGTAGCAATGTGAGATGCCGTAGATGCCGACGCCGCGTTCTGCTGCGCGGGCCACGATCTCCTTTTCCGAGACGCGTTTTTGGGGCCACAGGACCATCTGTGCGCTGGCGCCGTCTCCGGTGATCTGCACGCGATCGCCGAGGTAGCGATGGATGGCGTCAAGGAGCGCGGCGCGGCGAGCGGAGTTTCTGCGGCGCAAATGGCGGAGATGGCGCTGGTACATTCCATTGGCGATGAACTCTGCGAGGACTTGCTGCTCGAGCGAGGCGGAGTGGAGATCACTGAGCCATTTGGCAGCGGTGAAAGCGGGAAGCAGCGACTCAGGCGCGACGAGATAGCCGATGAGCAGGGCGGGAAAGATGGTGCGGGAGAAGGTGCCGATGTAGACGACGCGGCCTTCGCGGTCGAGGCCCTGGAGGGATTCGAGGGGACGGTCGTCGTAGCGGAATTCGCCGTCGTAATCATCTTCAATGATGACGGCGTTGCGGCGGCGGGCCCAGGCGAGAAGGGCGAGGCGGCGTTCGAGGGGGAGGATGGTGCCGGTAGGGAACTGGTGGGATGGGGTGACGAAGGCGATGCGGGCATCGCTGGGCAGGAGGGCCGGATTGAGGCCATCACGATCGACAGGCACGGGGCGCAGGCGGGCGCCGGCGGCGCGGAAAGCTCCGCGTGCGCCATCGTAATTGGGGTTCTCAATGGCCACGTGATCGCCGGGTCGAACAGGACGCCGATGACCAGGTCGAGGGCCTGCTGCGATCCGTTGACGATGAGGACCTGGGAAGGATTGCAGACGACGGCGCGGGAGCGGCGAAGGTGTGCGCAGACGGCGGAGCGAAGTTCCGGATTGCCCACTGCCGAACCGTAATCGAACTGGCGCGCGGTGGCTTTGCGCGCCGCCCGCGCCAGTAGCCGGCGCCAGCTTTCAAATGGAAAGGTCGCGAGATCGCTGCGGCCGTAGGCGAAGTTGTAGCGGGGAGC
>Ga0265339_10001028_pt1 | contig 21256 bp, 14 predicted proteins | sample 4CB219metaG_FD_202085 | JGI IMG/M metagenome (GOLD analysis project Ga0265339, IMG submission 202085) | Rhizosphere microbial communities from Carex aquatilis grown in University of Washington, Seatle, WA, United States - 4-CB2-19 metaG | ecosystem: Host-associated > Plants > Roots >... | reverse complement strand
GAGGCGGTTGGCGGGCGCGGGGAACAGCAGCCGGCCGAGGAAGGAGAGCATGGCACGCATACTCCTGGTAGATGACAATCAGGACAGCCGTTTTGCCGTCGTCGAGACCCTGCGCAAGCTGACCGATCACGCCATCGAGGAGGTGGACAGCGGGCCGGCGACGCTCGAGCGCGTGCGCCGCAGCGACTACGACCTCGTGCTGCTCGACGTGCAGATGCCGGGCATGGACGGTTTCGAGGTCTGCCGGCGCCTGCGCGCCGACGACCGCACGCGCCGGCTGCCGGTGCTGTTTCTGACCGCGACGCACTACCAGGTCGAGAGCCGGCTCAAAGGTTTGGAGGTCGGCGCCGACGACTTCATCGTGCAGCCGATCAGCAATCAGGAGCTCGTCGCGCGCATCAAATCGGTGCTGCGCGTGAAGGCGCTGGCCGACGAGATCCGGCAGCACAACACCGAGCTCGAGAGCAAGGTGCGCCAGCGCACCGTCGACGTCGAGAAGCTGGCCAACCAGTTGCGCGCCGAGCGCGACATCCTGCGCGAGACGTTCGACGTGTTCGACGAGGGACTGTCGCTGGTCGGGCCGTCGGGCGCGCTCGAGGTGGTGAACGCCACCGGGCGCCGCCTCTACGACTCGCCGGCGCGCGGCGAGCTCGAGTCGCTCGCGCGCGAGACCATCGAGAAGGCGGCGCCGTGCGAGACGTCGGTGATCCAGGGCGGCCGCGCCTACGTCGCGCGCGCGTTGCCGGTCTCGGGCGGCCGCGCCGTGGTGTTCGTCCGCGACATCACCGAGGACCGCGACCGCGAGGTCCGCCGGCTTCAGGCCGAGAAGCTGGCGTCGATCGGCATGCTCGCCGCCGGCGTCGCCCACGAGATCAACAACCCGGCGGCGTTCGTGCTCGCCAACATCGAGGCGCTGGTCGCGCAGATGCGGCTCATCGAGGAGAAGGTGCGCGAGCTGCCCGGCGTGGCCGGCAGCAGCACCGCGGGCGAGGTCGGCGCGGTGCTGTTCGAGGCCACGGCGATGCTGCAGGAGTCGAAGGAGGGCATGGTCCGCATCCACCGCATCGTGCGCGATCTCGGTTCGTTCTCGCACGCCGACGACGATTCGACGGCGCCGATCAACGTCAACGCCGCCGTCGAATCGGCGCTGACCATGCTGCGCAACGAGCTCAAGTATCGCGCGCGTGTCGAGCGCGACCTCCGCGCGACGTCGGCGGTGCGCGCGAACTCCGCTCGCCTCGGGCAGGTATTCCTGAACCTGATCATGAACGCCGCGCAGGCGCTCGATGAGTCGGGCATCAAGCGCAACGTCGTGTCGGTCAGCAGCTTCGAGGACGGGGGCAACGTCGTGGTGACGGTCCAGGACAACGGCCCGGGCATCCCGCCCGAGATCATCACGCGCATCTTCGATTCGTTCTTCACCACCAAGCCGCGCGGCGTAGGCACCGGCCTCGGCCTGCCGATCTCGCAGGGCATCGTGCGATCGATGGGCGGCGAGATCTCCGTCGAGAGCCGGCCGGGTGCCGGGTCGATCTTCCGCGTGCGCCTTCCCGCGGTGGCGGCGCCGGTGGTGGCGGTCACCGCCGAGACCACGCTGCCGTCGCGCGGGTACTCACGCCGGCGCATCCTGGCGATCGACGACGAGGCCTTGCTGCTGAAGGCGTATCGGCGCATGTTGGGCGACATGCACGACGTCCAGACCGCCGTCGGTGCGCAGGAGGCGCTGCGCGTGCTGGCCAACGATCGCCAGTTCGACGCGATCCTGTGCGACCTGCAGATGCCCGACGTGTCGGGCGCCGAGCTCTACGGCATCGTGCGGCTGCGATACCCCGGCCTCGCCGAGCGGTTCATCTTCGTGACCGGCGGCGCCTTCTCGAGCGATGCCAAGCGCTTCCTCGAGGAGTCGGCGTGTTCGGTGATCAACAAGCCCTTTCGCGTCGAGGAGCTGCTGGCGATGATCGAAGCCAAGATCGAGGCTTCGCTGGCGGCCGGCGAGCGCGCGCCCGCCGACACGCCCGTGGCCGTGGCCTAGTGAGCGGCGCGGGAGCCTCGTCCGCGCGCCCGCGCAAGCTGGTGGTCGCGGCGCTGATCCGTCAGGACGGGAGTCGCGGGCCGATCCTGATGTCGCGCCGTCGCGCCGATCAGGCGCTGCCGCTGCTCTGGGAGTTTCCAGGTGGCAAGGTCGAGCCAGGCGAGGCTCCCGAGCAGGCGCTGGCGCGCGAGGTACGCGAAGAGCTGGGCTGCGGTGTCGCTGTCGGACGGATCCACGACGTGGTTTTCCACGCCTATCCCGACTACGACGTCTACCTGCTGGTCTATCCGTGCTCGATCGTCGAAGGCACCCCGAGCGCCGTCGACGTCGCCGAGATCGCCTGGGTCGAGCCCGAGCGGCTGCCCGATCTCGATCTCCTCCCCGCCGACTATCCCCTGGCGCGGCGGTTGGCTGCCGAGAGCGCTTAGGAAGGACCTTCGGCTTCAGCGTCACCCTTGCTTCAGCGAGTCACCCTCTCCCGTCTGCGGGAGAGGGCCGGGGTGAGGGCAGGCCTTGCGAGAGTTGAGGGTCGCAGGGCCGGGGTGAGGGCAGGCCTTGCGAGCGGCGACGCTGCTTGAGGCCTGAGGCCCGCCTGTTCTATGGTGCGCCCCGGGATGATGTCGGAACGGGTTAGAGCGATCGGGCGGTTTGCGCGCAGTCACATTCCGGAGCTGGTCGTCGTCGCGTTCGGCCTGGGCCTGCGGATCTCGCTCACCAAGACCTTCGACGTCACGCTCGGCTACGACTACCCGGCGCACCTGCAGTTCGCGAAGTACATCCAGGAGCACTGGCGGATCCCGCCGTACACCCTGAATTACTCCGCGTACAACCCGTCGCTTTACTACTGGCTCGCGGCCTTCCTGATGAATCTCGGTTGCTCGGTGCAGGCGGTGGGGCGCGTCGCCATCATCTTCTCCTGCCTGCAGCTCTTGGTGATGTGGGTCGGTCTGGAGATGTACTTGCGCGAATCGCGCCTGGCGCGCGTGCTGGCGCTGATCATGTTCGCGACGCTGCCGGGTGCGCTGCACATCGCCGGATTCTTCTCGAACCACACCCTGCACGATTTCGCGTGCACGACGGGCATGGTGCTGCTGGCGCAGGTCTTTCTCCGGCGCGGGCGCGCGGTGGTCCGCTGCGCGATCGGCGGCGGATTCGCGATGGGCGTGGCGATGTTGACCAAGGTCTCCGGCGTGTCGGTGCTGGAGGCGCTGGTGCTGGCGCTGGCGATCGCGGTCTTGCGCGCGCGCGCGCGCAAGGAGACGGCCCGCGCGCTGATGCCGGGCGCGGCGCTGGTGTTCGGGGTCGTCGCGCTGGTCGCCGGCTGGCACTACGTGCGCCACAAGGTCATGTATGGCGGGTTCGTGCTCATCGCCTTCGACATGTACAAGGACGTCGAACCGGCCTTCAAGATCCCCTACCTCGATCGGCGCACGTTCGGCTTCGTCGGTTACTGGGACACCGATATCTACGGGACACCGTTCTGGCCGTCCGCTATCAGGCCCCGTCCGCGCTTCTGGCCGCAGCTGATGATCACCACGTTCAGCGACTACTTCAATTTCGCGTTCGTGCCCAGGCCCAAGCCACGAGAGCCGACCATCAACATCAACGGCAAACCGATGCGGACTGCCGCCATCGGGCCGGCCCAGGCGGCGGCCGTCGGCGGAACGATCCTGGCGGCGCTGCTGGTCGCCGGCTGGCTGGTATCGGCGCGGACGTTGTGGCGGCGCGAGGACTGGCCGCGCCTGTTTCTGATCCTCACCGCCATGTTCGTGGTGGTGAATCAGCTGCACTTCGCGGTGAAGTACCCGTTCGACAACCACGGCGTGATCAAGGGGACGTACCTGCAGTTCGCGGGGCCGGTCATGTGCGCGGTCACGGCGCTGGCGATCAGCTGGCTCTGGAATCGCCGTCACCCGATCACGCGCGCACTGGCCGTCGTCGGGATGGCCGGGATCGCTCTTTCCGCCAGCTACAGCATTTACGCCAAGGTGGTCGTCCCGCTCTGGGGTTAACCGCCAAGACGCCAAGAGCGCCAAGCCTTGGCGGTTTCTTATCTCTTCGGTGCTAGGACGGCGACTCGGAGACCGGCGCCGGCTCCGCGGACTGATCCGCGATCGGCGCGTGCGCCTCCGGAGCGGCTTCGGGAGTCGAATCGGAAGACCCATTGGATGGCGGCGCCGGCGCAGCCACCTCGGCCGCCGGCGCGCCCGGCAGGATCGGGTGGCGCAGCGCCTCGCGCTGGGCGGCGCGCGCCGCCTCGGTCGCGTCGCGCTTGCATGCGCCGCACAGCGACGGCTCGGCCCAGTTGCCGAGGTGGGTCTGCAGCTGGCTCTCGGGCGGCCAGTAGATCGCTGTCGCGCAGCGCGAGCAGGGGATCTCGTGGGTCTTGCGGTCCTTGAGGAACTCGATGCACGCCTCGCAGCGCCGCTCGGGCGGCCGTGGCTCGCGCCGGCGCTTGCGGTTGCGCCCGCGGCCCTTGCGGCCTTTGCCCTGTCCCTGGCCCTGTGCCGGTCCCGGCGCGCCGTTGGCAGGTGCCTCGGCGCCAGCCGCGGGCACACCGGGCTCGGTCGCTTCGGCAGCACCCTCGGTCGCGGCGCCGGCGGCCATCGCGGTTGCGTCGCTCGCGCTCGCGCCCGCCTCGGCCGGCGCCTCTGGCGCCTCCGGTTTCTCGTCGTCCTTCACCACCGGCCGCACGCCCGCGGCCAACTGCTGCGCGCTGGTCCAGGTCCAGGTCCCCGTGCAGTGGTCGGTCTTGCACGGAACCTGACGATCCTCGAGCTCACCCAGCTCCTTTTCGCACTCCGCGCAGTAGTGCGGATAGGGATCGCCAGTCTTGCCCCGGACCGCGCGAGCCAGCTGGGCGCCACGCTTGTCGGTCCAGGTACGCTTGCAGGTCGTCCGGCGGCAGGGCCGCTCGACGTCCTTGAGCTTGCTGTAGATGTCGAGGCAGCTCTGGCACATGCGCGCCGCCGCCTTGGGCACCGGCTTGCCGGCCAGACAGGCGTCGAGCTGATCGCCGCGCGACCAGGTCCAGGTCTTCTTGCAGCCCGACGTGCGGCAGCGCACCTCGCGATCGGCGATGGCGCCGAATACGGTCTTGCACTCGTCGCACATTCGGCGCGGCGGCTCATTGGGCTTGCCGGTCGCGTAGGCCTGGATCTGTTCGTCGGCCGTCCAGGTCCATTTGTGCTTGCAGCCGTTGATGCCGCAGCTCACCTGCCGGTTCTTCAGCTTCTTGAAGACGCCGTCGCACGGCCCGCACATCCCCTCGGGAGCGGCGGGCTCGACGTCGGGCGCGCCGGCCAAGAGCTGCGCCTTTTTCGTGAAGACCGACGACCGGGTGCAGCCTGGCACCGAGCAGGGGATGGGCTTGTCTTCGAGCGCGGCCAGCTTTTCCTGGCAGCGCCCGCACAGGACAGTCGGCGCAGGCTGCTTGGTCGCGAACGCGGTCAGCTGCGCGGCGATGGGCCAGGTCCAGGTGCCGTCGCAGCCCGGACGCGCGCATGCGCGCTCCGTGTCGTGCAGGCTTGCGAACTTCTCGCGGCACGGGTCGCACATCCCCGACGCCGGGTCGTTGGGATCGGGCGCTGCGCGTCCCCCGAGCTTGAGGCCCTTGCCGGCGCCTGCGAGTGAAATCCAGGTGCGGGTACACCCGTGCACCGAGCACGGGAGAGACTTCGCGCCGAGACGATCAGCTAACGTGAAACCGAGGGAGCCCATCGGAGGAACGGCCTATGCTGACCGACAGACCCCCCCTGGGGCAAGTGCAAATACGACCCGATGCGGGGTGGCCCCGACCCGTCCCCGACCTGGCCCTGGATGCCATCGTCTCCTCGGTTACGAGAGTGGAACATCGGTTGAACAATATCGTTCGGAACGGTAGACATCGCCTCCCAGACCATGCAAATCACGATCGAAGACATCTCGCCGGTAGAGAAAAAGGTGGATTTCGAGCTCCCTTGGGCCGACGTGGCGCCCAAGCTCGACAAGGCTTATTCGGATCTACGGCGAGACGTGCGACTCAAGGGCTTCCGCCCCGGGAAGGTGCCGCGCGCGATCGTCGAGCGCATGTACAAGCGCCAGGTCGAGGACGAGGTGGCACGCGACCTGATCGAGTCGTCGCTGGGCCAGGCGATCCAGGAAAAACAGATTCAGCCGGTGGCGCCGCCGACCGTCGACAACCTGGAGCTGAAGTCGGGCTCGCCGTTCAAGTTCAGCGCGCGCGTCGAGGTGCGGTCACAGGTCGTACCCAAGGACTACTCGGGCGTAGAGCTGACCAAGCGCAAGGCCAAGGTCAGCGACGAGCAGATTGCCGAGGCGCTCGAGAATTACCGCCGCCGCCTGACCGAGTACAAGCCGGTCGAGGGGCGCACCGAGACCGCGCCGACCGACGTGCTGATGGTGGAGGTGCACGGCAAGGTCGGCGAGCACAAGATCAAGCGCAAGCAGCTGGCGGTCGATCTCGAGGACGAGACCGGCGGGGCGCTGCCGGGACTGGCGTCACGGCTGCGCGGGCTTCCGATCAACTCGTCGGAGATCGAGGTCAGGTTCAACCTGGCCGACGACATCGCGCAGCGGGAGCTCGCGGGCCGCGCGGTCGATTTGAAAGTCACAATCAAAGAGGCGCGCGAGAAGAAGCAGCCGGCGATCGATGACGAGATGGCCAAAGATACCGGCGAGGCCGAGACGCTCGACGGCCTGCGCGACAAGATCCGCGAGCGCCTGATCGAGAACGACGAGCAGCGGATCAAGCGCGAGATGATCCAGACCCTGGTCAAGCACCTGGTCAAGGTCAACGAGTTCCCGATCGCGCCCGCGCTGGTCGAGCGGCACGCGCAGGCGATCGTCAACCGCGCCAAGAGTCAGCTCATGATGGCCGGCATCGACGTCGAAGGGCAGAACTTCGACGAGGCGAAGATGCGCCAGGAGTTCCGCGCCGACGCCGAGGAAGAGGCGCGCGGCACGATCCTGGTGCAGGCGATCGCCGAACGCGAGGGCGTCACCGCGACCGACGCCGACATCCAGAAGCGGGTCGCGGAGATCGCGGCTTCGCGCCAGGAGAATCCGAAGAAGCTGCGCGCCGAGCTCGAGAAGGACCACCGCATCCACCAGGTCCGCAACCAGATCATCGAGCAGAAGACGCTTGATATGCTGATCGCCCAGGCTAAGATCACCGACGAAGATCCGGCCAGATTGATCGTCACCCCCGACGAGGCGGCAGCAGAGGCCGCCGCAAAGAAACGGATAAAGCCATGAGCAACCGCCACCCCTTCGGTCCCTTCGACGCGCCGCCGCCCGCCACGGGCAACTTCATCATCCCGACCGTCATCGAGCAGACCCACCGGGGTGAACGCGGCTGGGACATCTTCTCGCGCCTGCTCAAGGACCGGATCATCTTCCTCGGTACCGCGGTCGACGATCAGGTCGCCAACATCATCATCGCTCAGCTCTTGTTCCTAGAGAGCGAGGACCCGGACAAAGACGTCATGCTCTACATCAACTCGCCGGGCGGCATGGTGACGGCGGGGATGGCCATCTACGACACCATGCAGTACGTGCGCCCGGACGTGGCGACGTTCTGCATGGGCCAGGCGGCGTCAATGGGTGCGTTTCTGCTGGCCGCGGGCGCCAAGGGCAAGCGTTTTTCGCTGCCGCACGCGCGCATCCTGATCCACCAGCCGCTGGGTGGTTTCCAGGGGCAGGCGACCGACATCGACATCCACGCGCGCGAGATCTTGCGCACGCGCGACAAGCTCAACGAGCTCCTGGTCAAGCACACCGGCCAGCCGCTCGACCGCATCAAGTCCGACACCGAGCGCGACTACTTCATGAGCGCCATCGAGTCGAAGGAATACGGCATCATCGACGAGGTGCTCGTCCAGAAGCCCGGCGCATTGGCGACCAAGTAGGCGGCAAAGTAGGGCTGCAAATAGGGCGGCAAAGTAGGGTGGCAAAGTAGGGCTGCAAGTAGGGCTGCAAGTAGGGCGGCAAGTAGGGCTGCAAGTAGGGCGGCTCGTCACCCCGTAGACCGTCGACCTCCAGACAACGACCGGCGCTGACTTGCGCGCCGGTCCTGTGCTACGCTTTTGGACAGTGCCGACCGAGCGTAAGAGAGACGAACACGGGAACCTTTCTTGCTCCTTCTGCGGGAAGAACCAGAAGGAAGTCAAGAAGCTCATCGCAGGCCCCACGGTCTACATCTGCGACGAGTGCATCGGCCTCTGCAACGACATCATCGCGGAGGAGATCGAGAAGGAGTCGGAGAGCTTCGGCCTGGCGCCCGTGCCCAAGCCGGCCGACATCAAGAACGTGCTCGACGACTACGTGATCGGTCAGGAGCGCGCCAAGAAGATCCTCGCGGTCGCGATCCACAACCACTACAAGCGCATCGACGCCAAGGTGGGCGCCGAGGACGTCGAGCTCGGCAAGTCGAACATCCTGCTGCTCGGCCCCACCGGCTGCGGCAAGACGCTGCTGGCGCAGACGCTGGCCAAGATTCTGAACGTGCCATTCGCGATCGCGGACGCCACCAACCTCACCGAGGCGGGCTACGTCGGCGAGGACGTCGAGAACATCATCGTCAACCTGCTCCAGAACGCCGACCACGACATCGAGAAGGCGCAGCGGGGTATCGTCTACATCGACGAGATCGACAAGATCGCGCGCAAGGGCGAGAACCCGTCGATCACGCGCGACGTCTCCGGCGAGGGTGTGCAGCAGGCGCTGCTCAAGATCCTCGAGGGGACGGTGTGCAACGTGCCGCCCAAGGGCGGGCGCAAGCACCCGCAGCAGGAGTTCCTGCAGGTCGACACCACCAACATCCTGTTCATCTGCGGCGGCGCCTTCGTTGGGCTCGAGGACATCATCGAGCAGCGCGTCGGGCAAAAGCAGATCGGCTTCGGCGCGAAGATCCAGTCGAAGAAGGAGCGCCGCGTCTGGGATCTCCTGCGCGAGGTGCAGCCGGAGGATCTGCTCAAGTACGGCATGATCCCGGAGTTCGTGGGCCGCTTGCCGGTCATCGCCCCGCTGCATGAGCTCGACGAGGCGGCGCTGATCGACATCCTCACCAAGCCCAAGAACGCGCTGGTCAAGCAGTACCAGAAGCTGTTCGAGATGGACGGCGTCAAGCTGCGCTTCACCAAGGGCGCGATGTCCGCGATTGCCGCCGACGCACAGAAACACAAGTCGGGCGCGCGCGGCCTGCGCGCCATCCTCGAGCAGTCGATGCTCGACATCATGTTCGAGGTGCCGTCGAGCGGGGCCGCGATCCGTGAGATCGTGATCAACGAAGAGACGATCCAAAAGGGCCAGCAGCCGATCCTGATGTACCAGAAGGGCGCTGTGGCCGGCACCGAGAGGTCCGCTTCCTAAAAAGACCGGAAAACGACGGAGGTTCCCCGATGCGAGGACCGGCGATGACGACGACGACGGTGCGACGGTGGCTGGTGTGGATCCCGGTGCTGATGGTGGCGTCGCTGCTCTACTGGACGGTCGCGCTCGGGCTCGGAGGGATGTCGCTGATGGCGGTGAGCGCTCTGTCACAGGATCGGGAACCGGTGGACGTGGGCGCGAGGGGGGCGATGGGCGGCGAGACTGATACCGCGGAGGCGACCTCGCCGCGCGACGGGTACGAGCCGATCGTCGTGCACCTGGAAGAGTCGGTCGAGCCCGAGGACGTCGACGACAACCCGGGTTGCGGCCTCGCGGGCGGCACCTCGGCCACGGCCGACTCCGACGGCTCGCCGGTGCCGACCGGCCAGAGCGGCGTCGGCATCTACTGATTTCAAAAAAGGACCCTCCGAAGGGTCCTTTCAATCCCCCCTCACGCCCGAGGTTCGCTGAGCTCGAGCGCAAATCCTCGCGCCATCGCGTTCGAATTTTGGCCGTCCGCGCGCGGAGTTGCTAGGATCGTGAAGCGTTGTCCGTATTGACAGCGCCGCTCTACCCGCCTCTACCGATGCCGCACCCGAGGAGTCACTGATGTCCGATCGCCAGCGGGACCAAAGGGACCAGAGGGATGATGACAAGCGTTCTCCGCGACGCGTTCCCTTGTTGCCCCTGCGGGACATCGTCGTCTTCCCGCACATGGTCGTGCCGCTGTTCGTTGGCCGCGAAAAATCGATCAGCGCGCTCGAAGAGGCGATGGGCAAGGGCGGGTACAAGGAGATCTTTCTCTCTGCGCAGCGCAAGGCCAAGACCAACGAGCCGGTGCCCGAGGACATCTTCACCGTGGGTACGATCGGGACGATCATCCAGTTGCTCCGCTTGCCGGACGGTACGGTGAAGGTTCTGGTCGAGGGCAAGCGGCGCGCGGCGATCCGGCGCTTCACGCAGACCGAGGGTTTCTTCACCGTCGAGATCGAGGAGCTGCCCGACGTCGGCGAGAAGTCGGTGGAGCTGGACGCGCTCCTGCGCGAGGTGCACACGACGTTCGAGGGCTACGTCAAACTGAACAAGCGGATCGCGCCCGAGATCCTGATCTCGGTGCAGACCATCGAAGATCCCGGGCAGCTCGCCGACACGATGGTGGGCCAGCTGCAACTGAAGCTCGCCGACAAGCAGGCGATCCTCGAGATGGATGCGCCGTCGAAGCGCCTCTCGCGTCTCTATGAGCTGATGAAGGCGGAGATCGAGATCTTGCAGGTCGAGCGCAAGATCCGGACCCGCGTCAAGAAGCAGATGGAGAAGACGCAGAAGGAGTACTACCTCAACGAGCAGATGCAGGCGATCCAGAAGGAGCTGGGGGATCGCGACGAGTTCAAGAACGAGCTCACCGAGATGGAGGAGCGCGCGAAGCAGAAGAACCTGTCGCGCGAGGCGCAGGCCAAGGTCAAGAAGGAGCTGAAGAAGCTGCGCATGATGGCGCCGATGTCGGCCGAGGCGGCGGTCGTGCGCAACTACGTCGACTGGGTCCTCGCGCTGCCGTGGGGTGAAAAGACCGAGGAGAGCCTGGACGTCGTCGAGGCGGAGCGGATCCTCGACCAGGACCACTATGGCCTGAAGAAGGTCAAGGAGCGCATCCTCGAGTACCTGGCGGTGCAGGCGCTGGTGAAGAAGCTCAAAGGGCCGATCCTGTGCCTGGTCGGTCCGCCCGGCGTCGGCAAGACGTCGCTGGCGCGCTCGATCGCGCACGCGACCGGACGCGCGTTCGTCCGCTTGTCGCTGGGCGGCGTGCGCGACGAGGCGGAGATCCGCGGCCACCGGCGCACGTACATCGGCGCGCTCCCGGGCAAGATCATCCAGTCGCTGAAAAAGGCCGGCAGCCAGAATCCGGTCTTCCTGCTCGACGAGGTCGACAAGATGTCGACGGACTTCCGCGGCGATCCGTCGGCGGCGCTGCTCGAGGTGCTCGACCCGGAGCAGAACTCCACCTTCAACGATCACTACCTGGATCTCGACTACGACCTCAGCGACGTGATGTTCATAACCACGGCGAACTACCTGCACGGGATTCCGATCCCGCTGCAGGATCGCATGGAGATCATCCAGCTGCCCGGCTACACCGAGTTCGAGAAGGTGTCGATCGCCGAAAAGTACCTGATCCCGAAGCAGAAGCAGGACAACGGCATCGGCGACGTGAAGCTGGACATCGGCGAGGACGTGGTGCGCGACGTGATCCACTTCTACACGAAGGAAGCCGGCGTCCGTAACCTGGAGCGTGAGATCGCCACGGTCTGCCGCAAGCTCGCGCGCGATGTCGTCGCCAAGAGGCTGCCCCTCGGCATCGACGGCAAGCCCGAAGTGAAGATCACCCCCAAGCGCCTGCCGCGCTATCTGGGCCCGCACCGCTTCCGCTACGGGCGGCAAGAGGGCGCCAACGAGATCGGCCTGGTCAACGGCCTGGCGGTCACGATGTACGGCGGCGACCTGCTGGCGACCGAAGTTTCGATCGTCGCTGGCAAGGGCAAGCTGGTGCTGACCGGCAAGCTCGGCGACGTCATGCAAGAGTCGGCGCAGGCGGCGATCAGCTACGTGCGCGCGCGCGCGCCATCGCTGGGGCTCGACCGCGGCGACTTTTACAGCCGCGCCGACATCCACGTGCACCTGCCCGAGGGCGCGATCCCCAAGGATGGCCCGTCGGCCGGCATCACGATGTGCACCGCCCTGGTTTCGGCGCTGCTGCGCGTGCCGGTGCGGCGAGACGTCGCCATGACCGGCGAGATCACGTTGCGCGGCCGCGTGCTGGCAATCGGCGGCCTGAAAGAGAAGATCCTCGCTGCGCATCGCTCGGGCATCACCACTGTGATCATGCCTAAGGAGAACGCCAAGGACCTGCGCGACATTCCCAAGCGCGTGCTGAAGACGCTGCGGGTTATCCCCGTCGAGCACATGGACGAGGTCCTACGCGCAGCGCTGGTGCTGCCCGACCCGGAGAACTTCCTCAAGGGTGGTTCGGTCGCCGTCGACTGGCGGCAGCCGGTCGACCGGCGCGACAAGGAGCGCCGCGAGGAATCGTCGCGCTTCCCGGTCGCCAGCGCCGTGCCGCCGCCGAGCGCCCTCGACGAGGTTCCCGCGAGCGACCGCGAGCCGCCCTCGGACTCGCCGCTCGAGGATCGCCTCCCGCGCCCGACCCCGTCGCCCGACATCGGCTATCCGACGCCCGAGCCGGCGATCCGCGAGGATTAGGGCGAGTTCGGTTCCCCATTCCTTCAGCGGGTCACCCTCTCCTGCGGTCCGCCGCGGGAGAGGGCCGGGGAGAGGGCAGGCCTTGCGAGAGCTAGGTGTCGACGACGCCCGGAGGAGTGGTGCCATTTTCCCGAAACGCGCCCCTTCATAGGGCGTGCGCAGACATCAACCGGAGCTCCTGGCCACCTGTCTCCTCCTCGCCGCGGCCGGTTGCGGCAGCGGCGGCAATGACTCGACGCCCACCGGGGCCGGCGGCGCCGACTCGGTCGGCGGAGCGGCAGGTTCGACCTCGGCCGCCGGCGGCACCTCCGGGGCGGCCGGCGGCGCCGCCGGACACGCTGCCACCGACGCCGGCGCGCCCGGCACCGGGGGCAGCCCCGGTAGCGGCGGTGCGTCCGGCACCGGCGGGCAGGCCGGCGCGCGCGGCACGGGAGGTTCCGCCGGATCCACCGGCGGCGCCACCGGTACCGGCGGCACCGGCGGCCAGGCCGGCGCCGTCCCCCTCGATCCGACGCTGCTGTCCCTGTGCACCGGCACCAACCCGATTCGCTGCACGATCCCCGTCGCCGCCAACGGCGACTACACCGTGACCGTCGAGCTCGGCGATCCCGCCGCCGCATCGTCGTCGCGCGTCCAGGCCGAGCTCTTGCGCGTTGTGATTCCGACGACGGCGCTCGCGGCCGGCCAGCTCTCGCAACAGACGTTCAGCGTGAACGTGCGCGCCGAAGTTCACGACGGCTACTCGGCGCCGGGGATGATCCTCGACCTGCTCATCGACGGCACCGCGCCGCGCCTGCACGGCCTCGGCGTCGCTGCGCGGTCCAACCTGCCGACGATCTTCGTCGCCGGCGACTCGACGGTCTGCGACTGGGATCCGGCCGCGACCAATATCCTATCGCCGATCCAGCGCGGCTGGGCGCAGGAGGTGTCTCAGTACTTCGGCCCCGGCATCGCCGTCGCCAACTACGCCGACTCGGGAGAGACCGCCGGCAGCTTCTACTCGAAGTTCTTTCCGGCGGCGCGCACGGCGATGCGCGCCGGCGACTACCTGTTCATTCAATTTGGCCACAACGATCAGAAGGCGCAGGCCGACATCGACGCGTACCAGGCCAATCTGACGAAGTACATCTCCGATGCGCGCGCCCGCAACGTCACCCCCGTCCTGTTCACGCCGGTCGCGCGACGCACGGCGACCGCGGCCAACCCGGGCTTCGCCGGCCTCGACCAGCAGGCGCGCGATCTGGCGGCGGCGCAGAACGTCGCGCTCGTCGATCTCACCAGCCTCGCGATCGCGTATTACCCGACGGTTCCCGACCTATCGCTGTTCTTCGCGACGCCGACCGAGAGCACGCACTTCAGCGAGAGCGGCGCGACCCAGATCGCCAACCTGGTCGCGCAGGCGCTCAAAACCAGCACCCTGCCGCTCAAGACCTACGAACGCTGACCGCCGTGTCAGCGCTTTGGGGCAGCTACGCACTCGACTCGCGTCCGGCCGCACGGCCGTGTATGTTTCGCCTCCTCTCTCGGAGGAGTGGCCGAGTGGTTTAAGGCAACGGTCTTGAAAACCGTCGCGCGAAAGCGCCGGGGGTTCGAATCCCTCCTCCTCCTCCTAGTTGAATCCGTTGCTATGCTGACTTCGTGAAGTTCGACGATTCGGACAGAGCGGACTCGTCAGAGGTCGAGGACCGGCGCGGGATGCGGTTTCCCGGCGGGCGCGTCGGTGCCGGCGTGGGTGGCCTGGGGCTTGTCGGCGGCGCGGTCTATCTGATCCTGCAGGTGCTCGCGGGAGGCGGCAATCAGACCGCGGGCGAGCTCACCCGCGTCATCGATCAAGCCCGCCAGGGCCAGGGGCAAGGCTATGACCAGCCGGACATCTCGCGGCAGCTGCCGGCGGGGCCGTCGGGAAGTTGCCGCGGCGTCGATTCGGTCAACGATCCGGCCAAGTTCATCGTCTGCGTCGAGACCAATGTGCAGTCGTTCTGGCGCCGCCGCCTCCCCGAGTTCGGCGCGGCCTATCACCCCTCGAAGCTGGTGCTGTTCACCGAGGCGACGCCCAGCGGATGCGGCATGGCGAGCGCACAAACCGGGCCGTTCTACTGCCCGCCCGACGAGAAGGTCTACCTGGACCTGGACTTCTTTCGCGAGCTGCAGCAGCGGTTCCACGCGCGCGGCGGCGACTTCGCCGAGGCGTACGTCGTCGCGCACGAGTACGGCCACCACGTCCAGGACTTGCTCGGCACTGAACGCCGCATGAGGGCGATGCAAGCGTCGCGTCCCGACCAGCGCAACGCGCTCTCGGTCCAGCTCGAGTTGCAGGCCGACTGCTTTGCCGGCGTGTGGGGCCACTCGGCCTACGAGGCAGGTAAGGTCAGCCGCCAGGAGATCGCCGACGCGCTCGACGCGGCCGCGGCGGTGGGGGATGACCGCATCCAGAAAGAGATGGCCGGCCGGGTGCGCCCCGAGACCTTCACCCACGGCTCGGCGGCGTCGCGCCAGAAATGGTTCACGGCCGGCATGCAGACCGGCAATCCCCAGGTCTGCGACACCTTCACCGCCGGGGCCCACTAGGCGATTGCGCTCCCGACTCGCCGTCGAGCCGAGAATCTGTTAGAAGAACGCCCGACGGTTTGGAGAGGTGGCCGAGAGGCCGAAGGCGGCGGTTTGCTAAACCGTTATACGGCCCAAAAGCTGTATCGAGGGTTCGAATCCCTCCCTCTCCGCTGGCGCTCGCGGGAGTCGTAGCCCGAACGGCTCTTCTCCCGCGAGCGTGAGAACCTCGGTGACGGCTGCGTAAACTCTTGACGGGCTCGCGCGGTCACGGCATACGTACGCAGCAACAAGCGGCCATAGCTCAGCTGGATAGAGCATCGGTCTACGGAACCGAGGGTCGGGAGTTCGAATCTCTCTGGCCGCGCACGTTATCATCTTTATGGGAACCCTCAGACGGGTTCCCAAACCCTCCCGCCTCGCTTGCTGCGCGGTTCGCGGTCATGATCGGGCGCAGCAGCGCCCGCACGGCGGCGCGCGCGGTGTCGGATCGCCCGACCAGCCGGGCCAGCGGCGGCGCGTCGCGCGCGTAGAGCAGCGCCGCCAGCTCGACCAGGCCCGAACGCTGCGCCGCCCGATCGCGCTCGCGGCGCAGCAGCGCGACGTCGGGGTCGAGCTCGCTGCCGTAGGCGGCCGTCGCGATCACGCATCCGGAGAGCTGGGTGTACGGACGCTTGCCGGTGATCACGCGCGCGAATGACGGCGCCGACCATCCGCAAGCGCCGCGCGCGCGCAGGCCGATCGAGTAGGTGGTCTGCGGCAGGAGCCCGTCGACCTCGGCCTCGCTCGTCGTCCCGGGCGCGTCGACGGCGGGCGCCAACGTCGGCGTCCACTGCGAGAAGAGGCTCTCGTCAGCGCCCTTGAGCGGGTCGGGCGCGAGCACGTAACGCATCTCGTAGGCGATCACAGCTGCGCCGCTGTCCGACGACTGGCGGAAGGTGAACGTCGCCGACGACGCCGGTTGCATCAGCTTGGGCGGGTCGATGCGTGGCGACTCGGGCACCGGCGCGGTCGAGCAGTCGAGCGGGGTGCAGGCGATCTCGTCGACGTGGACCAGGCCGCGGCCGCCCGGGCCGTCGCTGGCGCGCAGGCGCTGGGCGCCGCTGCCCGGCGTCGTTGCGTCGATCTGGGCGTCGATCGGATGCAGGTCGCCGGCGATGCCGGTCCAGTCGCCGTACCCGTACGCCGCGGTCGCCGCCGTGGCCGCGATCGGCGCGCCCGCAGAAAAATGAAACGGCACGCGGTAGACCACCGACGGCTGGCCGACGTTGCCGTTCTGGCCGTAGGCGTCGTAGTTGCTCACCTCCTCGGGCTCGATGAAGGAGTCGTGGGTGAACGTGGTGTTCTGGTCGAACTCCTTACCCACCTCGACCATCAGCGCGTAGTCGCCCTCGGCCAAGCCGGCGGGAATGGTCCAGCTCGCCGAGAAGCCGCGGTCGTATGCGGGTGTCGCGGCCGCGATCACGTCCAGGTCGTTGATGAGGCCGTACTGGGGCGCGTCGCCGAAGTCGCACGCGCTGCCGCCGCTGCTGATGATCGGGATGCACACCGTGCTCCAGTCGAGGATGTCGCCGCGGGGCGGGTAATAAGTGCGCGCCTCGCCGGGCTGGAACAAACCCTTGGCGTCGCGGAACGTGCCGCTGGCGCAGGTGATGGCGTCGACGATCTCGGTCTGCATCATCGGACGGCAGAAATGGCTCTCGGGCGAGGACACCGGCTCGTGGAACGTCATCCAGTTGTCCTTGCCGTCGTTCATCTCGACCGACTGATAAAGCACGCCGCGCCGGTGCGCCCAGACGGGCAGGGCCATGATTCGCCGCCCGTAGGGAAAGAGCGGGCCGGATCGGAAATCCCAGCGGCCGGGCCGGTTGCCGATCCCGTACAGCGCGACCCCGTTGGTCACCACCAGTGTGTCGACGAACGTCGTGCCGTCGGCGCTCTCCAGCCACACCGCGATCTGCGGGCCGTAGTCGGGCGTCGCGACCTCGAAGCGACAGGCGCCGGTCGTCGGATCGCGCGTGAAGCAATCGGGCTCGAATTCGAAGTGCAAGAGCCGGCAGTCCGCGTGCGCGGCGCCCGAGCTCGCCGCCACGGCCGCCGCCGCCAGGCCCGCGGCGATCAGCCGGCGATGGCGGCGAAACGAACCTCGGGTACGCACGAGAGGCACGGCGACCTCTCACCCTAACTCCTCGCCTGCGAACCCTCGCATGGTCGCCATCACGGCGCAGGGTTTGCGCGCGCCGAAAGGTTAGCCAAAAAGCGTTGACCATTCGCGGTGAGTCGTTGCCTCTCAGGCAACAAGCGCCTGGTTGAGCTGACCCGCATCTCCGCATATTCACTAGGTGTGGGATGTCATCTACATTGGTCCAGAACGTGCTTTGCCATACTCTTTATGAGCCGCACAAACGCGGAAACACGTAGAGATCTCGCAACCACACCAGCCCCGACCGACGACGGAATCCCGATTCAGATGGCGACGAGAACCGCGCCGATTCTGTATCTGCCGACCTGGTCGCGCCTCCGCATCGCCACGAAACAACGCACCCGCCTGGGGAGTGGCGGGGACTTCTTCGAGGTCTTCCAGCACCGCGAGGGCCCGGTCACGACCGTGATGGCCGACGTCGCTGGCAACGGGCCACGCGCCGCGGTACCGGTTGCCGATCTGCGCTGGGCCTTCCGACAGCGTCTGGCGCGCGGTGAAGCGCCGGGTCAAGTGCTGGGTGCCGTCAACGACTGGCTGATCGGTCAGAGCGTCCACGAGCTGCACGTCACAGCGCTGTGCGTCCGTATCGACGTGACGACCGGCGTCGCCGAGATCGCCAGCGCTGGGCACCTCGGCCCGTTCATCAAGCGCAAGTCCGGCGTCGCCGAGACCCTGACCCCGGCGCCGGCACTGCCGCTCGGCATCCTCGAGGGCGAGGAGTACACGGCGATCCGCACCGTGCTGTCGCTGCAAGACTCGCTGGTGCTGGCGACCGACGGAATCACCGATCGGCTGACGACGTCGAGCGATCCGCTCGGCGAGCTCGGGCTGGTGCGCCACCTGACCGCGGCGCCGCCGTCGCCGTCCCACATCTGTGAAGCGCTGCTGGCGATCGGCGCCGATCACGATCACGACGCGACAGTCGTCGTCGTTCAGATGCCAGCGCGCCAGCGAAAGCCGACGCCGGCGCGATAATCGCGCCGCGGCGTCCGCCTTCGTCGGCTTTCGCTAGCGTTACGTCGCGCTCGGCTTCTGGCGCGCGACCCGCAGCAGCGTCACGCCCATGATCACGAAGCAGATCAAACCGAGCAGCTGGTAGCCGCCGTCGCCAATCGCGCGCGCCAGCGCGTGCTCGACGGACAGCTTGCCGATCGCCTCCGCCCAGCTGTCCTTCACGGTCAGCAGCGCCACGGCGACGCCGGCGACCGCGCCGCCCGCGACCAGGCCGGTCGCGAACAGGTTGCCGGGGCCGAGCTCGGACTCCTCGGAGGTTTTTTCACCGCGGGCGGCGGCGCTCCGCCGCGCCAGGCGATCGGCGGCCGCCTTGACGACGCCGCCGGCGAAGATCGGCGACGTCGTCGACAGCGGCAGGTAGGCGCCAACGGCGAACGAGAGCGACTTCACCCCGCACAGCTCCATGGTGATCGCGAGGGCCACGCCGACCAGCACGAACTGCCAGTCGAGGTTGGCGGCGAGCAGCCCCTGGATCAGCGTCGCCATCAGTGTCGCTTGTGGCGCCGGGTAGCGGTCGGTGCCGATCAGGTGCTGCGGCGGATGGTCGAGCACGCGGACGGTGATCCCGACAACCACGGTGGCGGTGATCACGCCGATGAGCAGCCCGATCTGCTGCGCGCGCGGCGTCGCACCGACGAGGAAGCCGGTCTTGAGATCCTGCGACGTCGCGCCGGCGTTCGCGGCGGCGATGCACACGATCGAGCCCACGCACAGCGCCATGGGCTGGTAGGCGTCGCCGGTCCAGCCGAAGCCGACGAAGATCAGGCAGGTGCCCATCAACGTCGCGATGGTCATGCCCGACACCGGGTTCGACGACGTGCCGATGAGCCCGACGATGCGGCTGGCGACGGTGACGAAGAAAAAGCCGAAGACGATCACCAGCAGGCCCAGCAGCAGCTTGCTGAAGACACCCGAGCCGGGCACGAACGGCAGCACCGCCATGATCGCGACCAGCCCACCGCAGCCGAGCAGCACGGTGGTGATCGGCAGGTCGCGATCGGTGCGCTTGGTGCTCGCGGCCTCGCCACCCTTGCGCAGCGACGCCAAGCTCTCGCGAAAAGATGACACGATCGTGGGCAGTGTCTTGATCAGCGTGATGAAGCCGCCCGCGGCCACGGCCCCGGCGCCGATCTGCCGCACGTAGGCGCGGTAGATCGCCGACGCCGTGCTCGCAAAGGTGTGCGTCACTGGGTCCCAGCCGCCCGGACCGCCCGGCGTCGCCACGCTCGCGAGATAGCCGAGCTTCGCGAGCTGCGCGGCCACGGCATCGGCGGGCGTCAGGAACGCCAGCAGCGGAATCAGCCCCAGCCAGGCGAGCACGCCGCCCGCGACCAGCTCGCCGGCGATCTTGGGTCCGATGATGTAGCCGATGCCGAGGTACTCGGGCGTGACGTCGCCGCTCAGCACCGCCGACGGCAGGTAGCGGTTGGTCTGCTTGAGCGCCAGCGTGGGCGTCTCGGCGATGAAGTGAATGATCCGCTGCAGTAGCGCGTATGCGAACGCGAAGCCCAGACCCTGGAATGCGGTGCGCGCCAGCACACCGCCCTTCTCGCCGGCGATCAGCACCGACGCACACGCCGTACCTTCGGGATAGGGCAGGGCGCCATGCTCCTTGACGATCAGCGACCGGCGCAGGGGCACCATCATCAGCACGCCCATGATGCCGCCGAGCATCGCCAGCGTGAGGATCGTCCAGTACGAGAAAAACGGCTCGCCGACGCTGCGCCCGGTGGCCACGTCGCGCGTCAGGAACAGGAATCCGGGCAGCGTGAACACGACGCCCGCGGCGATCGACTCGCCCGCCGAGCCGATGGTCTGCACCATGTTGTTCTCGAGGATCGTCGACGAGCCGAAGCGCTTGAACAGCGAGATCGCCAGCACCGAGATCGGGATCGACGCCGACACCGTCAACCCGGCCTTGAGCGCGAGGTAGACCGTGGCCGCGCCGAAGATCACGCCGAACACCATGCCGAGCACGATCGCCTTGGCGGTGAGCTCGGGCATGGTGGTGCCCGACGCGACGTAGGGCTCGAACGTGGTCTGATTCTCGCTGTCGCTCATCAAGACAGATCCTTCCACCGGCACAGCGTGATGCCGCGCCGTTGCAGAGCGCCGCGCACGCGGTCGGAGCAAAGCGCGGTCAGCTCCTCGGCGCCCTGGTAGGGTTGGCCCTCGGCGTCGCGCGCGGGCATGTCGGTCTCGGACGGATGGCAGATGAGCTCGTGATCGCCGGCGCCGAGGCGGCCGATGATCTCTAGAATTCGGATCTCGTCGAGGCGGCCGCTCTCGACGTAGCCCCAGCTCTGAGGTCCATGGCGCAGCATGCCCATGCTCCGCCGCGACAGCCAGCCGAGGCCGGTGAGCACGCCCGCCTCGAACCCGCGCGCCGGCTCGGTGACCCACGACAGCGTCGGCTTCTCGAACAGCGTTCGGATTCCCGGGATTCCGTGCCGCCGCGCCGCCGCCTCCATCGCCTTGCCGACGATCGGCAGGAAGCCGAGGTGGTGGTGGGTGTCCAGGTGATCGATGACGATGCCAGCCGCGCGCACGTGATCGATCTGCGCATCGATCTCGTGATCGATCTCGGCGGCGTTCAGCTGGCTGCGCATCCAGCGCCCGAAGAAGTCGGTCGAGCGCGACAGGAACGCGCCGCTGCCGTCGGTGAGCGACGGCAGCGTGTTCGGATCCGAGACCGGCTTGCCGCCGATGAGCGCCAGGTGCACGCCGACTCCGAGCGCGGGGGCGTCGGCAAGGAGCGCGCGCGCCATGTCGAGATCGCCGCAGTTGCCCAGCAGCGACGTGCTGGTGACGATACCGGCGCGGTGCGCCTTAAC